>Ga0137409_10001877_pt1 | contig 22618 bp, 22 predicted proteins | sample CZODoug1_16funga_FD_122059 | JGI IMG/M metagenome (GOLD analysis project Ga0137409, IMG submission 122059) | Vadose zone soil fungal communities from Angelo Coast Range Reserve, California, USA - CZODoug1_16fungal (Hybrid Assembly) | ecosystem: Environmental > Terrestrial > Soil > Vadose zone...
ACCACCGAGCACCGCGGACATGCCGGTCGGCTCGAGTGCACAGGCCTTGGCCATCTCCGAGCCGCGGGTGGCGGCCAGCTTGACGGCGTCGTCGGCGGAGATGACGCCTGCGATCGCGTACGCGGCGATCTCACCGACGGAGTGGCCTGCCACGGTGACGTCCTCACCGGACAACAGCCCGCGCCTCGCCAGCTCTTCGTGGGCCAGCAGCGTCGCGGCCACGACCAGGGGCTGGGTCACTGCGGTGTCGGTGATTTCCTCGGCCGTCGCGGTGGTGCCCAGCCGTGCCAGGTCCAGCCCGCTGATCGCCGACCAGGCGTTCAAGAACCTGTTGCTCTATGGGCTTCACTTCAAGGATTTGGGACCCGCCGCGCATATTGATCTAACCCCCTTCCTCGATCTCGTCATGGTCTGGAACCGCGGCGTCTCCTATGGCCTTTTCCAGGCCGGAAGCCTCATAGGGACCCTCGTCCTAACGCTTTTCTCGCTCGCGGCCGTCGCGGCGCTGTCGTGGTGGCTGAGGAGCGCCGATCGCCGTTTATTGGCCTGTGGCCTGGGTTTGGTCGTCGGCGGGGCGCTCGGAAATGTGATCGACCGCGTAATCTATGGCGCGGTCGCGGATTTTTTCCACTTTCATGCCTTCGGTCGCGACTGGTATGTTTTCAACGTGGCCGACGCGGCCATTACGGTCGGCGTCATGGCGCTTCTGTTGGACGCATTCGTGCGGCCCGAGGCGAAGAATACGGACAGGGAGCCGGCAATCCGGAAATAGACATGGTGAAATTGCGTTGGAACGCGGCGAAAGTCGCGCTGGTTTTGGTCGCGGGCGTCGCTCTTATCGGTTGCAACGCCTTTCGCCAAGCCATCGGCACCGCCAAGAATCCCCCCGACGAGTTCACCATCGTGACCAAGGCGCCGCTCGTCATCCCGCCCGATTACAATCTTCGCCCGCCGCAACCGGGCGCGGCCGCGCGAAACGAGCCCGATCCCGATGCCCAGGCGCGTGATGCCTTGTTCCCACAAGGCGCCGCGGCGCAGGCCGCTGCTCTCGGCAGCGCCTATAGTGACGGGGAGAAACTTTTGCTTTCCAAAACCAATGCCTTGACGGTCGACCCCGATATCAGGCGCAGGATCACCTCGGACGCCGGCCAAGAGGATCTCGGCCCCGACTTCACGCAGAAACTGCTCAACCAGCCGGCGGGGACGCCGGCGCCGGCGGCTATGCCGGCACCTGCCGCGGCTCCAACTGCCGCGCCTACTCCTCCGCCCGCTCCGCGATAGTTCCGGCCCGCCATGATGCTGCCGCCGAAGAAAACGCTGGGCGCGCTGACCCTGTCGGCGATTTTGCTCGTTGGCTTCAACGCGACGAGCGATTCCGCCCCGGCGCCGGCGGCAGCCTCGGCCCAGCCCGCGCAAGCCAAAGCCACTCAATTTGAGCTTTCCAACGGACTGAAAATCGTGGTGATCGAAGATCATCGCGCTCCGGTCGTGACTCACATGCTGTGGTTTCGCGTCGGCGGAAGCGACGATCCCCCGGGTCTTTCAGGCGCCGCCCACCTCTTCGAGCATCTCATGTTCAAAGGCACGAAGACCGTGCCTAACGGCGAGTTGTCCAAGACGGTGGCGCGCAATGGCGGCCAGGACAATGCCTTCACCACGCAGGACTTCACGGCGTATTTCGAACGCATCGCCAAGGACCGGCTTCCCGTCGTGATGGGACTCGAAGCGGACCGCATGGTCAATCTCGATCTCTCGGAACCCAATGTGCTGACCGAACGCAACGTGGTGCTCGAGGAGCGTCGCCTGCGCATTGAATCCAATCCCCAGGCTTTGGCTCAGGAGCAAATGGACGCAGCGCTCCATCTCTCCCATCCCTATGGCAGGCCGGTAATCGGTTGGATTTCCGAAATCAGCACCATGACGCGGGCGCAGGCGATCGATTTTTATCAGCATCATTATGCGCCCAACAATGCGACGCTGCTGGTTGTCGGCGACGTTATGCCCGAGGACGTGCGAAAGCTTGCCCAGGAAAAATTCGCCGCGGTTCCCGCGCGCATGCTGGCCCCGCGCGTCGACACCCCGCCGCCGCCGCGGCTCGCCGAATCGCGCCTGCAATTCGCCATTCCCGGAACCAAGCTGCCGCAGCTCATGCGGTTCTATCGCGCGCCGTCCTATGCCAAGGCGGCGAAGGGCACGCCCGAGGCGATGGAGCTGTTGGCGGCGATCTTGGGCGGCGGACCGACGAGCCGCCTTTACAAGACGCTGGTGGTCGACAGGAAGCTCGCTTCGGAAGCCGGCGCTTTTTACAACGGCAACACCAGAGGCCCGGGCGAACTCGGCATCGTTGCCACGCCGCGCGACGGCGTTTCCTTCGATACGCTGGAAAATGCGATGGATCAGATCATTCGCTCCGTGACCACGGCGCCGCCCAGGAACTGCAGAGCAGCCGCCTGCCGGGCGAGGACGACCGCCAGCTGCTCCAGGTCGTCATCCGTGAGAGCGACCGCCTCGACGAGATCATCAGCGAGTTCCTCGACTACGCCAACGACCGCCCCATGGAAATCGAGCTCTGCGACCTGGCCGAGGTCCTCCATGAGACCGTCCAGCTGCTCCATGCCCGCGGGGAGCGCAACGTCGAGATCAAGAAGGAGATCCCCCGCTCCCTGCTCTGCCGCGGCGCCCCCGACAAGCTCAAGCAGGTCTTCCTCAACCTCGGTATCAACGCCCTCGACGCCCTCGCGCAGAACGTGAAGATCGGCCGCCTCTCCGTCCGCTGCGTGCCCGCGGCGGGGCCGCTTCCGGACCGCCGCGAAGGCGTCCTCGTCGAAGTGTCGGACGACGGGTGCGGGGTCTCCCGCGAAAACCTGGGCCGCGTCTTCGACCCGTTCTTCAGCACCAAGCCCCGGGGGGTCGGCATGGGCCTGGCGATCGCCCGCAAGATCGTGCAGGGCCACGCCGGGGAGATCACGATGGAGAGTATCGAGGGGAAGGGGACCACGGTGAAGGTCTGGCTTCCCGTGTGACCGCATGCGCCGGCTGAGCGTCGTCCTGTTCGGGCTCGTGCTGGCCTGCCCGCTTTCGGGGCTCGCGGGACCGGAATTCGACGCCTTTCGCCTGCCGCTGGTCCTCGCTCTGGCGGGCGCGGTGCTCGGGACCGCCTTCCTCCGCGCGAGCCGCAGCGCCGACAAGCCTCCGGGTCCCGCGCCCCTGCGCACCGCCGGCCTGATCCTGCTGGCCGTCCAGGTGCTCTCGCTTGCCGTCGCGAGGAATGTCGCCGACGCCGCCGCCCCCTTATTGACCCTGGCCGCGGGCGTCCTCGTCTTCTCCTGCATGCGGGGAGGCATGCTCCGCAAGGAGCCCGCGCTGACGCTGCTTCCCGTCATCCCGGCGACCGGGCTGATCGTCGCGGGCCTTGGCCTCCTCCAGTTCGCCCTGGGGAAGGAGGCCGTCTCCACCGAGGGGAACCGGAACTATGCGGGCGCCCTGGCGGCGATGCTGCTGCCTCCCTCGGTGGCGTTCCTCCGTCGCGGCCCCGCGTGGAGCCGCTGGCTTTCGGGAGCGGCGGGCGCGGCCCTGATCGGGCTGCTGCTGATCTCCGAATCCCGCGGCGGTTTCCTGGCGGCGCTGGCGGGCCTGGCGCTCGCCGGCACGGCGATGGGGCTGAGAAAGGTGCCGGGAGGCCTCCCGGCGGCCGGCGTCGCGGCAGTGGCCCTTATAGGCCTTGCGCTGGGCTTCCAGGGCGCGCGGCAGATGTCGGAGCAGCGGATGGAGACCGCCGCCTTCCGCCTGGAGGTCTGGAAGAGCGGCTGGGAGATGCTGAAGCAGCGGCCCGTTCTGGGCTGGGGCGCCGGCAGCTTCCAGCGCGAATACCCGCCCTTCCGCAGCGAGGCCGAGTTCCGGAACTCCCATAAGTATGTCCCCGAAGGCTTCAAGGAGGTCGAGGACCCCCACTCGACGTGGGTCGCGGCGGCCGTCGAGACGGGAATTCCCGGTCTGCTCGCCCTGCTCCTGGTGGTCTACGTCGCGGCCCGGCTCTGGCGCTTCTACGTCCGGCGATCCGAAGACACCGACGTGTCCGCGGCGCTGGCGGGGCTCGGGGGCGGGGCGCTCGCGTACCTCGTCGCCGGCGTCTTCAACACCCTGTCGCTGCACGTGTCCCCTACGCTGCTCTTCTGGTGCTTCCTGGGCCTGATCGAGGCGGTCGGCGAGACGCGGCCGTGGCGGCCCTCGACGAAGACGCGTGAGACCCGGGCGGCGATCCCCGCCGCGGCGGCGATCGCGATGCTCTTCGCGACCTTCTGGACGCTCAAGGTCGCCCAGGCGGAGCATCTGTTCCTGGAGGGGATGACGACCTCCGACCCGTCGCTGCGGGCGGCCCTCCTGCGGGAGTCGGTCGAGGAATACCCGCAGGGCTGGCGGGCCCACTATGAGCTGGCGCGGACGCTGCCGGCCCTGGGGCGCTTCCCGGGCGCGGCCGACGAGGCGAGGGCGACGCTCGCCCTGCGGCCCCATCACGTGGAAGCGCTGAACCAGGCGGCGGTCTGCATCGCGCAGTCGGGCGGGGACACCTACGAAGCCGAGCGCCATCTGCGGCGCGCGATGCAGCTGGCGCCCTGGTACTACAAGTCCTTCTACAACATCGGCCTGCTCGAAGCCCGGCGCGGCCACAGCGGCGAATCCCGCTGCTACCTGTCGAAATCCGTCGAAAGGAAACCCGACCACGCGTTGTCTTATTACTGCCGGGGCGCCGCGTTCCTCGGCGAAGGCGAGTCGGAGGATGCCGTGAAGGACTTCCGGAAGGCGCGGGACCTCGGCTTCGACGTGGCCGCGGCGCTGCGGGCCGAGCGTCCGCAGGCGGTGAACGATTCCCGTCTCTCGGAGTTTTTCCGATGATCCGGGCCTGGCTGCGCAACCCCTGGGAGACGCTGCTGGTGGCCGCTCTCGGCGTCGCCGGGATCTGCTCCCCCTATGCGCTGGCCGCGGCGGCCCTCGTCTTCGCCGGTCTGGAGATCGCCGCGGGGGTCCGGAAACTCGAGGGCCCGCGCTGGTGGCCGACGCTCTGGCCGCGGGTCGAGGGAACCCTCACCGTCCTCTACGACGGGACCTGCGTCCTCTGCCGCAACTCGAAGGCGAAGCTCGAGACGTGGCCGACGTCGGCGTCGATCCGCTTCCTCCAGCTCCAGTCCCCGGAGGCGCGCGCGCTGCTGCCCGACATGGACGAGAAGCGCTATATGGGGGCGATGCACGTCGTCGACAAGGGGAAAATCTACAGCGCCCACGAGGGCTGGTACCGCATCATGCACCTGGCCCCGCTTCCTCTGGCGCTGCTGGCGGCGCTGACGCCGACCTTCATCGCGCGCCCCCTCTATGCATGGGTCGCCCGCAATCGCTATAAGTGGTTCGGGCAGGTCTGCGAGGGCGGGAGCTGCCAGATCCACCCCGGAAAGCATTAGGCATCAGCCGTCATCCGATAACCGAAGCCCGGCGCCCTTGGAGAAAACCTGTCGGCGAACTGAACAGGGGAGCCATGCCACTTGCAGCGCTTCAGGGTTTGAGCGAATAGACCTTCGTCGTCGCCGTGTGGCAATCCAAGTCGGTGGTGACCTGGGCGCGGACGATGCCCAGACCCTCGGAGAACCAGACGTCGCCGCGCGTGGGCTGGTGGCCCGGATGACGGTCCGCGGCGGCGGTGAATTCGACGTGCAGCGACCGCACCCGGCGCTCGCCCACTTCGACGCGGTCTTCCCCCCGCAGAGTGAAGGTCAGCGTCTCCCGGCCGAGCGAACCGGTCCACGTCTCGCCGACCTTCGCGCCGGACTTCAGGATGGTCATGACGGGGGCATCGGCCTTCGCCTCGAGCTTGAGCTCGACGGCGGCGTCCGTGTTCCGCAGCCAGCAGGCCTTGTAGCCCAGGTAGTTGGAGACCTGCGTCCAGCCTTCGGCCGCGTTGCCGACCTCCGCGACCACGTCGGCGGGCGCGCCGGCTTCGGCGCCGACGTCCTCCACCCGGTAGGTGAGTCGGGCCCCGTCCTCGAGCGGAAGATACGCATCCTGCGCCAGGAGCGCCGCGGCGAAGAGCACTGCGTTCATACGGTCAGTATAACCTACCCCTTGTAGTAATTACGGATCCAGCGGTGCGGGCGCAGCTTCGCGACCTGATTTGCGGGCAGCCCGCGCCCGTCGCCCACGCGGCAGTTGGCCTCGGCGTTCTTCACCGAGCGCATCCCGGGGATGACCGTCGACACCGCCTCGTGCGACAGGACGAAGCGCAGCGCCGCTTCGGGCAGCTGCTCGAGGCTGATGCCGAGATCGGCGACGATCTTCTGGACGCGGCCGAAGACCTCCTTCTTCCGGTCGCCGCGGAAGTAGCCGTTGCGGAAGTCGTCCTTCGGGAATCCCGTCTGCGGCGTGATTCGGCCCGTGAGGCCGCCCTCGTCGAAGGGGACGCGGGCCAGCACACCCACGTTGTGCTTCCGGCAGGCGGGGAAGAGCTGGTCCTCCGGCCCCTGGTCGAAAATATTGTAGATGACCTGGACCGCGTCGACGAGTCCCGTCTCGACCGCCTTGATCCCGTTCTCCGGGGTATGCTCGCCGAGCGAGATGCCGAAGTGCCGGATCTTGCCCTGCTTCTTCAGCTTTTCGACGCCCGCGAGCCAGTCGCCCGCGCCGGCGAACTCGTCGGTCCACACGTGCAGCTGCTGGAGGTCGATGGTCTCCATCCCGAGGTTCCGCAGGCTCTCTTCGGTGCTGGCGACCACATAGTCCGCCGTATAGGCCTCCGCGACCGGGATCGCGCGCTCCGCCGGCCACTTGCGGTTCTTCGGCGGGATCTTGGTCGCGACGTAGACCTTCCCCTTCCGGCTTTTCACCGTGCGGCCGACGATCTGCTCGCTGTGTCCGTCGCCGTAGGCGAGGGCCGTGTCGATGAAGTTCAGGCCGAGGTCGATGGCGCGCTCCAGGGCCCGAGTCGACTCGTCGTCCGTCGCCCCGACCCACTGCTTGGCCCCGATGCCCCAGGCCCCGTACCCGATCTCCGAAACCTTCAGCCCGGTCCGCCCGAGCGTCCTGGTATTCATCGCTCTTCTCCTCTTCGCGCCCTCTTGCTGGGGCTTCGTCCCTGGGGTCTTGGAGTCCTAGTGTCTTTGTGTCCGGTCTTGGCCCCAGCGTAGCATGTCTTTCGTAGTATATAGAGCACTTCGAGCGGGATCTGGACAGGGGAGAACACCATCGATGGACGACGCCGTCCGGATCATGAAAGTCGACCGTCTTCAGGCGATGGTCTATGTCGACCGCGCCGCGTTGGGGCGCGCCGCCGGGGAAGCGGCCGCCGCCAGGCTCCGGGAGCTGATTGCGAAGAAGCCCGTCTCCGTCATCTTCGCCGCGGCGCCGTCGCAGAACGAGTTCCTCGAAACGCTGGTCGCCGCGAAGGGGATCGATTGGGGTCGCGTCACCGCCTTCCATATGGACGAATACGTGGGGCTGCCCGGCAGCGCGCCCCAGAGCTTCGGCCGCTGGTTGCGTGAGCGGATCTTCGACAAGGTCAAGCCCGGCGCCGTGCACACCCTCGACGGGATGGCGAAGGGCGCGGCCCAGGAATGCGCGCGGTACGGCGCGCTGCTGAAGCAATCGCCGCCCGACATCACCTGCATGGGCATCGGCGAGAACGGCCACCTCGCCTTCAACGATCCGCCGGTCGCCGACTTCGACGATCCCGAGGCGGTGAAGGTCGTCGAGCTGGACCTCGCGTCCCGCAAGCAGCAGGTGAACGACGGCTGCTTCGCCGCGCTCGACGCGGTTCCGAAGACGGCGATGACGCTGACCATCCCCACGCTGCTTTCGGCGCCGTGGATCTATTGCATGGTGCCCGGTCCGCGCAAGGCCCCGGCCGTCAAGCGGACGCTCGAGGGCACGATCGCCACCGACTGCCCGGCGACGATCCTGCGGAACCATGAACGCGCCGTCCTGTATCTCGACAAGGATTCCGCGAGCCTGGCCGACACGGCCCTGGCGGGGAGGTAGGCCATGATGAAGCTCGCGGTGCTCCTTGCGCTGCTGATCCCGTCCGGCGAGGACGAGCCGATCCGGGTCGGCATCGTCGGACTGGACACGTCGCACGTCGTCGCGTTCACCCAGCTGCTGAACGACCCGAAGAATCCCGGCACCATCCCCGGCGCGAAAGTCGTCTGCGCCTACAAGGGAGGCAGCCCGGACATCGAGTCGAGCTCGTCGCGCATCGACGGCTTCACGAAGACGCTGCAGGAGAAGTGGGGCGTCGAGATCGTCGACTCGATCGAGGCCCTCTGCGCGAAGGTCGACGCGGTGCTGCTGGAAAGCGTCGACGGCCGCCCGCACCTGGCGCAGGCGAAGCCGATCTTCGCCGCGAAGAAGAAGGTCTTCATCGACAAGCCGCTCGCCGGAAGCCTGAAGGACGGCCTCGAGATCGCCCGGCTTTCGAAGGAGAGCAATACGCCGTTCTTCAGCGCGTCGTCGGTCCGCTTCTACGACGCCATCACGAAGACGAAGGACGACCCGGCCCTCGGCAAGGTCCAGGCCTGCGACGCGTTCTCGCCCGCGTCGCTGGAGCCGCATCATCCCGACCTCTTCTGGTACGGCGTCCACGGCGTGGAGGCCCTTTATGCGGTGATGGGCACGGGCTGCGAGAGCGTCCGCTGCACCTTCGACAAGGACACGCACATCGTCGTCGGCCGCTGGAAGGACGGACGCACCGCGACCTATCGCGGGATCCGCAAGGGCAAGGCCGACTACGGCGTGACGATCTTCGGCGAGAAGGCCGTGCGCTCGTCGCTGTCGGTGCAGGCGAAAAACGATTACCGCAACCTCGTGGTCGAGATCGTGAAGTTCTTCAAGACGGGGACGCCGCCGGTCAGCGTCGAAGAAATGCTCGAGGTTCTCGCGTTCATGGAGGCGGCCGACGTCAGCAAGTCCAAGGGCGGCGCCGAGGTGCGCCTCGACGAGCTGAAGTGATGTCCCGGTCGGGCATTCTGCTCGGTCTGTTCCTTTCCGGCTGCGCCACCGAAACGCCGCCCTCCTCCGCCCCCCTGGTCCCCTATACGAGCATCGAGTTGTCGGTCGGCGAGAGCGCCGACATCGTCCTCGTCGACGGCTCCAGGGCGAAGGTCAAGCTGAAGGATCTCCAGGAGTCACTCGACGACGTCAACGGGGCCGTGCGCAGGGCCGTTGTCATGGTGGAGGTGAACGGGCGGTTCACGGACCTGGTGAGCGGCACGTATCATCTTCCGGCCGCTGTCGGCGGTGTTCAGATCGACTGCCCGATCACCAGGGGGTATATCGAAAAGGGAAGCCGCAAGAATATCTGGGGCCTGGGGAAGGATGCCCGGCTTCGGATCTGGCCGGCCGGCTCCCCCTGGATCGCCCCCGGCACGTTCCGGTACCCCGCCCGCCAGCGCTGGTTCGCCAGCTTCACTCATATGGCGAACGAGCCGGTCTATGTCGACGGCGGCGATCTGCCCGGCAAGAAGCAGATCTACTATCACTACGGGCTCGACATCGGCGGGTCCGAAGGGCTGGTCGACGTGGTCGCGGCGACGGACGGATTGGTCGTGTCGTCGGGCAAGGAAGTGCTCGACGGCCCGGGCAAGGAGCCGCCGGTTGAGCCGCGCTACGACGTGGTCTATCTGCTCGACGGACGCGGCTGGTACTACCGCTACAGCCACCTGAAGTTCATCGAGGCGGGCATCCGTCCCGGCGTCCTCGTGACGATGGGCCAGAAGCTCGGCGTGCTTGGCAAGGAGGGCGGCAGCGGGGGCTGGACGCATCTGCATTTCGACATCACCCGCCGCCAGCCGTCCGGGCTCTGGGGCATCGAGGAAGGGTATGCGTTCCTGTGGCAGACGTCGATGGAGGAGCATCCGCGGGCGCTGACGGCGGTGGCCCGGCCGCACTCGCTGCTCTGGGCGGGGCAGACGGCGCTGCTCGACGCGTCGAATTCGCAGGGGAAGGACCTCCAGTACGAGTGGACCTTTGGCGACGGGACCCGGGCAGGCGGTGTCCTGGTGAAACGCGGCTACGACAAAGCCGGATCCTACTGCGAGATCCTGAAGGTGACCGACACCGCGGGCCACGTCGACTATGATTTCCCCGTGATCCAGGTGTTCGACCAAGCCCATCCCGAGACGCCGCCGCCCACGATCCACGCCACGTATGCGCCGACGTTCGGGATCCGGCCGGACGACCCTGTAGTCTTCAAGGTCCGCACCTTCCGCGACGCCGAGGGCGGCGAGACCTGGACCTTCGGCGACGGGTCGGCGCCGGTCACGGTCAAATCGGACGCGAACAAGAACATGCACGCGGCGGACGGCTACGCCGAGACAATTCATCGGTATGCGAAGCCGGGTCACTATCTGGTGGCCGTGGAGCACACCAGCGCGGGCGGGATGAAGGCGACGGCGCGGCTTCAGGTTCGGGTGGGGATGGACTGACATGACCATGCTCTTCGCGCTCATGCTCCTGGCGCAGGACCCGGTCGACGTCGAGGGCCAGCCGCTCGCGGCGAATGTCGAGCGGCTGCGTCAGGCGCTGGACTTCATCGGGGCGCCGCTGCCGGCGGAGACGCAGACCGCCCTGAAGGCGGCGGGGGACGATGCGAAGAAGATCCAGCAGATCCTGGATCCGCAGGCGCTGCTGCGGGTCAACATCAATCCCGAGTCGCGCGTCAAGGTCGCGAAGGGCAGCGGTCCGGCCGTGCTGCAGCAGAGCGGCTGGGCGCCGATCCTGATCAAGGTCGTCAACGACAGTCCGGTGAAGGGGACGCCGCATCTGACGAGCCCCCAGTCCGGTCCCCGATGGACGCCCCAGTCCGGCAATCCCAAGGGGGATCCCGCGCGCTTCCTGCAGGTCGAGCTCCTGCAGACGCCGCCGCTGACGCCGAACCTGAGCGGCCTCAAGGTGGAGTATCTGCTTGGCCTCGTGTACAGCAGCGAGGCGGGGAAGCGCGAGGCGACGCTGGCGTTCGACGTCGGCCAGGGCACGCAGGACCTGGGCTTCCGCGCGGAGACGCCGGTGCTCTTCGAGGTGAAGCCGGGCATCCCGGTCAAAGTCTCGATCACGGACTTCGACGGCAAGCCGACGACGGGCCGCTTCACGTTCCTCGACAAGCTCAACCACGTCTATCCGCCGCAGCCCAAGCGGCTCGCGCCGGACTTCTTCTTCCAGAAGCAGATCTACCGCCACGACGGCGGCACCGTGCTGCTGCCGCCCGGCGAGTTCACGATGATCAGCGGCCGCGGGCCGGAGTATAAGCTCGTGACCCGGTCGGTGACGATTCCCGATCAGGGCGACGCGGCGATCGCGGTCAAGGTCGAGCGCTGGGTGAATCCGGCCGACTCCGGCTGGTACAGCGGCGACCACCATATCCACGCCGCCGGCTGCGCGCACTATACGAACCCGACCGAGGGCGTTCACGCGCCCGATATGTTCCTGCACGTGAAGGGGGAGGGCCTGAACGTCGGCTGCAACCTGACCTGGGGCCCGTGCTACGACTACCAGCGCCAGTTCTTCCAGCCGACGGCGCACCCGCTGTCGGAGCCGTTCACGGTGCTGAAGTACGACGTCGAGGTCAGCGGCTTCGGCTCGCAGGCGCTGGGCCACGTCTGCCTCCTCAATCTCAAGGACCAGACGTATCCCGGTTCGGAGGGGACGAAGACGAAGGGCTGGCCGACGTGGACGACGCCGCTGATGAAATGGGCGAAGGCGCAGGGCGCGTATACGGGCTATGCGCACTCGGCGAACGGATTGCAGGTGAACGACCTGGCCGCGGCGAAACGGATCCTGGCGGCGGGGAAGGACGCCTTGCTGCCCGAAGAGTTCGCGACGATCGACGAGAACGGCGACCAGCAGCTCAGCGAGGACGAACTGGTCCGCAGCGTCGCGCGGTCGAAGGTCCGGCTTCCCAACCTGGTCATCCCCGAGATGAACGGCATCGGCGCGCAGGAGATCTGCGTGACGACGGCGCAGGGCATCTGCGACTTCATCAGCGCGATGGATACGAACCGGCTTCAGGAGTGGAACTGCTGGTACAACCTCATGAACTGCGGGTATCCCCTGAAGGCGAGCGGCGAGACCGACTTCCCCTGCATCAGCGGCGGCCGGGTGGGGGAGGGCCGCGTCTACGTCCAGATGGGGAAGATCGACCGGATCGACTACGCCCGGTGGTGCGAGGGGCTGGCAAAGGGGCGGTCGTACGTCTCCGACGGCTACGCGCACTCGCTGGAGTTCACGGTGGGCGGGAAGCCGATCGGCGACAGCGCGACGCTGGGCGCCGCGGGCACGCTGCCGGTGAAAGCGAGGGTCGCGTTCGCCTCCGAGAACTCGCTTGGGACGGCGCCGGGAGCGGTCGTCCCGAAGGAGGCGACGCGGCTGGTGGAGCTGGTGGTGAACGGAGTGGCGGTGGCGACCCGGACGGTTCCGGCGGACAATCAGGAGCACGAGCTGTCGTTCGACCTGAAATTCGAGCGGTCGTCGTGGGTGGCGCTGCGCCAGTTCCCGCAGCTGCACACGAACCCGGTCAACGTCCTGGTGGGCGGCAAGCCGATCCGCGCCTCCCGCAGCAGCGCCTTATGGTGCATCGGCGTCATCGAGCAGCTCTGGCGGGTCCGCGGCCAGGGCATCCTGGCGTCCGAGCGCGACGAGGCCAAAAAGACCTTCGACTGGGCGATCGAGGAATACAAGCGCATCGCCGCCGAATGCAAGGACTGACTCTGAGTCCCGGATTGCATTCGGCTAAACGAACCCATCCATCCCTGCGGTACAAGTCCCGGGGCTGAGCCTTTCTCCAACACGGAGCGAGGTCCATGGTGGGTAAGACGATTCGCGGCATCATTCTCTCCATGCTCGGGGTGCTGGTGGGGTCGGGCGGGGTCGCCCGGGCCCAGGCGACGCCGGCCGGGCTGACGATCCAGAAGGACGTCGTGGTCGCCACGCAGGTCGGCGACAAACACTGCGACCAGGTCACGTGGACGGACGCCAACGGCAAGCCGCGCTCCGTCTGGCTCGTGCGCGCCAGGGGCGACCACGCGCCCTATGTCGGCGGCTACATCGAGAAGTATACGTACTACGTCGACAACACGCTCAAGACGGGCGCCGCCGTCAACGACGGGCTGGAAGCCTACTCCGGCCTGGGCTGCGCCGTGAACCACCATGACAACGGCGCGTCGTCGAGCAAGACCAACAGCACCGGCGCGACGACCGGCTTCATTCTCGAGGGGGCCAATCACGCCGTCTGGCGCTTCCATTCGACCTACAGCGGAAAGGGCGGAACGGTCGGGCTGACGATCGACTGGACCATCAGCAACGGCCGCAGCGACGTGCTGTGGTCGGTGTCGTTCGACTCGACGGGCCAGAGCGGGATCAGCTGGGATTCGCGCGGTCCGTACTTCCAGTTCGACTGGGACAATACCGGCACCTTCTACAGAGATCCGATCTCGGGCATCAAGTGGGGCGACAAGTACCGGTTCCGCACCACGACCTACAGCGGGCTGACGAGCGATTGGGACTATCAGACGCCGAACGTGATCCCCTATATGAGCACGTACAAGGCGGGCGCGGTCGGGGACCTGGAGGCCGGGGTGGTGCAGACGCAGCCCTGGACGCAGCAGGACGCGGGCGGCTACTGGTGGGCGGACACGGCCTGGGGCAAGACGAGCGCCAACATGCCGCTGAGCTCGCCGGCGATGCCGGTGAAGGGCATGCCGGTGAACTGGGATTGTCCGTTCCAGCTGAACGCTTACGAAGACTACGCCGGCGAGAAGCTGGCGTGGGGGACGAACTCCGGCTTCGTCGGGAGCGCGTCGTATCAGCGGATCGGCTACACGACGCCGCCGACCCCGGGCGCGCCGCACCAGGGCTACTCGACCTATATCCTCCTGAACAAGTACTCGCAGGGGCTGACGGATGCGACGATCGCCTCGATGGAGGCGGTGCAGCAGACGACGCTGACGGCGTCGACGGGGACGGTGCTGACGTCGGGTCCGCGTCATCTGAACCTGGCCGGCAATGCGACCTATCAGCCGGCGGGCTGGGACCACGTCTATGGGGCCTGGTCGCTGACGGCGGGGGCGGGGAACGCGACGTCCTTCAACGTGGCGGTCGCGAGCGGCAGTCTGCTGCGACCGCTTTTCGTGATCGGGAACTATATGGCTGCGACGCCGCCGGCGACGGTGACGCTGGGCCCCACGGCGCTGACGTCGGGGACGGACTACAGCGCATCGGTGAACGCGACGGACCACAAGCTGTGGCTGACGCTCAACCGGACGCTGACGGGTCCGACGAACGCGGTGGGGTTGAGCGCGGCGGCGGCACCGCCGGGCCCGGCTCCCACGCCCGCACCGACGCCGGCGCCCGCACCGGCGAACGACGGGGGTGGCGGCGGCGGGGGGAAGTGCGGCTGCGGCGGGGCCATCCTGGAGCCCGGCTGGCCGCTGCTGACGGGTTCGCTCACGCTGCTCGGTCTTCTGCTGACATCGTTGCGAGACGTCCCAAGTTCTCCCTTCCAGTCCCCTCCTGGGCCTCTCCGGTCCGGTTCGGCCTCCACAGGCTGATCCGGGCCGAGGGCCTGCGTGGGGCTTCATCCCGTCGTCGCGTGTGCGGGGTCGACTTTTTGGTCACATCAGGCTGGATTCGCTTGCGACTCGTTCATGCCCGGGGGGAGCATACTTCGTAAAATCACCGGGAGGGGTGATGGCGACTGTTCGGTTCCGGCTCCGGAAAGCACCCGGCAGCACTTTCCCTTCGAGCGCATTTCAGCTCCCGCCTGGAGCAGCCGCAGCGACGGCTCGCCTGAATACTTCAACCGGCCGTGGCTGGACTTCACCGGGCTTTCTCCGCAGGAGGCGCTGGGCGGCGAGTGGAGGGAGGGGCTTTATCCCGAGGATCTTCCACGCCCTCCTCCGCGTCCTGCAGGAGCGCGAGTTCGAGCGGGTCGGCGGGACCGAACGGGTCCGGGCCGACGTGCGAATCATTGCGGCGACCAACCGGGATCTGCAGGCGGCGCAGGCCGCGGGCCGCTTTCGTCCGGATCTCTTCTACCGGTTGAACGTCTTTCCCATCGAAGTGCCCCCGCTGTGCGACCGCAAAGAGGATGTGGTGACTCTGCCCGAATACTACGTCGAGCGCCACGCGAAGCAGATGGGGAAGGGATCCCTGGCGGTCGAGCAGGAGACCCGGGATCTCTTCCAGTCCTACGGATGGCCGGGAAACGTCCGCGAGCTGCAGAACATCGTGGAGAGATCCGTCATCCTCAGCTCCGGGCGAGTTTTTCGCGTCGACGAACAGGGGCTCTCCGGGGATCCGGTCGTTCCTTCGGCGGAACGGGCGGAGCCGAACTCCAGGGAAGGCGGGCCGGATCGGGAGCAGAAGATCATCGAGGCGGCGCTCGCGGAGAGCCGGGGCCGGGTGTGGGGCCCGGTCGGAGCGGCGGCGAAGCTGCAGGTCCCGCCTTCGACGCTCGACGCCCGCATCAGGAAGCTGAACATCCGCAAGAGCGACTTCAAGTTCCGATAGACGCCGGAACTCCCGCTCGGGCGAAGCCTCTAAGCGCGCCGACCCGCAATCGCGTCGCTCAGGATTGCCGTGTCGGTGAACAACCGGGCGTGCGTGAGCTGCCGCCCGTTCGACGTCCACAGGTGGACGAAGGGAATGTCGAACGGGACGCCCGACGAGACGGAGCGTCCCTTCATCCGGCCCGTGGCCACCACGCGCGTCCCGACCTCGAGGAATTCTTCGGGAAGGAATTCCATCTCGACCGATCCGTAGATCAGCTCCAGAAAGTCCACGAGGTATTGCTTCAGTCCCTCGTAGCGCGGCCGGGCGCCGGGAAACCCTGCCTGGAGTTCGATGACGACGCCGGGATCCAGGATCTCATGCAGGTTCAGCCGCTTGCCCGGCGCGAGCGAACCGTAATAGCTCCGCACCAGTTCTGTGCCCGACATGCTCATGGCAGCTCCTCGATGGGTCCTACCGAATGAAGGCAGGCCTCATTAGACCACAACGGTGGTCTTGACGTCGATATTGCCGTGCGTCGCGCGGGAGTAAGGACACCCGTGGTGCGCGGCCTCCGCCAGCGCTTCCGCGCTCGCGCGGTCCATGCCCGGCAGACGGACCGTGAGACGGACCGCGAGCCCGTGAACGCCGTGGGTCAGACCCAGGTCCACTTCGGCGTCGATGGCCAAGTCCGGGATCTGAATCTTCCGCTTTCCGGCGATGAGCCGGATGGCCGACAGGTAGCACGCCGACCAGCCCACTGCGAACAGCTGCTCCGGGTTGGTCCGGCACCGACAGCGTCACCCCCAGGCGCCCGTCACTGGTGCGCGACGCGCCGCCGTCCCGTCCGCCCGTCGTATGGGCCTGGGCGGTATACAGCACCCGATCGAAATGGGTCGTCACGTACTCGCCGGCCGCTTCAGGTCGAGTCATCGTTGCCTCCTTCAGGGGTCTACATCGCCAGAACGACACGGAACTGGGCGTTGCCGCTCATCATGCGCTCCTAAGCCTCCGGTGCCTTGTCCAGAGGATAGGTCTCGATCATGGCTCGGACGGCCTCTGCGGTCGTCGGCATGGATCCTCCTTCGAGCGGTTCGGGTTCCTGAGGACACTACCGCTGGGGATGGCGGGTCCAGACGTAGTCCGCCGACTTCACCGTATTGTGGCAGTCATGGCAAACCTTCGGGAAGTTCTTGTCCTCAGAATGCGGCTTGAACCTGCCGGTCCCCGCGTCGTACGAGAATTGCGCGTATCCCCATCCGTTGGTTTCCGGGAACCTCTGGGAATCCTTCATCATCAACGCCACCGACTTCAGGGTGTCCGGCACTTCCACCGTATAGGGCGAATCCAGGTTCTTCACCTTTTTCCATTCGATCTTCGCGCTCCTGGAGCCATCGGGAAAAGGCTTGCCGTTGCCGGGAATGCCGTCCTTATAGGCTTTGACCATGGCCGGATTCCCGACGATGCCCTTGATCCCGTCCTCCGTCACGCTCGGCGCGAGGAGTTCCCAGGATTCGTAGCCCCTGAACTCGGAGAACGCGATTCCATTCGCGTCCTTGAGCGTGTCCTTGTCCTGCGCTCTCAGGGCCAGGCCGATGCAGGCCGCCAGGGACGCGGCCGTAAGCGCCGTCACCCTTTGGTCGTGCTTTTCACTTTGTCTCTCCTTCCAGGTGTTCCTGATCCCTACGAACGTCAATCGTTACCGGTCGACGAGCTCCCGGCGTCCGTCGGCGAGGGGGAAGCGATCCTGAAGTGCCGAAGGTCCCGGTCGCCCTGGACCAGCCCCGGCGCGGCGCGCAGAAACGCCAGAACGTGCAGGGTCTTCAGATGCGCGTCGTGGTACTCCTGACCGCGCCAGTCCCCGAAGACCAGCCATACGTCGGGATCGTCGAGGGACTGGTACAGATTGCAGGAAAGGCAGCCTGCTTCCTGCCTGGTCGGTTCGATGAGGGCGCCCAGGGCATCGCCCAGCCCGCTGCGGAGCCCGGCCCGGACACGGAAGAACTCGAGGTTCATCAGCGATGTCATGTCCGATCTTCGCCGGGTCGATCCGGCTGGCCTCCTCCTCCGCGTCTCACTCAGCGCAAATGCGGGGCCAACGCCTGGCGCCCGGGACTCGTGCAACAGCCCTCCGGGGAGGGGGACGGGGATTCGGCGGTCCTCGGGGAATCGGTGGAAACGATGTTCCAGCGAATCGACGCCGGCGGGGATGGCTCTCCGTCGGCGCGAGACGGCGGGCTCCCTAGAGAGGCTTGATCCGGAGGATGGGCGCCAGCGTCTGGGGGTGACGACTCTCCTGGAACGTCACCCGTCGGCCGCAGCCGCTGCAACTGCGCTCCTGGTCGATCTCCTTCCGGCGGACCACGAAAATCTCGCCGCAGGAGCACGCCACGGACTGGGCGCCGACCGGAACCTCCGGCGGAGGTTTGGGCTGGGCCGGAACCGTCATCGGCTTCATGGCCTTGGTCGCCCTCACCCGGGTGCGGCTCTTCTCGGGAGGCGCCACCGCCTGGCCCGTCTTCGTCGCGCCCTTCGGGGCTTTGGACGGGGCGGTGGTCCCCATTCTTCGATGCAGGACCGGCTTCTCGGGAACGATCATGGCGGTCTTCTGCCTCGTCCCGGGGATGAGCCGGAACACCACGTGATAGCTGCGGTTGCACTGCGGGCAGGACTGCATCGTCGTCAGTTCGCCGGTGTCGAGCAGCGGAAACACCGCGCCGCACTCGCAATGTCCCATCAGGGTCTGGATCGTCTGTCCCGTCTTCTTCCGCGTGACCCGGATCGGCGCGGGGGGCTCCGGCGGCGGCGGCGCGACGATCTCCTCGAACGCGGCCAGAGGCTCGGGCGCCGGAGCGGACGGCTCGGTGCGGGGCACCGACGTGGCCAGCGACTCCCCCTCGGGCTTCAGCGCGCCGCGGGGCAGGATCAGCGAGATCCTCGAGTTGTGTCCGACGCTGTCCATCGTCACGGCGAAATCGAAGGTGTTGCCGCAGTTGCGGCAGGTCACCCGGCGGTCCCGGTTCATGGGATCGACGCGGACGTCGGCGCCGCAAACGCACGACACCATCTGGAAGCGGGAAGGTTTGGGAGGCATGCCCAATTCTAGCCGATAATTCGGCCGTTGGAGGGGCGGGCTAGTCGAACCATTCGTCGGCGGCGTCGAACGGAGGAACGACGATGTTCAGGATCTTCATCGGCGACTTGCCCATCACCGCGCGGTGACGCGTCCCGGGGCGGATCATCACCGCCATGCCGGGCTTCGCGGGATACCGCTTCCCGTCCAGCTCGATCTGGCCCTCGCCCTCGAGGAAGTAATAGGTCTCCGTGAAGCCCTTATGGTAGTGCGTCTGCGCGTCCTTCTTGATCTCGACCAGATGGACGCTGCAGGTCTGGTTGTCCTTCCGCACGAACGCGCGGCGGCTCGTGCCGCAGGGACACGGCACCGCAGGGATTTCCGGGACCTGGGCGATGTCGAAGGGGACCTCAAGCCCCGTGTCCATCGGCTTGTCCTCGGCGGTCGGCTTCCAGCGGCCTTTCTTTGCGGGACGCTTCATCGTGCGCGGCATCTTCTCAACCTATCGCGCCAGCTTCGCCCGGTCCAGCCAATAATACGTCAGCCCCTGGATCTCCACGGCCTGCATCGCCCGCAGGAACGCCACCTCGCGCTCCTCGGTCGCCGCCCCGCACCAGTCGATCATCCGGAACGGGTCCCAGTCCGACGTGCCCTCGATCGCCTTCTTATAAGGGTCCGACGCCGGCGCTTCCGCCAGCAGTTCCAGCGACGCCACCCTCAGGTGGGGGAACAGGGCGTGCGCGCCGACCTTGCGGAACCAGTACGCGGCATTGCCATAGTCGGGTTCCCGACGATGCAGGACTCCATGCAGATACGCGCCGTGGGCATCGTCGAGGTCCTGCGCGATCGTGTGGCAGCCGTCCAGGTCATCATTCCACAGCAGCAGGCCCGAGATTACCGCGAGCGCGTTCGGGTCCGTGCCCGCGTCGAGCTTCCGGATCTCCTTCTGCAGTTCGGGGCTCCACGGCACTTTGGGCACGAGCAGCCCCGGCTCCTGACGGGACAAAAGCTTGCTCACGCATTTCCGTACCGCGGCCGCATCCATTCCGCTAGATTGGAACCCGAGAACGAGGTCGACGTCAAGGATCCCTATGACTTTTCTGCTCGTGCTGCTCCTGCAGGTGCCCGAGCTCGAGGAAGTCTCCTCGATCAAACTCGAGGAGGATTACGGCAGACTCCTCTGCGTCTCTTCGACCGGGAAGTTCCTTGTATTCGGCCATCGCGAGGCCGTTCTGGTGTGCGACGCCGCCACGGCGAAGATCCTCAAGAACATCCCCGCGCCCTGGACCACGGCGGGCTTTGAGGATCAGGACGGGCATCTGCTCGTCGTGGGGAAGGACCTGGCCCGCTATGACCCCTCGGGCTGGAAGGAGATCTCCCGCGAGCCCCTGGTGAAGGCCGAGTTTCTGGAGCCGGCGGTCAAAATCGATGCCGGCTCGGCGTTGTGGCCGCGGCAGGCCTGGATCGCCCCCGACGGCAGCGTGCTCTATCGGGCCATGGGGGGCGACGGTCGACGGGCGACCCGGAGGGAGGGGAAGCTCATCTCCGAAGTGGTCGGCGAGTCTGTTCTCAGTCCGGACAGCGCCATCGTCGGCTTCCTCGGCAGCTGTCCGGCGACGCCCTTCGCCCTGGTTGCCGGGGGGCGCGTCGGCGTCATGCCCCACAAGACCGTCACCTATCTCATCGCCTCCGACGGCGCGCTTTTCGCCGGAGTGTGCCGGGGAGTCCTGGTCGTCGTCGCCGAACACGCGGAGGGCGTCTACGATCCCGGGAACTGGAAGATTCAGAAGTTTCGGTCGACGGAGCAGGCGGGGACGGATCGCCGCTATGCCGCCGCGATCGATCAGAAAAGCGGCTGCGTCCTCATCGCCGACGAGAAGGGGCTGCGGGCCTGGAACGTCGAAAACTTCGAAAACGACTGGCGCTCGTCCCTTTCTTCCGGGCCCTGCCGGGGCCTGGTGATCGATGAACCCCGCCGGCGGGTCTACGTCGTGGAGAAATCGACGCTGCGCTGCCTGCGGATCAAAGACTAACGCCGGAGGTACGGGATCGTCATCGGGCCTTCCGGCAGCACCGCCACCGGCGTGTCCCTGCCGACCTTCTTCAGCTCCGCCGCCAAGCGTGCGCTGACGTCCTTCACAGGCTCGACGTGGGCGCGGCGGATCTCGTCGTCCATGATCTCGCTATACAGCCCGGCCCGCGCGCGCACCAGGATCATCGCGAGCATCTGCGCTTCCCACTGGTCGAACATCGAGAAGCCCGGCGCGAGCACCGTGTCGAGGATCGCCTTCGGCGTGCCGTGATCGAAGAGCAGCTTCTTGAAGTTTCCGTGCGACGGGAACCCGTCGTTGCAGCGGGCCGCGGTGAGGATATAGCCGTCCTCGGCGATGACCTGCGCGGCGGCCGACATGCCCTTCACGGTCTGATAGAGATTCTGGTCGAGCGGGTAGCCGCCGTTGGTGGTCACCACGATCGGGAACGGCTTTTCGCACGCGACCATCGCGGTCTCCTTCGCATACGCGCAACCCTGGCGGTGCGCCTCGAGGGCGTCGCCGACGTAGTACCCGGTGATCTGGCGGTTCTTATTCAGCGTGACGTTGATGCAGAAGTGCAGGGGGACGAGGGCGCCGTTGCGCCGGACCTGCTCCTGCGTCGGGTTCCCCTCGAGCACGCCCCAAGTCGACTTCGGATCCGCGATCACCGCCGCGCGATGGTAGTGCGTGATCGCGTCGATGTCGGCGATCGCGGGGAAGATCCCCTTATAGCCTCCCGAGAAGCCGGCCATGAAGTGCGGCTCGATGAAACCCAGGACGATGCGCTTGTCGGCTTCGACGTATTCCTTCGTCATCGAGACCGGGCGTCCCTCGATTGTTTTTCCGGCGGGCGCGAGGGTCTTCTCGTCGTGTGCCGTATGGTTGACGATCCTGTACTTCTTCACGACCTCGGCGCCGACCATCTTCTCGAGCTCGGCGGGGGTGTTGCCGCGATGCGACCCCGTCCCGTTGATGATCGTGAAGTTGGCGGCCGGCACGTGCGAGAGCTCGGCGAAGAGCCAGGGGAGCAGCCGCTCCGACGGCAGGGGGCGCGTGATGTCGGGGATGACGACGGCGACCTTGTCCGTCGCCTTCACCTGGTCGCGGATCGCTTTCGCGCCGATCGGGTTGCGGACGGCGTCGCGGAACGACGCGGCCTCGTCGGGCAGCCCGGCGGTGAATCGCGGCTCGACCACGGTGACGTTGGGCGCGTCGATTTCGAGGGGGATTCCGGAGGCGCCGTATTGGAGATGGATGGTTCTCATGGGGGCATTTTAACAAAAGTGACCGTCCCTTTTGTTAGGGTATAGCCATGCGAACGCTGCTCCTGATGCTCCTCTGCAGCGCCGCCCCGGCCGGCGACGAGGAGGTGTTCAAGGTCAATCTCCTGCCGCCCGTCGCCAACAACCCGCGAAACTCGGAAGGCGACTTCATCGCGCTCAAGAACGGCATCCTCATGTTCGTATATTCGCGCTTCACCGGCGGCCCGGCCGACGACTCCGCCGCCGACCTGGCCGCCATCTATTCGGGCGACAAGGGCAAGACCTGGTCGCTCCGCTACGAGCCCCTCCTGCTGAACGATGCGCGGCAGAACATCATGTCCGTGTCGCTGCTCCGCCTGCCGGAGGGCGAGATCGCACTCTTCTACCTCCGCAAGAACGGTCCGGAGGACTGTATCCCGACGATGCGCATCTCGACCGAGGAGGGCCGGAACTGGTCCGAGCCGATCTCCTGCATCCGCGAAGACGGGTATTACGTCATGAACAACGACCGCGCGCTGCTTCTGAAGAGCGGCCGCATCGTGCTCCCGCTCGCCCGCCATGCCAAGGGCGGGGCGAAGAAGACCCCGCGCGCGACGTTCCTCTGCGCGTACTCGGACAATGCGGGGCGGACCTGGAAGACGTCGATCACCCAGCTTGAAGGCCCGGCAACCGGCCGGACCGGCCTCCAGGAGCCCGCGCTGGTCGAGCTCAAGGACGGCAGCCTCATGATGCTC
>Ga0137409_10001878_pt1 | contig 22617 bp, 17 predicted proteins | sample CZODoug1_16funga_FD_122059 | JGI IMG/M metagenome (GOLD analysis project Ga0137409, IMG submission 122059) | Vadose zone soil fungal communities from Angelo Coast Range Reserve, California, USA - CZODoug1_16fungal (Hybrid Assembly) | ecosystem: Environmental > Terrestrial > Soil > Vadose zone...
ATAATCACGGCCCCGTATTTCCCGGTGGCCGGGTTGTAGTGGTAGCAGTAGAGCAGCATCTGGTCGACGATGGTGCCAATTTTGTTTTCCGATGCCTCAATCAGGCCGAAACGGAGATCTTTGGGGGCGAACTCGACGCCGTAAAAGTATTTCGAAATCTTGCCCTCGGGCGTCAGCACCATAATGGCGGCGGCGTGCGCCCACTGATTGAGCGTGGGATCGTATTGGTAGTCGAACCCGACGGATTTGGTGAGCGCTTCGATGTTGTGCTGGTCGCCTGTGAGGAAGTGCCAGCCCTCCTCGGCGCCGGGGTGGTGGTAGCGGAGGAGCAGGGATTTCTTTTTGGCCGCGGCCTGCTCGGTCGTTTCCTTCGGGTCGAAACTGACGGTGACGATGTCGAAATCCGTCGACGGGTTGAATTGCAGCGCGCGTAGAGATCCGATGATGCCGCTTTGCACTTCGCCGCACAACATGGTGCAGCCGTAGTAGGCAAGGTTCAGGATGATGGGGCGCTTGCCGAAGTAGTCGCCGAGGCGAACGGCCTTGCCGGTCTCGTCGCGAAATTCGAGATTCAGCGGAACTTGGGCGTCGAGTTTCTGGTCGACGCCGACGTTCTTGAGCGTGGGCAGGCGGTCGCTGGAGGGCGGGATGTTCCACTTTACGATATCGCCCTTCATTTGACCGAATGCCAAGGGGGCAGGGGCCATTGTCGCCAGCAGCAGGGCGGTCAACCCGAATTGGAAATTCACTCGCACTTCTATTGGCCCGCTTTCTTGGTCTTGGCAGGAACTGGCGCGCTCGACGCAGGTGCCGCTTCCGGGGTCGTGGTGGTGCGCACGGGGAGACCTCGCTCTGCGATTAGCTCCATCGCCCGCGACACCGGAATCCGCGCCTGGCCGGCATCTTGATCCACCCAGCCATAACTTTGCAGCTGGCTTTCTTCACTGTAGAGCTGATCGTGCATTTCCTCGACATCGTCGCGCTGCAATCGGGGCTTGGGAAAGGCTTGCACTTCCATGGGATCGGCCGCCATATCCGCCTGGCCATTCTTATCTATCGCGGGCGTCATGTGACGGGTGTCTGCCTTCATGGGAACCATCGGGCTGGAGGCGGCGTGTTCCATTTGCGTTTTTTCGAGGTACTTGTACATGCCGACAACGATGACGAAGCTGACCACGCACATGACGACCAGACCGATCAACGAGCCGACAACTGTAGCGGTACTGAAGTCTTCGCGCTCGTAGTCGCCGTGACCGTGATTTCCGTTGTTATGCACGTCGTTACTCATGCGCAGGCTCCAAGACGGATGTGGTCAAAGGCGCGTATAGCGGCAGTAGGCCCCGCCCTTGCAGGTTGCGGAAAAACAGCGCCAGCCAGAATCCGCCCATGGACACCGGCACGACCAGATTCAGCCAGTGGAAATAAAAGCCTGCTTTGTTTTCAAAATTCGGCATGACCTGCCAGTAGAGGTCGAAGTAGCGCATGATGAACAGCCAGCAGGCAGTAGTGACGAGGGTGCTCTTGTCCTTCTTCAACTGCGCTGACAGCAGGCGGATGAAGGGGAAAACGAAGGTGAACAGGGCCACGAAGAGGCTGAAGTATTGCCAGCCGCCGTGCAGACGCATGCGGTACCAGACGATTTCTTCCGGCAGGTTGCCGGCCCACATGATGACCCATTGCGAGAACGAGAAGTAGGCCCAGACCATGGTGAAGGCCAGCATCCATTTGCCGTAGTCGTGCAGGTGGTCGATGTTGAGGATCGACTTCATGGGCTCGTAGCGGGCAAGAATAACCGCCACGATCGTGGCAAGGCTTATTGCGGAGAGCAGTTGGCCGATCAGGAAGATGAGGCCGTAGATGGTTGACGTCCAGCTGTAGCTGAGCGACATGACCCAATCGACGGCGCTGAAGGTCACGGTGAAGCCAAAGAGCAGGGCGCCCGGGCCGGCGAGAGCGCCGCTGCGGCTGTGGCTGCGATTGCCTTCTGTATCCTGTTCGGCCGACCACTTGGTAAAGAAGTAGGTCAGGCCACCCCAGATAGCGAAGTAAATAAGACCGCGGACGATGTACTGCGTTGGATCGAGGTAGACGTCGTGAATCCAACGCAGACCCTCGTTCTCGCTGCGCGCTGCGGCGCTGGCCCACGGATAGAGATGGAGAATGCCGGCACACAGCGGCACGAACAGGATCGCCATGAACCAGAAATTCTTGGCGGCGGCTTCAAGAATGCGGCGGATGACCAGACCCCAACGGCCGTTGGTCAGATGAATGATGATCAGCAGGCCCAGCGATCCTAGCGAAACGCCCAGCCACAGCATAAAGGCCAGCAGGTAAGCGCGAAAGAACTGGTCCGGCGCGGTGACATAGCCGATGAGCGCCAGCACTGCGCCGCCGACGCCCACCACCATAGACCGGCTGCGAATCTTGTCGACGGCGGCGGGGACGGCGAAGTCGGTTGCGTTGAGGCGGGCCAAGGTGCTCATTCCGCGCCTCCTTCTTTCTTTTCTTCCGTCACCACCGCGGGCTTCACCGGGCTCGCTCCCGAAGGCGCATCGCCTTTGAAATTCGGTGGCGCGCTGGGCACGGTCTGACCCGAAGGCAGGTCGGCGGAGCTCGCGTTCTGGCTGAGTTGCAGGGCGCGGATGTAGGCGATGATGGCCCAGCGGTCTTGCGCCGGAATCTGCGCGGAATAGCCTTGCATGATGCCCAATCCGTTTGTGATGACGTCGAAGAAGTATCCCGCCGGAGCTTTCTGGAGGCGCTCAATGTGGTACGACGGAGGCATGCGGCTGAATCCGCGCGACGGGATCATGCCTTTGCCATCGCCCACGCGCGAGTGGCAGGGCGCACAGAAAATATTGTAGCGCTGCTGGCCGCGCTCGAGCACCTGTTGCGTAACCGGAAAGGGAAACGCGTCGCCCGGGTTGTTGCCGATTTTGCCGGTGTAGAGATAAGTGTCCTCATGCAACTGGCCGCGGGCCACCGTGCCATCCACCGGCTCGCGCGCCGAGCGCAGGTCGGGGAAGAAATCGTTGCGCGCCTGCGGCTTGAAGCGCGGCTGGTCGTGCATGTCCTGGCGACAGGCCGAGGTTACGGCCAGCACGGCCAGAAGGCCGAAGCTAAATGTTTTGCGGCAGCCCGTCAGGTTATTCATCGGGCACGTCCGCAATGGAGATAGGCTTCAGAGCTTCGAGAAAGCGCCGCGTTTCAGCGGCGTCGAACTTCGGGTCGGCGGCGAAGACGCAGAGGAAGAAGCGGTCCTGCGAAGCGCGCTCGAACTGTTTCACGTTGAATACGGGGTGGTGCGGCCGCGGCAGGTCATTCAGGGCCAGCATGCCCGCCACAGCGGAAAGGCCCGCAAACAAGACGGTGAGTTCGAACGTGATGATAACGAACGACGGCCAGGAATTCAGCGGGCGGCCGCCGATGTTGATGGGATAGGTGATGGCTGAAACCCAGTACTGCAAGCCGTAGCCGGTGCAAGCACCGACGATGCCGCCGATCAGGACCACCAGCGGCACGCGGTTCTTGGTGAAGCCAATGGCTTCGCCCAGGCCGTGCACGGGGAATGGGCTGTAGGCTTCAATATCGTTGTAGCCGGAGCGGTGGGTCGTTTTCGCGGCCGCGACAAGTTCCGAGGCCGATTCGAACTCCGCCAACAATCCGCTGAGGGCGCTCATTTAATGTTTGCCCTCCAACTGCGGAGCTCCGGCATGCTTGGCGTCCACAGGGTGAGCGCCTACAGGATGAACATGCGACTCTGGCAGCAGCATGCGGATTTCAAAAATGGAAATCACAGGCAGCACGCGGCAGAACAGGAAGATCATGGTCACAAACAGGCCGAGAGTGCCGATGTAGGTCATCCAATCCCACTTCGTTGGGTAGTACATGCCCCAGGATGAAGGCACGAAGTCGCGGTGCAGGCTGAGGATGATGATGACGAAGCGCTCCAGCCACATGCCGACCAGCACCACCAGCGAGATGATGAAGAGCCAGAATGGGCTGCGGCGCACAGACTTGATCCACAGCACCTGCGGGGTAATGATGTTGCAGATCCAGAGTGCCCAATAGGGGCCGGCGTAGGGCCCGAAGAAGCGGTTGTGCACCGTGAACCAGTCAATCGATTTCGGCCCGGCGTACCAGGCCATATAGATTTCGAGAATGTAGCCGTAAGCGACGATGAGGCCGGTCGCGAGCATGACCTTGGCGGCATTTTCCAGGTGCCGTAGCGTGATCATGTCTTTCAGGTTGTAGACCGCGCGCACGGGAATACAGAGGATCAACACCATGGCGAAGCCGGAGTAGATGGCACCGGCGACGAAGTAGGGCGGGAAGACCGTGGTATGCCAGCCCGGCATGATAGAAATTGCGAAGTCGAAACTTACGACCGTGTGGACGGAGAGAACCAGCGGCGTCGAGAGCCCCGCTAATAAAAGATAGGCGCTTTCATAGCGCTCCCAGTGCCGGGCTTCGCCGCGCCAGCCCATGGCCAGGGCGCCGTAGATCATGCGGATGTATTTGTTGCTGGCGCGGTCGCGCAGAGTGGCCAGGTCGGGGATGAGGCCGGTGTACCAGAAAACCAGGGAAATCGTCCCGTAGGTCGAGACCGCGAACACATCCCACAGTAGAGGGCTGCGGAACTGCGGCCAGTAGGCCATCGTGTTCGGGATGGGGAACATCCAGTAGGCCAGCCACGGGCGCCCGGTGTGAATCAGCGGGAACAGGCCCGCGCACATCACGGCGAACAGCGTCATGGCCTCGGCAAAGCGGTTGATGGAGTTGCGCCAAGATTGCCGCAGCAGATGCAGGATGGCGGAAATCAGCGTGCCCGCGTGGCCGATGCCGATCCACCAGACGAAATTGACGATGGCAAATCCCCAGCCGACGGGGATGTTGATGCCCCAGATGCCGGTGCCCTTGAAAAACAAATAGGTGACGGCCGTGCCCAGCATGAGCACAATCGCGGAACAGAACATGACGCCCGCCACCCAACCGATGGAGAGCGGCCGCTCGAGAACGATGTCACTAATCTTGGCCGTGATGCTGGCCATATCGTGACCCGGCTCGAGGACGGGAATTTCGCGGTCTTCTTCTGCTAACGCGATCGCGTAATCGGTGCTCATGTCTTAACCGTGCTCCACAGCATGCTCTGCGCTTTCGAGTTGCGGATTCGGGTTGCGCACCTCGGCCAGATACGTGGTCCGGGGGCGCGTGTTCAACTCGGCCAACATGCTGTAGTTGCGGGCCTGGGCTTTGAGTTTCGAGACCTTGCTTTGCGGGTCGTTGATGTTGCCAAAGACTATCGCATTGGACGGGCACGCTTGCTGGCACGCCGTCTGGATTTCGCCGTCCTGGATGGCGCGTTCCTCGCGTTCGGAATCGATGCGGGCGACGGTGATGCGCTGCACGCAGTAGGTGCACTTCTCCATGACGCCGCGGCTGCGGATGCTGACGTCGGGATTGCGCATCATCTTGAATTGTGGCGTTTCCCAGTCCTGGAAGAGCAGGAAGTTGAAGCGGCGGACTTTATAGGGGCAGTTATTCGAGCAATAGCGCGTGCCGATGCAGCGGTTGTAGACCATGTCGTTCAGGCCTTCGCTGCTGTGCACGGTCGCTCCCACCGGGCAGACGAGTTCGCAGGGCGCGTTTTCGCACTGCATGCAGGGGACGGGCTGGAAGCTGGCGCTGGGATTATCGCGGTCACCCTGATAGTAGGCGTCGACACGAATCCAGTGCATGTGGCGGCCCACCACCACCTGCGGCTTACCCACGACCGGGATGTTGTTCTCGGAATGGCACGCGATCATGCAGGCGTTGCAGCCGACACACGCGCCGAGATCGACCGTCATACCCCAGGCATAGCCGAGCTTGTTGTAATTGGGATCGGAGTAGTCGACGTTAGGGTAGAGGGTGACGTTCCGCTCGGGAGTCTCTTCCATCTCCTGCGCGAAATTCGGCTTCTTCTTGTACTCGGCGAGCGAGCCTTCACGGATTACGGGGCGGGTAATCGTCGCCGTTTCGATCGTTTGGTAGCCCTGTGTCGAGGCCAGCTTGTACGTCTGTGCCAGCGGCGTGATTTTGGCGGTTGTGCGCCAGGGCGCGTCGCTGGAACGCACGGCGTAGAGATTAAAGCCTGCGCCGTTGCCGACGCGGCCTACCCGGCGGCGTCCATAACCGAGAAATACCGTAATGGCGTTGTCGGGATGGCCCGCCTGAATCCACACAGGAACCTGCACGCTGCGGCCCGCGATTTCGAGCGTGACCATGTCTTCGCTCTTCAGACCCTTGCGCGCGGCATAGGCCGGGCCGATCCAGGCTGGATTGTCCCAGGTCATCTTGCTCATCGGTTTGGGGAGTTCCTGCATCCAGCCATTGTTGGCGAAGGAGCCGTCGTAGATGGCGGGGTCGCCACGGAAGCTGACTTCGATTGTGGAGGCATCGGCAGCGGCGGCGGCTTTGAGTGGCGGCAGGCCGGCCTTGGGCGTGACGGCCTTCGCGGGATGGGCCGTTCCAGCGACGAAACCATCGTGGACCGTCTTGCGCCACCAGGTTTCAAAGTCGGCGCTTTTTGCCTGGCCTTGCCAATAACTGCGCAGAATATCGTGGCCCGTCAAGGTGCTCTGACCCATCAAGGCGGCGACCAGCTCGTGCGCGCTCTTGCCATCGTAGAGAGGGGCGATCAGGGGCTGGATGATACAGACGGAACCATCGTAGGTCCGTCCGTCACTCCATGCCTCCAAGGAATGCGCGGCGTTGACATGCCACTGGCAGAGTTCGGCGGTTTCGTTCTGATGGAGGCCGTAGTGCAAGCGCAATCCAGCGCCCGAGTTCAGCACGACGTCGGCGAAGTTCAAGTCGGCGGGGGCGTCGTAGACCGGGTTCGCGTCTAGAATGACGAGCACGTCGACTTTCTTCTCGCGCAGGTCTTGCGTTAGATCCCGGAGAGATGCGGTCTGGTCGACCGGGTTGGCTAAGACCGTGTCGGTGTAAACGACCGTCTTACCGACGTTGCCGAGGTGAGCGTTGATGGCGTGGGCTAGCGCATGAACTTCGGGTGATTGCTGTTCGCCGGCAATGACCACACAGGACCCAGCATGAGCTTTGAAATCGTCGGCAACAGCGCGCAGGAAACGCGAATCGGCAGCGTTGCCGCCGAGGCCAAGACTCGCGGCCAAACTCCGCGCAAAGCCTTCCACTTCCGACGCCCGCAGCGAGAGCCGGTGTTCGGCCTTCACGCCTGTCGGCGAGGGTACGCTTTCGACAACATACAGCCGGTTCATGGCCGCATCGGGATTGCGCCGCGCGGCGTAGTCGTGCGTATAGCGGGCGGAGCCGGGGAAAGAAGGGGAGAGGAAATCCGCGTCGAGCGAGAGAATTACGTCCGCGGCTTCGAGGCGGTATTGCGTTTCCACCGCCTGCCCGAAGGCCAGCATAGATCCGGCCAGAACATTATCGCGATGCAGCGGCGAATACTGATGCCACTTGGCTTTCGGATACATCTTCAGAAGCGCCTGGATCTGATTGGCTAACGTCGGCGAGGAAATCGGGCCCGTCAAGAGCCGGAAACCTTCTCCTTCCACGGCGCGCTGCCCGGCCATGCGGGTGCGAATCTGGTCGACAAAATTCTTCCATGACCGTGTTTCGCCCAGATACACGGGAGTCTGCGAGCGGTCCGGGTCATACATGTTGAGCAGGCTGGCCTGGGCGAAAATATCCGAGGCTCCGAGGCTCGCCGGGTGGTCGGGATTGCCTTCAATCTTGGTGGGGCGCCCCATATGGCTTTCGACCAAGACCGGGCTAGCGTAGCCGCCGAGCGTGGTCGCCGAGGCGTAAAACTGCGGCCGCCCGGGGATCATGTCCTCCGGCTGCCGGACGTAAGGAACGATTTGCTCGAGGGGCTGCCGCGTGCATGCTGTCATCCCGGCGAGCGCGAGCGATGCGCCCATGGTCTGCAGGAAGCCGCGCCGCGAGAACGAATCCAGCCACTCGGAAGCGCCTTTGGGAAATTCGCGGTGCATCATCTCGCGAAATTCGTCGCTGCCCGCGAGTTCCTCGAGGCTGCGCCAGTACTCGGGGCCGCTGGTCGAGGCAATTTCTTCCCTCACCGCTGCCAAGTCTAAAGCTTTGGCGTCCAAGCTCTGGACGTCCAGCGTCTTCTTCTTGCCCGGGCAAGTGTCTTCGCGTTTTGTGTTCTCAGGCGCCATTATTGACTCAAAACCGTTTACCGGTGACACGTCGAACAGCTCGTAATATCGGTCACATTGCGCAGATGATACTTCGCTACCAGCGCCATGCCCAGCGTCTTCTGGTCGGTGTAGTCCTTGCCGTCGAAGCTAACCGGCTCACCGTTGGCGGGCTGTTTGTATTCCATATTGAAAACCTCATCGCGCGGCCGGAGGTACTTTTCCGGAGCGCGGTGGCAATCGAGGCACCACTCCATTTGCAGCGTCGAGGCCGCGTACATCAGCGGCATCTTGTCCACGGGGCCGTGGCAGGTATTGCAGCCGACGCCCTTGTTGATGTGAATGCTGTGATTGAAATAGACGTAGTCCGGGAGATCGTTCAACTTGCTCCACACTAGCGAACGCCCGCTGCGGTAGCTGTCGCGCACAGGTTCGAGCAGCGCGGCGTTGGTCCAGATCTGCGAATGGCAGTTCATGCAGGTCTTGGTCGGCGGGATGCTCGCATAGTTCGAAGTCTCGACGGTTGTATGGCAGTAGCGGCAATCGATGCCGAGGCCGGCGACGTGGTGCTGGTGGCTGAAGGGCACGGGCTGGGGCTTAGTTACGCCCTGGTAGGTAATGTACGGAGACCGTTCAAACGCAAACAACCCGGCAAAAGCAGCGCCGCCCAAAAGAACAACGGCAACAATGCTCGCCTTGGAATACAGATTAATGCTGCGATGAAAAATCTGCGCCATTTCGAACGAAAGTCCTAGTTCAGCAGGCCAACCCGACCCGAGTGCCTTTCGGTTATGAAGCGGGGCGAAAGAAGCCCCAATTGCACCTTTTCGGGTGCCGAAACAGATAAGAATGCGCCGTGCTCAAAAGTGTCAGTGAAACTGGTGATTATAAACAAGCGCGCGCGCTTTTGTCTTGTGCTTTTTCGGATTTCTCGGGTCGCGTTCTCGCAAGATGCATTCTCGCAGAAGGAAAAAATCCCGCCTTGGGTATGAAATGCGAGTGGTTGTGTGGCGCGGGCGCCCCCGCCGCACAGGCCTCTACCTTAAATTCATTGCGAGGATGCGCGGTTCAGTCATTTCTTCCATCGCATAGCGCAGTCCTTCGCGGCCTAAGCCCGAGTCCTTTACTCCGCCATACGGCATGTGGTCGATGCGGAAGGAAGGTACTTCGCCCGCCATGACACCTCCCACTTCGAGCTCGTCGAACGCCTGGAAAATACGCTTGGCATCGCGCGTGAACACTCCCGCCTGCAGGCCGTAGTCGGAGCGGTTGACCCGCTCCAGCGCTTCTTCAAAGCGGTCATAGGGCTCCACGGTCACCACCGGAGCGAAAATCTCTTTGCAGTTCACTTTCATGTCCGGCTGCGTATTGCTGAGCACGGTCGGTTCCAAAATCGAGCCCTTCCTCTGTCCGCCGCATAAAAGGCGCGCACCTTTGGCTATGGCTTCCTGCACCCAATCTGCCGCGCGCACTGCATCCGATTCGCGGATCAGCGGGCCTACGTCTGTCGTTTCTTCCATCGGATCGCCCGAGCGCAGCTTCTGTACTCCTGCCACCAGCAGCTCCGTGAATTTTCCGTAGACGCTGCGTTCGACAAAGATCCTTTGCACCGAAATGCACGTCTGACCCGCGTACGTATACCCGCCGACCACGCAACGGTCCGCCGCATAGGCCAAGTCGGCATCGCCATGCACGATCACGCCCGCGTTGCCGCCCAGCTCCAGCGCTACGCGCTTCTTTCCCGAGCGGCTCTTAATGGCCCAACCCACCGGAGCGCTCCCAGTGAAGCTGATCATCTTGATGCGGTCGTCTTCGACCAGCACTCCGGTGTCTTCATTCGAGAGCATGAGCACGTTCAGCCCGCCATCCGGCCAGCCCGCCTGCTGCACCACTTCCCCCAACATCAGCGACGCAGTTGGAGCCTGGGGCGCGGGTTTCAGCACCATCGGGCAGCCGCACGCAATGGCTGGGGCTACCTTGTGGGCCACCAGATTCAGCGGAAAATTGAACGGAGTGATCCCCGTAATCGGTCCGATAGGAAAGCGTTTCACAATCGACCAGCGGCCCGCAGTCGATTCCTGCCAGTCGAGTGGCAAGTACTCCCCGCCGAGGCGCGTGGCTTCCTCGGCTGCGATTTGGAACGTAAAGACGGCACGGTCGACTTCGACGCGCGCCACTTTGATCGGTTTTCCTGCTTCCAGGCAAATCGATCGCGCAAATTCCTCGCGCCGCGCTGCGATTCCCTGTGCGACTGCGCGTAGAACTCTTTGCCGCTCGAATGCGGGCAAACGCCGGGTCGTGCCAAATGCCGTTACCGCCGCGGTGATGGCCTGCTCGGCGTGTTTCCGCGTTCCTACCCAGGTCCGGCTGACCACGCTGCCGTCGAAGGGCGAATGAATTTCCTGCGCCGTGCCCTCTTCGTACCACTTGCCGCCAATCAAAAATCCTCGGGTTGCCACGTCTACTTCGGCCATGGGCGCCATGGGGCCCTCCAAAAGTGCAGGCCTCATTATAGTCTCCGCCTTTAAGGCGTGTGATTCTAGGCTCGCGCGGGGACGGGCGGCTCGGCCGTCCAGCAAAGAAAACGCGCCAAACCCGGGGGGCAGGCCGTCACCTTGCCAGCACGATTTGTTTTGGAAACAAGAATCGACAGGGAGGTGGCCCGCTCAATCCCTCTTTTAGCTTGAGTGGGACTTTTTGCGAGTGTAGGCTGAACTCGCGAACGCTGTATAGAAGGCAGAGTCTCATGTCACGTTCTTGTCTATTGATGTTGCTCTTGACCACGTGCCGCTTGGCAGAGGCTCAAGAGGCATCAACCAAGCCAAGGAATTCGCTTGTGCTTTCTTGCCTAGGCAGTCCTTTCATTAGCCTTTACGCGGCAGGGCCAGAGCATAAAACCTTTCCCGCAGTCGGACTGACTCTTACCGACCCTGTTTGGCACAGTGGAGGCTATGGAATCAAGCGCAACACAATTCCACAATCTCGCTACGCACGAGTCGTGGAGATTCCAAAAGCACCCGAGCGCAGCAAGTCCCTTGCTTTCGAGATCTGTAACGCCAAGCAGGGTGTGTACGAAGTTGAGGTGACCGAACTCGGCGATGGGCCCTATCTGCTGGGTATCATGGGAAACGCGAAAACTGAGAACAGCGAAAGTCTAGGGGACCTGCATCACATCGCCGAAAAGGGGCACGTCCGTCGCTATAAGTTTATTTTCAGGATTGAGGGAAAGCGACTAAGTTTGCGCTGGCTGGACAAAGACGAAAAGGACCAGATGGACGTAATCGAAGTCCCCGAATGGTGAGAACGCGCAGGATGTTGCAGGCATTTGGGCTCCCTCTCAAATAATCCGTCTCTGCTCTCCCAAAAAAAGCCGCCTCCGACCAAAGTCGAAGGCGGCTCCAAGTTCAAGCTTAGGACAGCTACTACACCATCTGTAGCACTTCCCCCGGCAATCTCACGAGCCGCGTCTTGGGCGCATCGGCTGGGCGCCGCGGCGCATTCTGCCGTTTCACCGCGGCACGGGCCGCATTCCGCGCTTCCATCTCCGGAGTCGCCGCAGCGCCATCCGCTGTCATCCGTTCCATCTTGATGCCGAGTTGGCGTTCCAGCGAATGCAGTTCCGAGCGCTGCTCCCGCGCAAACAGCGTCGACGCCACACCGGAGTTCCCGGCGCGCCCCGTACGTCCTACGCGGTGAATGAAGTTTTCCGCAACCTCGGGCAGGTCATAGTTGATGACATGCGCGATGTCTTCCACGTGAATGCCACGCGAAGCCAAATCGGTTGCGACCAGCACTTGATAGCGTCCAGTTTGGAAGCCGGTCAGTGCCGCCGTGCGCTGCGATTGCGAACGGTCGCCGTGAATCATGGCCGCCGCGAAGCCTTCGCGAGCCAGATTTTTGGCAATGCGTTCGGTCCCGCGCTTGGTACGGGCGAAAACCAGGCAGCGTCCCGGCTCGTTCGCCAGCAGCCGCTCGAGCGCTTCCTGCTTGCGGTCCGAAGGCACTTCGAACGCCTGCACGCGAATGTTGTCGTGTGGCTTCGATTGCGAGCCGAAAGACAACCGCACCGGATTGCGCATGTAATCATTGACCAAACGCGCCGCCGAAGCTTCCAGAGTCGCAGAGAACAGCATCGTCTGCCGCTCTTTCGGAAGCACGCCAACAATGCGCCGGATCGCGGGCAAAAAGCCCATGTCCAGCATGCGATCGGCTTCGTCGAGCACCAGCGTGCGCAGGCCGCGGAAAATAACTAGTCCGCGATCGAGAAAATCTTCCAGGCGTCCCGGCGTCGCCACGATCACTCGCGCGCCTTTGCGCAAGCTGGCGATCTGCGCCCGCTCGGAAAGGCCGCCTACGACTACCGCCGCCGGACCCAGTTTGGGGCCACGCAGAGCGTCGTATTGTTCGGCGACTTGCATCGCCAGTTCTCGAGTTGGAACCAGCACCAGCGCGGTGATGCCAGGAGTGTTCTTGGCGAGCAGTTGCTCCATCATCGGCACGACGAAGGCTAAGGTCTTTCCTGTGCCGGTCTGCGCCAAAGCGAGCAGGTCTTTCCCGGCCAGGGCTTGCGGAATGGCCGCATCCTGAACGGGCGTAGGGGTTACAAAGTCGTTAATGGAAAGTTGTTTCTGTGTATAGGGGGAAAGCGGTAGTTCTGAGAAGTTCTGCATTGATCCTTTTGTGGCTGGCGCCAGGCGCAACAGCACACACGGACAGCGTCCGGCGAGCGGCTACGAAAAAGCCAGTCGAGTGTTTTCTTAAAGTTACGCTGGAAATCGACGGTGGGGACTCGGGGGCGGGAATTCTCAGATCGTCACTACATGAACCAGAAGTCTCACCACACAAACCGCTGAATTAAGCGTTACACGGAGTGTAGCACAGATCGCCAAGGAATGCACGCGGAGCGCCTCAGGAAGGTTTATTCCTTAGTAACCTTTGGCTTCGGTCTTTCGGTTCATGAACTCTGTCCAGGACGCGGTAGTAAAGCTGGAGAGGGCGCGGAGAGGTTGAGTGTGTAGGGATTCCTCCCTGGCGGCCGAAATGACGGGGTTTGTTAAACTCTCCGGCGTTCCATGAATTTGTCGCGTCCCCACGACAGCGAGTACGATGGTGGCTCCGAATCATTGCACGGAGGCTCTCCTCATGAATTTCAAAAGCTCTCTATTCGCAGTCGCCCTGACCCTCGCCTTACCTCTCCCCGCCCACGCAGCCGACGCCCCCAAGTATCACATCCTGCGCCACATGGCCCTCGGCGGCGACGGCGGCTGGGACTACCTTGCCTTCGACCCCGTCGGCCACCGCCTGTTCATCGCGCGCTCCACTCGTGTCATGGTAGTCGACGTCGCCGCCGGCCAGCTTACCGCTGAAGTGGTCAACACCCCCGGTGTTCACGGCATCGCGCTGGTTCCAGATGCGGGCCAAGGCTACGCCAGCAATGGCCGTGAAAATACAGTCACGGTTTTTGATTTGAAGGACCTCCACGAAACCGCCCGCATCAAAGTTGGTGGCGGTCCCGACGCCATCGTCTATGATCCGTTTTCGAAACGGGTGTTTACCTTCAACGGGCGCGGGAAGGACACGACCGCCATCGACGTCGCCACGGGAAAAGTGGCCGGCAGCATCCCCCTCGGCGGCAAACCAGAATTCTCCGTCTCCGACGGCAAGGGACGCATGTACGTCAATAATGAGGACAAGAGCGAGATCGTGGAATTCGATCCCCAGGCTCTGAAGGAGACGCACCGCTGGAAGCTGACTGGTTGCGAAAGCCCCTCCGGCCTCGCCATGGACAGAAAAAACCGCCGCCTCTTCGCTGGCTGCGACAATAAGAAGATGGTTGTGATGAATGCCGACAGCGGCGCTGTGATCGCCGCTCTGCCCATCGGCGACGGCGTTGATGCCAATGCTTTCGATCCCGGAACGATGCTCGCTTTCAGCTCGAATGGCGAAGGAAATCTTACGGTAGTCAAAGAGGAATCCCCGGATAAATTCAGCGTCGCGGAGACGGTTGTAACGGAGAAGGGCGCCCGCACGATGGCGCTCGACCTCGAGACACACAAGGTATACGTGGTCACCGCAAAATTCGGGCCTGCACCCGCGCCAACAGCGGAGGCGCCGCATCCGCGGCCTTCCATTCTGCCGAATTCCTTTGAGGTGATTGAGGTCGGGCAGTAAGGAGCGCCCTCCTGATGAGAGCTGGTTTGACAGGGTGGTGCCAAAGTGGCACCATAGAGTTATGGAGCCCACACTCGGCGAACCTCGCACCAGAATTACCGCTCGCGTTTCCGATACGGTACGCGTCACCCTGGAACAGGCGGCCGAGCTTTTGGGGTCGACCGTCAACCAGTTCGTCGTGCAGACGGCGTACCAGGAAGCGCAACGCGTGATCGAGCGAGAGTCGGTCATTCGTCTCTCCCAGAAAGATGCTGCGAAGATTCTTTCCCTCCTCGACCATCCACCGAAACCGAACAAGCGTCTCCAGGATGCGGTAAGAAAATTCAAGGGCACGGTGCGTGGATAAAATTGAGCTGCTGGCGAAGTCACACGACCGCGATGGATTCGACTGCGGTAGTGAGGCACTCAATCTTTTCCTCCGGCAAACGGCACGGCAACATGCGGAGCGAGGAATTTCGAGGACCTTCGTTCTTGTTGAAGAGAGTTCCACTGCACCAAAGCCGATTGCTGGTTTTTTCTCCCTCAACCTCTGTCAGATAAAGGCGGAAGCTCTCTCCGCTGCGGATGCCAAGAGATTGCCACGTGACGTTTCCGGGGTTAGGCTAGGCCGGTTGGCCGTTGCCAAACAGTACCAGCGGCAAGGCTTGGGAAAAACTCTGCTGGTTGCGGCCATGGAGAAGTTTCTAGAGATCTTCAACACCGCCGGCGGGATCGGCCTTTTTGTGGATGCGAAAGACCAGGAAGCCAAACGCTACTACGAACGTTTCGGTTTTGTTGCTCTGCCTTCGAATGAGCTGGAACTGTTCTTGCCGGTCAGAACGATTCAAGCGGCGTTAGGATCGCACAGATGATTCTCACTGAGACTCAGGGGTTAAGGGAGGACGAATGTACGCGCTCACACAGGATCTTCGATTCGCATTCCGTCAGTTGCGGAAAGCGCCCGGCTTCACCGTCACCGTCGCCCTAACGCTAGCTCTTGGCATCGGCGCCACAACTGCGATCTTCTCGCTAGTCGAAGGCATCCTGCTGCGGCCTCTGCCATTCAGTAATTCTGCCCGACTCGTCCGGCTGGGAGATCGCCTGAGCCAAGGCCTCGGCATCGCCGTTACCGCCCGAGAGATCGCCACTTATGCCAGCGCAAGCAGCGCCTTCTCTTCGGTTGGCGGCTACATGAGCACCAGCTATGAACTTTCCGGCGGGGCGGTTCCGGAAGAAATCAGCGCAGCGCGCTCGACGGCCGGCGTCCTCACCACCCTTGGCGTCGAACCTCTGTTAGGGCGGGTTTTTACGCAACAGGAAGAAGACTCGCATCAGCCGCTCGCCGTCATTAGTTATGCACTGTGGCTGGACCGCTTCCACCGGGATCCCGCTGTGCTCGGCCAATCCCTTGTTCTCGATCGCAGAACCTACTCCATCATCGCTGTCATGCCCCGCGATTTTGAATTTCCGCTGCAGCCCGGCCGGCTCGACCAGACGCAGGTTTGGGTGCCGCTGTCTCTCACCCCCGAGGAACTCTCCGACCAATATGCCGGGCACTGGGGATACCAGATGGTTGCGCGCGTGAAAGACAACGTTACGCTTGCGCAAGCTGCCGAGGATGCGAACCGTGTGGCGCAGATCGCTGCGGCCAATTTTCCCGCAACTATGTCCGCCATCCACATCCGCGGCGACGTTACACCTCTGCTCGAAGATGCTGTGGGTGACGTGCGTCCGGTGCTACGGACCCTGTTGATCGCCGTCTCCGTTGTGCTGCTCCTGGCATGTGTCAATGTCGCGGGCCTGCAACTGGTGCGGGCGATTCGCCGCCGCCGCGAATATGCCCTTCGGCTCGCTCTGGGTGCCAGTTCCAAAACCATACTTCGCGAATCGATCTTCGAAAGCCTTCTGCTCAGCCTGCCGGGCGGTCTACTGGGTCTGGCCCTCGCTGCCATCATTATTCGCACGGCCTTACACCTCCTGCCGGACTCCATGCCGCGCGTCAGCTCGATCTCAATGGACGCAAAAGTCGTGATCTTCGCCTTCCTGCTGGCGGTTGCAACCGGAATTTTGTGCAGCCTCGCGCCTGCCTTCGCGGCCCTGCGAACCAATCCCTCGCAGGGCCTGAAAGAAGGCGCGGGAACGGGCACGGGGACGTCGAGCCACTCCTGGCTCCGCTCTGCTCTCGTAGTCTCGGAGATTGCGGCGGCGTTAGTCTTGCTGACAGTTTCGGGGGCATTCCTGCGCAGCTTCCAGAAGATGCGCTCCGTCGACCCCGGCTTCCGCCCCGACCACGTGCTCATCGCCGAATACCAGTTGCCTCTGAACCAATACCCGAACAACCCTTCAGTCGATCTTTTCCACCGTGCCGTCCTCGACCGACTTGCCGCCAAACCCGGAATCACCTCGGTCGGCCTGACCGACGCACTGCCCTCCTCGGGCACCATACGCGAGGCCACTTATACCCTCGAGGGCGTGCCGACCGAAACTTGGAAAGTTCAATTTGCCATGCTCCCGACCACCGATGGCGACTACTTCCACGCTCTCGGGATCCCGCTGCTCGAGGGCCGTTTTTTTACTCCAGAAGACCGCTCCAATGCGCCACTCGTTGCGATCGTGAGCCAGTCCATGGCCAAGCACTCCTGGCCGGGCCAGAGCGCGCTCGGCAAGCGCATTCATATTGGCAATCCGAAGAAGGGACTACCCTGGGCGACCGTGGTCGGCGTCGTGGGCGATGCGAATTTTGGTCCTCGCGACGAGCCGGACGTCGACGAGTTTTATGCCCCGGCAGCGCAACCCGCTCTCTTCCCGCCCCCGGGAGCCTCCGGCAGGCTCAGCAATCCCGCAGGTGGATGCATCATCGTTCGTTCCGCGCTGCCTCCGGACGAGATCACTCGGACGGTGCGTTCGGCCATAACCGAAATTGATCCACTGCTCGCCCTGCAGCACGTGCAGCCCATGGATGCGGTGATGGCCAGCGTGGAGTCGCCGCGCCGTTTCAATACCGACCTCATTACCGCGTTCGCCTTGTCTGCGCTGCTGCTTGCGATTACGGGGATTTATGCGGTGGTCGCGTTTTCCGTCTCCCTGCGCACGCAGGAGATTGCCATCCGCATGGCGCTCGGCGCCCAGCGCACCGGCATCGCCCGGCTCGTACTGGCCTCGGGCGCGCGACTTGCGCTCCTCGGATGCGGCCTTGGCGTACTCGGCTCTCTGGCGGTGTCACGCCTTGTTCGTTCCTTCCTCTTTGGGGTCAGCGCGACCGACCCAGTCATCTATGCATCGGGTGTTCTAATTATGCTGCTGATGGCTCTTCTCGCCTCGGCGCTTCCGGCAACGCGTGCCGCTTCCGCCGACCCAATCGACGCTTTACGGTCGATCTAGAGGGTAGGCTTGCGACGGCTTTCCAGAGGTGCGCCATGAGCCGCGAGCTACGCCTGCGATGAGCCAGAGAGTTTTCGTGATAGATGGCCTGCGTCATCTAAACTGTCCCCATGAAATCGCAGGCACAGCCGATTGATGCGGAGCGCCGTACTCTCGGTGGAGCTGCCGCTCGTCTTGCTGCTATTGGTGCAGCGATTTGCGGATTGCTTCTACTGACGCTCTCGCTTTGGAATCTGGCGGCCGCGAAGTGGCAACATCAGCATAATCCTGTCCCTGGCAATTTCTATTCCGTCGAGGGGCGGCGAATGCACATAGATTGCTCTGGCACAGGCTCGCCCACAGTGATCATGGAAGCTGCGGCCAGCGCTCCCTGGTCCGAGTGGCGAAGGGTGCAGCCGGAACTCTCGCACACAACGCAGGTTTGCTCCTATGATCGCGCGGGACATGGTTGGAGCGAGCCGCGCAACGGCCCGCGAGATGCGGAAACTATTGTTCGAGAATTGCATTCGCTGCTCGACCAAGCTGGCGTGAAGCGGCATCTTGTCTTAGTGGGTCATTCCGCTGGGGGCCTCTATGTTCGCGAGTACGCGCGAGAATTTCCCGCTGAGGTCGCTGGCGTCGCGTTGATCGAGTCGAGTTCACCCCGACAGATTGACGAACTACCTGGTTTTCGCGCCTCCTATGAAGAGGAGAAGCAGGAAGCCAAGTGGGAACTATGGAAGGACAGACTACTCGTTTGGTCTGGATGGCAGCGCTTGCTTGGTCAATGTCAAGTACCCGCCAAGGATTTTCCAGGATGGGCAGGCCAGTACAACGCCATGGCATGCCGACCTGATTATGTGGATACCGACGAGGGCGAATTCAACTACTTCGAGGAATCATCCAAACAGGCTGGACGGCTTATAAGCTTCGGCAACATACCTCTGCTGGTCATCACACGAGATCCTGATTTGCGAAAAGGGATGACGCCGCGCGGGCTGTCCTACATTCCTGTGTGGGAAGGAGAGCAGGAGGGGTCGAAGTCCCTTTCTCCTCTGAGTTGGCGTGTGATCGCGCGGAACTCGGGACACATGGTTCCACTCGACAGGCCCGATGTGATTGCTGCTGAAATGACTCGCCTAATTACCTATCTGCGTGGTGGGCCGGCCCCACCATTCGGAAGCACGACGACTGAGTAATTACGATTTCTCTTATTCGGTTCCATAGTCTGACGGTATTCGACGGTTCGCGCAGTCGGCACTTCACAAGCTAAGCGCCTTCCACGGAACCCCAAATCCGGAATAGCCCTCGCCCAAGGTTCTTCTGCGAAACCTAAGAGGTTGATCAGAAAGGCATACAGGAAATACCCAATTGACGGCGCAAAAGAGCGCCTGCATCATGCTTCTCCGTAAGGGGAAAAGTTCAGTAGCTATCTTTACCTTTGCGGAGTAGCTCGCCTTCCTGCGGGGTAAACGGTTCTCGCCGATGACTGTTCCCAACCGTCCGCTAACAATTGTTCCCCGCGAAGGAGATGTCCTTAATATGAAGCGAACCTTGGTGAAACAAAGGCTGGTCAACAGAACTTTGATCAACAGCGGCCTGCTGCTTCTCTTCGTACTGCCGCTCGTACTCGTCGGCTTTGCGGCCGCGGGTGGTGTGCCTACCGATCCTGACATTGCCGCCATCCTCAGCAATGTGGATTCCAACCGCATTCTCAACACCGCACAAACGTTGCAGAACTTCAGAACACGGCAATCCTGCTCGGACCAGCCCGAACCCGGGCACGGCGTCACCGCCGCCCGCGATTTTATCCTCGCCCAATACAAGTCCATCCCGGGGCTGCAAGTTCGGCTGGACCCATTTGTTCATGCCGGCTGCCCGACCGCGCCAACCTTCAACGTAATCGCGTGGCTCCCCGGAAAACATCGCAATCGGCTGGTCATCATCGGCGGTCACTACGATTCACGAACTAGTCTCGTCACCGATTCCACCTCGGACGCGCCCGGCGGCAACGATTCCGGCGCTCAAACGGCCGTAGTCCTCGAGCTTGCGCGCGTCTTCGCCGGTCATGCCTTCGATTCCACCATCGTATTCATGTCCTTCTCCGGCGAAGAACAAGGGCTCTTCGGCTCTTCCTCGATTGCCGCGAACCTTAACCGCTATTTCGAGGAGCCGCAGGTGATCGCGATGCTGAACACAGACATTCCCGGCGGCGACAACGCCGCCAACACTCCCACCGACCTCCAGAATTTCCGGTTGTACTCGCCCGGGATTCCACGCGAACGGCTGAGTACGAATCCGGACGGCACGACGGACAACACCTCCCCCTCGCGCGGCGTCATGCGCTACGTTGGCACCTGGGGCGGAGCGTACGTCCCAGCCCTCACCATGGCCCCCAAGCTGCGCGAAGACCGGCCGGGCCGCGCCAGCGACCACGTCTCCTTCATCAATAATGCCTACCCCGGCGTCCGTTTCATGGAGACTTTTGAGTGCTCGCCCTCACCCGTCGACAACAGTTGCGGCGGCCCGCTGCCCTGTCCTCCGCCCGCCAACGTTCCCGCCTTTTGCAAAGACACGAGCTTCGTCACCACGCACCAGCATTCGCCCGGCGACCAAGTCCAGTTCATCACTCCCACTTACGCCGCAAGCATCGCGCAAGTAATGGCTGCAGTCGCGGGGAGCCTGGCGCGGGCGCCCTCATCGCCACGGGGTTTTAACGCCACTGGCAACGCCCTGCAAGGTATCAAGGTGAAATTCGATGAGATCGAGGACAGCCGCGTCGACCACCTTGTTGTAGCGGCCCGCTCCGTGAACGAGAACTTCTATCACCAGCGTGTTTCGATTTCTGCCGGCGAAGAACATCCGGTGATCTCGCCCACCGCTCTTGGGCTCAATTCGGGCGATAGCTTCTTCGTCTCCGTGGCCGCAGTCGACAAGCAGGGACACGAATCTCTGTTTGCTTATCCCGAAGTACGCTGCGACTCCAGCGCCTGCGCCATTCCCCCGTATGCCTATAACGTGACCGCACCCCTGCCGCCGCCTCCGCCTGCGAAGGATCCAGCCGAAGACGATTAAGACGATAGAACGGGAGAAGGATTGGCCCTTCTCCCGTTCCTTCCAGCTCTCGTTCCAAAAGTCAGTTGGTGCGTAGCTGATGAAGAAAATGGCGGTAGTATGTGCGGTGACCGCACCGGTGAGAGCGCACTCGAAACGGACCCCATCGAAACCCCTTGATTCCGGCAATACAGGGAGAAAAGGTTAAGCGGTGCGACGGGATGAAGAGTGTTGGGATTCTTCGCTGCGCTCAAGAATGACAGTCTTTTCCCCATTTCTTGCAAGGCAGCCCTTCTCTGGCTTGAATGGGGAATTCTCGGAACGCTCTCTCTAATCCACTCCTAAATCTCAAAGATCCTGTAAGAGGCCGGAGGCTGCCGGCTCTGCAGCAGCGTAATCGCGACATTCCGCACGGGAATGCCCGCAGTTGTTTGACCCTCCAGCGTTCCGTGATGCGCGTGGCCATGCAACACCAGATCCGCCCCGTGACGGTCAATCACCTCCGCCAGCCGTGACGTCCCCATGAATGGGGATATCTCAGGCGGCTCCCCCTGCACCGTCGCCGCAATGGGCGAGTAGTGTAGAACGACGACTCGCTTTTCGGAACGTAACTGGGAGAGGCCTCGCTCCAGCTTCAGCGCCTCATCAATGGAGGCCCTCACAAAACTCTTAATTTCCGGCTCGCCAAACGCCGTGAGCACGCCCCTGCCAAAGCCTCCAACGAATCCCTTCGTGCCCGCAAAGCCCACGCCGTCTCTTTCGTAGCCGCTGCCGTCCAGTACTTTGACACCCGCAGAGGTCATCATGCGCATCAACTCAACTTCTTTGCCGCACTCGTAGTCGTGATTCCCCAATACCGCAATGGTCGGAACCCGCAACCGTACCAACGCGTTCAGTAGCGGTTCCATTTCCGAAGGCTGTCCATAGTTCGTCAGGTCGCCAGCGAGAACCAGCACGTCGGCTTCGTCCCGCGCTTTCGTCAGTTGCTCCTGGAGCGGAACCTGGTTGGCGGGTGAAAAGTGTAAATCGGCTGTGGCAGCGATTCTCATTCGGCGGCTTTCCGCGGAGCTGCCATCTGTAGTCGACGGCCCGATCCCGGAACATCCTCAATCTTCACGCGCCGCGCACGGTGTTCCGACAGAATGTCCTCGAATCCCCACTCCTCCACATCGATGGCAAACGTCGCGTCGTCGATGAGCCCGCCTCGAAAACCGCCTCCCGTATTCGGAAGCTGCACTTGTTCGGAAAACCTCCCCAAAAGGTCCTGCCACAGAAATTGAGGAACGTAGTTGCTGTGCGCCGGGTAGACGTAACGAAACAGCACCAGCGCCCACAACAACAGCTCCCAGTGCTCGCCCACCAGCTCCAGAATTCGGTTCCAGTCCAGTTTTCCGTGCGTGGCAAACAGGATGTGGGCAATGTCCGCCCCATCGAAGCGCTCCCGCCGGACTACAAATAGCTTCGACGCCAACAATTCTTCCGGCGCCAGCACTCGGCTTCGCACGCCCAGAACATCCGCTGGGCGCGCCCGCTCAATCCACGAGGGCTCTACGCTCATCACCCCGTTGCTCATGCCCGTGATCAGATCGACGAAGTATCCATCGCGGTGTGCCTTGGCCAGCCACACAGGGTCACAGATCTCGCACGTGAGCCCCTTTTCCCGAAGACACGCCAATGCCTGCGAAGCCGATTCCGGGCTGAGGAATAGGTCGAGGTCTTTCGTGAACCGGCAAACCCCCGTGTGCTCTCGCAGGGCAAAAGCCCCGGCCACCGCATAAGGCCAACCCCCCGCCTCAAATAGCATGAGTACATCGCGAAACAGGTCTCCCTGCCTTTTTGGCAGACCTGGTGAGATGGCCGATGTGGGCCG
>Ga0137409_10001879_pt1 | contig 22613 bp, 30 predicted proteins | sample CZODoug1_16funga_FD_122059 | JGI IMG/M metagenome (GOLD analysis project Ga0137409, IMG submission 122059) | Vadose zone soil fungal communities from Angelo Coast Range Reserve, California, USA - CZODoug1_16fungal (Hybrid Assembly) | ecosystem: Environmental > Terrestrial > Soil > Vadose zone...
TGAACGCCCGCGGGAAGGTCCACCACTCTTGCATAGTTCAGTTCATGGTTCAGCTTGGACCAGAAAACGTCGGGATTATTAACCCAGTCCTGTAGTTCCACATAAATTACTACAGCGCCGTCCCTTGTTGTAGAATGAGTTTTCTCTTTCTTTACTTCTTTATACTGGAACAGGTATTGCTCCAGTTTTTTAGTCACCTGCGCTTCCACCTGCACCGAGTTGGCGCCCGGATAAAAGGCAAGGACCAGCCCCTGGCGGACAGTGATCTTGGGGTCTTCCCGGCGGGGCATATTGAATAGTGAATGAACACCTGCCAGGAATACGATGGCGAGAACAGCGAGCGTAACCTGCCTGTATTTCAGAGATGCTTGAACGATATTCATGGCCGTGCTGTTTTTATTTGAATAAGAGAGCCATCCTGGATCTTTTGTTGCCCGCCCACTACCACTAATTCGTTTTCGTTTAAGCCGGAACTGACTTCGATCTTATTATCATACAAGGCGCCAACCAATATCTTCCTTTTAAACGCTGCATTTTTTTCCCTGTCGGCAATAAAGACATAGGTGGTCTGGTCGATGTCATGTAAAACGGCTTCCGCCGGCAGCAACAGTCCAATCAGCACCGCGATGATCGAATTGCCATCCTGATCGTTAAAGAGCACGGGACCTGTCCAGCCGATGTTGGCTGCGTTATCCGGCTGCAGCGGCGTCAGGTTCGCAAAAAACGACCCGTCACTGAACCGGCGATCTTCGGTGGGACGAACACTGCCATCACAGAATCCGGCGAGATTCAGGAGGGGCAGTTGTACGGCCGGAAGATTTGGGCTGACCGGAGTTGAAATCCCGTCGTCGACGTTCAGCCGCACGAGCGGCGTGCGTCCGACGGCGTCGACGATGCTCGACAGCGCGGATCGGTGCGCGTCCCAGCGGACTGGCATGAGGATCGGATTGTACCCGAGGGTTCGTGAAACTGCCCGACCGCTACCGCACCGCATCGAACGCGTTCCGCACGTGGGCGATGGCCGACCGCCCCGCGGCGTCGACCGTCACCGACACCACGTCGAACCGGCACCGCACGCCCTCGAGCCGGCGCCACTTGAGGTAATGCTCCGCCAGCCGCGTGAGCCGGCGCTGCTTGTGCCACGACACCGCGGCCGCCGGCGGATCGCCCCACGTCGCGCGGCGGCACTTGACCTCGACGAAGACGACGACGTCGCCGTCGCGGCACACGAGGTCGATCTCGCCATGGCCCAGCCGCACGTTGCGTTCGAGGACGCGAAAGCCGGCACGCGCGAGCTGCGCCGCCGCCGCGTCTTCCGCCGCGCGGCCCAGCGCCTGTCGCGGATCCCGCCGCTCGCCATCCACGCCGCCGGTATAGCGCGCCCGGCGCCGCGGCGGAATGTCCGAAGTTCGAGACGCTAGTCCTCGTCCTCCAGCACGAACAGCTCGCCCTGTCGCCACACGCCGGAGAACGAGCGGCGATGGATGGGGCAGGCGCCGTGGCGGTCGAGCGCGGCCAGATGGTCGGCGGTGCCGTAGCCCTTGTGGCGGGCGAAGCCGTACTCGGGGAACTGCTTGTCGGCCTCGAGCATGAGGCGGTCGCGGGTGACCTTGGCCACGATCGAGGCCGCCGCCACCGTCGCGCAGCGCGCGTCGCCGTCGATCAGGTTGCGTTGAGGGCAGGGCAGCGCGGGCAGCGCGACGAAGTCGGTGATGACGAGCTCGGGGACGACGCCGAGCACGGCCAGGGCCTCGCGCATGGCCAGGATCGTCGCTTGCAAGATATTGACGCGGTCGATGGTGAGGTGGTCGACGATGCCGACGCCGACGGCGACGGCCCGCTCGTGGATGAGCGTGTAGAGCTCCACGCGCCGCTCGGGCGTGAGGAGCTTGGAGTCCGCGAGACGCTTCACGCGGCGCCCGGGATCAAGCACGACCGCCGCCGCCACCACGGGACCCGCGAGCGGGCCCCGGCCGGCCTCGTCCAGGCCGGCGACGAGCGCGACCCCGGCCCTCCACGCTTGGGCTTCGTACCGGTACGGCGCCGACGGGGGCGGCGTCACGCGGAGCCGGGCGGCTTACTCTGGCTCGGGCGCGGTGGTCGGGACGACGTTGACCCGCTTCTCGCGCAGGCGGGCGGCCTTGCCGGCGAGCGAGCGGAGGTAGTAGAGCTTGCTGCGGCGCACGCGGGCGTGCCGCACGACCTCGATGCGCTCGATGCGCGGCGAGTGCAGCGGGAACGTGCGCTCGACGCCGACGCCGTAGGAGATGCGGCGGACGGTGAACGAGGCGCGCGCGCCGTCTCCGCGCTTGCGGATGACGGTGCCGTCGAAGATCTGCGTGCGCTCCTTCTCGCCCTCGATGACCTTCACGTGCACGCGGACCTGGTCGCCGGGCTCGAACCCCTGCCGGTCCTTCTTGAGCTGCGCCGCCTCAACGATGCGAATCGCGTCCATGACCTTCGTCCCTCTCTGTTCGCGCGGGCGCCGCCGGCGCCTCTCCGCGCTCGAACCGCTCGATCAACCGCCGCTCCTCGTCCGTCAGACTCGCCTCCGCGAGGAGCTCGGGGCGTCGCCGCCACGTCAGCCACAGGGCCTGCTCCCGCCGCCAGCGCGCCACGCGCGCGTGGTCGCCGGACAGGAGCACCTCCGGCACCCGCGCGCCCCGAAACTCCTCGGGGCGCGTGTACTGCGGCGGCTCCAGCAGCCCCGCCGCGAACGACTCGCGCTCGGCGGCGCCCTCGCCGCCCAGCACGCCGGGCAGCAGGCGCGCCACCGCGTCGGTCACCACCAGCGCCGGCAGCTCGCCGCCCGTCAGCACGTAATCGCCGATCGACAGCCGCTCGTCGGCGATCATCTCGCTCACCCGCTCGTCCACGCCCTCGTAGCGTCCGGCCACCAGGATCAGGTGCGTCTCGCGCGCCAGCTCGGAGGCGACCGCCTGGGTGAACGTCCGGCCGCGCGGGTCCATCAGGATCACCCGCGACCGCTCCCCGCGCAGCGCCTCCACCGCGGCGGCGATCGGCTCGGGTTTCAGCACCATGCCGCCGCCGCCGCCGAACTGGTAGTCGTCGGTGACCCGGTGCTTGCCCGTCGCGTAGTCTCGGAGATTTACCACGCGGATGTCAACGAGACCGCGCGATCGCGCGCGGCCCAGCATCGACGTTGCCAGCACGGGCTCCACCATCGCCGGGAACAGGGTCACGATGTCGATGCGCATGTCATATGTCGTCCGCGCTACAAGTCCAGCAACCCCTCGGGCGGCCGGATCACGACCCGCCGCGCTTTCAGATCCACGTCTCGCACGATCTCGGGCACCGCGGGCACGAGGTGCTCGCGCGCCCCGTCGCCGACGACCCACAGATCCTGCGCGGGCGCCGGCTCCACCCTCAGCACCCGGCCCACGTCGCGCCCGTCCTCCGTCAGGACGCGACAGCCCTCGAGCTGCCAGGGATAGAAGTGCCCTTCGGGCGGCGGCAGCGCTTCCGTTTCCGGCAGCGCGAGCAGCCGTCCCGTCAGGGCGGCGGCCGCCTCCGGCGTCTCGCACCCGGCGATGCCGACGATGAGCGCCGCCCCCTGCCGCCGCGCCGCCGTCACCCGGCACGGCTCACGGCGATCGTGGGCGACGTCCCAGAGGATGCACTCTCGCAGCGTCTCGAACCGCTCGGGCCGATCGGTCAGCGGCGTCACCCGCATCTCGCCGGCCAGTCCGTGCGGCCGCCCGATCTCGCCGATCGCGACGAGCCGGCCGCCGGCCGCGTTCATAGCGGCCACTACTCCACGATCTCCAGCACCGCGCGCTTCTTGAGCTTCGTCGCGTTGGCGTTGAGGATCGTCCGCAACGCGCGCGCCGTTCGCCCCTGCTTGCCGATGACCTTGCCCAGGTCGGTCTGGGCCACCCGCAGCTCGATCACCGTCACGCGCTCTCCCTCGACCTCCGTCACGTTCACCTGCTCCGGCTCGTCGACCAATGCTTTCGCGACGTACTCCATCAACTCTCTCAACCACCACTCCCACTGCAGCTGCTTGCCACAACTGCTTCAGCCCGTTACGCCCCCGTCTTCGGGGCCAAGGCGATCAGCTTCTTCACCGTGTTGGAGGCCTGCGCCCCCTTGGCGATCCACGCCCGCGCCTTCTCACGATCGATGGTCACCTGCGGCGGGTCCGTGATCGGGTTGTAGTGTCCGATCACCTCGATGAAGCGCCCGTCGCGCGGTGATCGCGAGTCGGCGACGACCACGCGATAGCGCGGCCGCTTGTTGGAGCCTTCGCGTCTCAGTCGAATGGCGACTGCCACGTTCTCACCCCCTCGGCATCGGAAAGCCGCCCAGGCCCTTCAGCTTGCCCAGGCGGCCCTCCATCGATTTGAACTGCTTCATCATCTTCTTCAGCTGTGCGAACTGCTTGAGCAGCCGGTTCACGTCCTGCACGCTGGTACCGCTGCCGCGCGCGATGCGCTGGCGGCGCGAGCCGTTGATCACTTCGGGGTTGCGGCGCTCACCCGGCGTCATCGAGCAGATGATGGCGTCGAACCGGTCGAGGTCCGCCTGCTCGCCCGTCAGCTCCTTGGGCGCGCCCTTGAGCATCTTGCCGAAGGGCAGCATGCCCAGGACCTGGTCGAGCGGGCCGAGCGCGCGCACCTGCTTGAGCTGCGCGCGGAAGTCCTCCAGCGTGAAAGTCTCCTCGCGCAGCTTCTTGACCATCGCCTCGGCCTCGGCCTGGTCGACGTTCTGCTGCGCCTTCTCGACCAGCGAGAGGATGTCGCCCATGCCGAGGATCCGCGAGGCGAGGCGATCGGGATGGAACGGCTCGAGGGCGTCGGTCTTCTCGCCCATGCCGACGAAGGCGATCGGCCGCCCCGTCACGTGGCGGACGCTGAGCGCGGCGCCGCCGCGCGAGTCGCCGTCCATCTTGGTGAGGATCACGGCGTCGATGCCCACGGCCTGGTTGAAGCGGTCGGCCACGGTCACCGCGTCCTGGCCCGTCATCGCGTCGACGACGAGCAGCACGTGGTGCGGCTTGACCGCCGCGCGGATCTGCTTGAGCTCGTCGAGCATCGTCTCGTCGATGTGCAGGCGCCCGGCTGTGTCGAGGATCAGCGGCGTGAGCCCCCGCTCGGCGGCCGTCTCGAGCGCGGCGCGGCAGATCTCGACCGGCGTCCGGCCGGCGTCGCCGACGACAGGGACGTCCAGCTGGGCGCCGAGCGTCTTGAGCTGGTCCTGGGCGGCGGGTCGATAGATGTCGGCGGCGGCCAGGATCGGGTGCTGCCCCTGCCTGGCGTAGAGGCGCGCGAGCTTCGCCGCAGTCGTCGTCTTGCCGGAGCCCTGCAGACCGATCAGCATGACGACGGTGGGCGGATGGGCCGCGGGGGCGAGTCGATGACCGCTGCCGCCCAGCAGCTCGACGAGCTCGTCGTGCACGACCTTGACCACTTGCTGCGCCGGAGTCAGCGATTTGAGAACGTCCTGCCCGACCGCCTTCACCTTCACGCGGTCGATGAAGCCGCGGACGACCTTGAAGTTGACGTCGGCCTCCAGGAGCGCCACCCGCACTTCCCGGAGGGCTTCCTGGATGTTGTCTTCGCTCAGGCGGCCCCGGCCGCCCAGTCGATCGAAGATGGCTGTCAGTCTTGCGCTCAGCGAGTCGAGCATGGAAAGTCCGAGTGTACGGAACTATGCGGAAAATTTCAACTCGGGCGGGGTGTTACGAGGCCTGTCCTACGAGCGGCGGAGCGCCTGGACGCGCACGCGAACGGACTCCCAGCGCAGCGGCACGAGCAGCAGGGGCCCGAATGGGATGACCAGGACGGCGATGGCGAGCCAGAAGTCGACCGACTTCCAGCACGCCTTCCAGTCCCACGGTTCGAGGCCCAGCGGCTTCAGCCAGCGGCCCACGTTCGGCCCTCCTGACGCCTGAACAGTGCGAGCCGGGTGCCAGATCCACGGCAAGCGAATTCAGGAACTTGGGAGGGCCTGGCCGGCGCGCCTGGGCGGTCTCTTGGCAGGTTTGGTGAACGATTACTGACCGAGCTCGGCCGCCGCGCGAAGCTCGCGGATCGCCTTGGCGGGATCCTGCGCCTCGAAGACGGCGGAGCCGGCCACGAGGATCGACGCGCCGTGCTCGGCGAGCGGCCGCGCGTGCTCGACCTTCACGCCGCCGTCGATCGAGACGTCGACGCTGCGCGCGCCGAGCATGGTGCGGATCTGTCGGATCTTCGGATAGACGGCGGGAATGAATTTCTGGCCGCCGAAGCCCGGGTTCACCGACATCACGAGCACGAGGTCGAGGTCGTCTGTCACCCACTCGATCGTGGCCGGCGTCGTCGCGGGGTTGAGCGCCGCGCCCGCCTTCACCGGGCTCCCGCGCCGGCCGACGAGCTCGCGAATCGAGGCGAGCGTGCGCTGCAGGTGCGGACACACCTCCACGTGCACGGTCAGCATGTCGGCGCCCCGCGCCGCGAACTCCGCGAGGTATTTCTCGGGCTCGACGATCATGAGGTGCAGGTCGAGCGGCAGCCGCGTGCGCTTGCGGATCGCGTCGAGGATCGGGAAGCCCATGGTGATGTTCGGCACGAACCGGCCGTCCATCACGTCGATGTGGATCTGGTCGGCGCCGGCCGCCTCCACGCGCGCGATCTCCTCGGCGAGGACGCCGAAGTCGGCGGACAGGATCGAGGGCGCGATCTTGATCACGGCCATGTCGGCATCCTTATATCACGCGTCTCACGCGCGCCGCAGCCGCACGGCCGTGAACCCGTCGGTGCCGTGGCGGTCGGGCCGCGTGCGCAGATACCCGTCGGCGTCCAGCGGCAGCGGAAATCCGACCGGTGGGTCGACGCGCCACGCGGGGTGCGCGGCCAGGAACGCGGTCACCACGGCCTCGTTCTCCTCGGGCTCCGGCGAGCACGTCGCGTACACGAGACGGCCGCCGGACTTCGCGAGCGTGGCGGCGGCGGTCAGGATCTCGCGCTGGCGCGCGGCGCTGGCGCCGATGTCCTCGGGCCGGCGGCGCCATTTCACCTCCGGATTGCGGCGCAGCACGCCGAGATTCGTGCAGGGCGCGTCCACCAGCACGGCGTCGGCGCGCGGCGCGTACGAGCTCACCAATTCCTGCGCGGTGCCCTCGATCGTCTGCACGATCGTCACGCCCATCCGCGCGCTCGCCTCCGTCACGCGGTGAAGCCGCGCCGGCTGCGGGTCCAGCGCGACGATGCGGCCGCGGTCCTCCATCAGCTGGGCCAGGTGCGTGGTCTTGGTCCCCGGCGCCGCACACGCGTCGATGACCGTGTCGCCCGCGCGCGGCTCGAGCAGCCGCGCCACCAGCATCGACGCCTCGTCCTGCACGACGCACGCGCCGTCGGCGAAGGCGCGCCAGCGGGCGGGGGTGCCGGCCGCGCGCTCGGTCACGAGCCCTTCGGGCGCGAGGGGCGTGGGCTGCGTGGCCACGTCGTCCTCGGCGGCCAGCCGCGCCGCCAGTGCTTCGCGCGAGAGACGGAGGGTGTTGACGCGGAGGGTGAGCGGCGGTCGCTCGTTCATCGCCCGCATGAGCGCCTCGGCCTCCGGCGCGCCGTAGCGCGCGACCCAGCGCGCCGCGAGCCAGGTGGGGAACGCGCACCGCGTGGCGAGCGCGTCGATCGGATCCCGCGGCGGCGCCGGCTCCCGCTCGCGCGCGCCGCGCCTCGCGAAGGCGCGCAGCACGGCGTTGGTGTACTCGGCGGCGCCTCGCGCGCCGCTGCGCGCGAGGCTGACCGCGTCGTTGACGGCGGCGAAGGCGGGGACGCGCTCGAGGAACACGAGCTGATAGGCGGTCATGCGCAGCAGCACGCGCACCCGCGCGTCGAGCGCGTCGAGCCGCCGGCGCGAGTGCGGCGCCAGGATCCAGTCGAGATAACGCTGCCAGCGCAGCGTGCCGTAGACGAGCTCGGTGGCCAGGCCGATGTCGCGCGCCGCCACGTGACGCCGCGTCGTCTCCGCCTCCAGGGCCAGATCGGCGAACGCCGCGTCGGTCTCCACGCGCTCGAGGACGCGCGCCGCCAGCTGCCGCGCCGGTGCGGCCGCGGCGCTCCGACGCCGGTCACGCGGTGCTCCGCTCACGAAGCGCCGGGGCCGAGCCGGGCGCCGGCGGCGAGCCGGACGCCGCGCAGGTAGTCGGCCCACGGCATCGCGCGTCGATTGTCCGGCTGGACCTCGACGGGCAACAGCAGGCCCTCGCCGGTCACCACGGCCAGCGTGCCCTCGTGCGCGATCAGCGTGCCGGGCGCGCCGCGGGCGGCGCCGGCCACAGCCCGGGCGCGCCAGATCGTGAGGGCGCCGCCGGCCGCCGGCGCCGTCGCTCCGGGCCACGGGTTGCAGCCGCGCGCGAGGTTGACGAGGTCGCGCGCGGGCCGCGTCCAGTCGATCGCGCCGTCACCCTTCGTGAGCCGCGGCGCCAGCGTGGCGGCGGCGTGGTCCTGAGGCGTCGGCGTCAGCGTGGCGAGGCGATCGAGCGTCTCGACGATGACGTCCGCCCCGAGCCGCGCCAGCCGTGCCGACAGCTCGCCCGCCGTCTCGTCGGCGCCGATCGTGGTCGGCCGCCCCAGGAGCACGTCGCCCGTGTCCATCCCCGGATCCATCGCGAACGTCGTGATGCCGGTCTCGGTCTCGCCGCGGATGATCGCCCACTGGATGGGCGCCGCGCCGCGATACCTCGGGAGCAGCGAGGCGTGGATGTTGATGGAGCCGCGCGCGGGCGCGTCCAGCACGGCCTTCGGCAGGATCTGGCCGAAGGCGACCACGACCGCGAGGTCGGCGCCGAGCGCGGCCAGCCGCTCGGCCCAGCCGGGATCGCGCAGCCGCGACGGCTGAAGCACCGGCACGCCGGCGGCGAGCGCGGCGTCCTTCACGGGCGGCGACGTGAGCCGCTGGCCGCGATGCGCGGGACGGTCGGGCTGGGTGACGACGGCGACGATCTGGTGGCGGGTGCGCAGCGCCTCGAAGGCAGGAAGCGCGAAGGCCGGCGTGCCGTAGAAGAGGAGCTTCAGCGTGCTACAGCGCGAGCGCGCGGTGGCCGGCGGCGTCCTCGGTGAAGCCCTCTTTCTTGATGCGCCGCTTGATCCGGTCGCGCGTGACCGGGTCGAGGCGGTCGATGAAGAGCACGCCGTCGAGGTGGTCCATCTCGTGCTGGAAGACGCGCGCGCGCAGGCCGCGCGCGGTGAGCGTCACGGCCTTGCCCTCGGGATCTTGCGCCTCGAGCCGCACCCACTCCGCGCGCTTCACGGGTGCGAAGATGCCGGGAATCGACAGGCACCCCTCCTCCGCGGTGACTTCGCCGCCCTGCTCGGTGATGACGGGGTTGATCAGCGCCCGCGCCTCGCGGCTTTCCTCATCGGCCACGACCATGAGTCGCAGGGACACGCCGATCTGCGGCGCGGCCAGGCCGAGGCCCACCTCGTCGTACATCGTGTCGACCATGTCGGCGACGATCGTGCGGAGCGCGGGCGTGACGGACTCGACGGCACTGGCGCGCCGCCGCAGCACCGGATCGCCATATTTTCGGACGCTCAGGACGGCCATTCGACGGGATCCACCTCGATATCTATGATACCGCGGCTCTTCGGCCGCGGCCGCCGGAAGTCGCCCAGCGCCTCGGCCAGGCGCATCGCGAGATCGGCGTGGCCTTTCACCACGATGCGGCGTGCGCGATCGCGCCGCGCGGGCGCCGGCGGATACACGGTGAGCGCCGTCGCCGAGGCCAGAGCGGCGGCCACCTCGTCGGCGAGCCGGCGCGTCTCCGCGGCCGCCGGCGCGGTCACGGTGACGATGGCCAGGCGGCGGAAGGGCGGGTAGCCGAGCTCGCCGCGGAACTTCATCTCCTGGCGGTAGAACGCGCCCAGGTCCTGGCGGGCACACGCCGCGAAGACGTAATGCTCGGGCGTCTGCGATTGCACGACGAGGCCGCCGCCCGGCAGCACGCGCTCGGCCGCGGCCCACAGGAGCGAGAACAGGCGCTCACCGGCGCGGAAGTCCGGCAGGCGCAGGAAGTGGTCGGGCGACACGAAGCCCGCCACGCCGAGCGAGGCGGGACCGAAGAGCCGCAGCGCGCCGCGCGTGCCGATGACGATCTCGGCGGCCGCGGCCTCCGCGCGCTGGCGCTCGGCCTTCGCGCCGCGGGTGGCGTCGGGATCGTAGCGCGCGACGCGCGCCCGGGGGAAGCGCCGGCGCACCGCGTGCTCGACCCGCTCGGCGTTCCAGCCGAAGGGCGAGAGTCGCCGCCCGCGACAGCCGGGGCATGTCTCCGGCAGCGGCGTCTGTCGGCCGCACACGCGACACGTCAGCGTTCGCGCGGCGCGTGTGTAGGCCAGGGCGACGTCGCACTCGGGACAGCGGGAGACGGCGCCGCACTCGTCGCACGCCAGCGCGGACGTCAGCCGGCTCACCAGCAGCAGCGCGCGGCGGCCCGCCGCGAGCGCCTCGCGCACCGTGCGCGCGAGTCCGGGCGTGAGCGGCTCGCGCCGGAGGATGCCGCGCGTGTCGGCGAGCTGGATGGCCGGCCATGGCGCCGGCTCACCGGTCACGAGCCGCGCGCGACCGCTGTCGGCGCGCCACCACGTCTCCACGCTCGGCGTGGCCGAGGTGAGGACGGCGTCGAGACCCGCGCGCGCGGCACGCTCGAGCACGACGTCGCGCGAATGCAGGCGCGGCGGCCCCGGCGGCTTGTGCGCGGCCTCGTGCTCGTCGACGAGCGCGAGCGTGGCGCCGGCCGGCAGCGGCGCCAGCAGCGCGGAGCGCGTGCCCACCGCGAGCCGCGCGTCGCCCGCCGTCAGCGCCGCCCAGGCGCCCGCCCGCGTCGCATCGTCCACGCCGGAGTCCAGTCGCGCGACGGGCCCATGCTTGTCGAGACGCTGTGCCCAGCGGCCGGCGGCTTCGACGTCGGGGACGATCACGAGCGCGGCCGCCGTCGCCGCGGCCACGCGCTCGAGCAGCCGCCGCTCGCGGCCCATGCCGATCAACACGTCGGGCTTTGGGGACTCGCCGGCGGCTTCTGCATAGGAGCGCGTGCCCGGCTCGAAGCGTGGGTGGCCTGTTCTCGATGGTTCCCGGCTCCGTATCGTCTCGTCACTCCGTACGGCTTCGTCAGTGTGCGGCCTCGCACTCCGCGACGGCGGCAGCAGCGCGGCCAGTGTGCCGCCGAGGGAGGACAGCGACTGCTCGGCGATCCAGCCCGCGAGCGCGAGCCCGCCGGCGTCGAGCACGGGCGCGGGATCGAGGACGCGCGTGAGCGGCTTCAGTCCGGCGGCGTCGCCGTCGCGAAGGCCGACGACGACGCCGACGCGCTCGGCGCGACCCAGCGGGGCGGCGACGCGCTGGCCGACGGCCAGCGTCCAGCCGAGCGGCACGCGATACGAGAACGGATGATCGAGGGGAACGTCGAACGCGACGTCGGCGAGCGTCACCGGGTCTTGCGCTTGTCGTACTCCCGGCGGGCGAGCTTGAGGTCTTCCCAGGCCATGCGCTTGTACTCGGGGCCGGGGTTGCGCAGGAGGAACGCGGGATGGAACGTCGGGATGAGCACGGCGTCGCCGAACGGATGGAGGCGCCCGCGCAGCTTGCCGATCGCCTCCTTCGTGCGCAGCAGCGACTGCGTCGCCACGCTGCCGAGCGCGAGCACGACCTTCGGCTGGATCACGGCGAGCTTGTCGGCCAGGAAGGGCGCGCAGGCCGCGAGCTCGTCGGGCTCCGGATTGCGATTGCCGGGAGGGCGACACAACACCGCGTTCGTGATAAAGACTTCCTCGCGCGTCAGATTCACTGCGGTGAGCATCTTCGTCAGCAGCTGTCCCGCGCGCCCGACGAACGGCAGCCCCTGCGCGTCCTCGTCGGCGCCCGGCCCTTCGCCGATCACCACGAACTCCGCCGTCGGGTTGCCGGAGCCGAAGACGACGTGGGTGCGGCCCTCGCACAGCTTGCACTTGCGGCAGTTCTGGAGCGCCTGCTCCTGGTGGCGGAGGATCTCGGCCGGCGTCATCAGATACTCACCCTCGAGCGGTAGTGTCTCGACGCCGAGATCGCGATAGAAGCGCAGCGTCTGCCCGAGCGCGTCGAGCGCTCCGGCCAGCGCCTCGCGCGGCGTCTGGCTCAGCGCGCGGCCTTGCCGGCCGCGCGGCCGGCCGCGCGCCGGAGTGTCTGGATCTCGCTGAGGATCGCGTCGGCGACCGCGCTCTTCGCCATGCGCGGCAGCGCGCGGTTGCCGCCCCAGCGGTCGATCAGCAGCACCTCGTTGTCGTCGGCGTCGAAGCCGATGCCGGCCTGGCTCACGTCGTTGGCGACGAGCAGATCGATGCCCTTGGCCTCGAGCTTCGCGCGCGCGTTGGCGGCGACGTCGTTGGTCTCCGCCGCGAAGCCCACGACGAAGGCGCCCGAGCGCCCCGCCGCGACCTCGGCCAGGATGTCGGGGTTCGGCGTCAGCTCCAGCGTGAGGTCGCGCTTGCCCTTGATCTTGATCTCCGACGGACGGCGCACGCGGTAGTCGGCGACGGCCGCCGCCTTGATGACGATGCTCGCGCCCGCGAGGTGGCGCAGCACCGCCTCGCGCATCTCCTCGGCCGTCTGCACGGGCACGAAGGTGGCGGCCGCCGGCGGCGTGAGCGCGGTGGGGCCCGACACCAGCGTCACCGCGGCGCCCCGGCGCAGCGCGGCCGCGGCGATGTTGTAGCCCATCTTGCCGGAGGAGCGGTTGGAGATGTAACGCACGGGATCGATCGGCTCGCGCGTGGGACCGGCGGTGACGACGATCGTCTCGCCCGTGAGGTCCTGTGCCGGCGCGAGGACGGAGGCGAGGGCGGCGACGATCGATTCCGGCTCCGGCAGCCGGCCGCGGCCGCTGAGCCCGGAGGCCAGCGCGCCGCTGTCGGGCTCCATCACGGTCACGCCGCGCGCGCGCAGCGTGGCCACGTTCGCGGCCACCGCCGGATGCTCCCACATGCCGCCGTCCATCGCCGGCGCGATCAGCACCGGGCAGCGCGCGGCCAGCAGCAGGGTGGTCAGGAAGTCGTCGGCGACACCGTGGGCAGCCCGGGCGATCAGATTGGCGGTGGCGGGCGCCACCACGATGGCCGCCGCGCGCTCGGCCAGCGCCACGTGCTCGACGGCGTCCTCGCTCTGCGGATCGAAGAGGTCGGTGAGCACGGGCCGGCCCGACAGCGTGCGGAAGGTGAGAGGCCCGACGAAGGCGCGCGCGTGCTCGGTCAGACAGACGGTCACCGTCGCGCCCAGGCGCGCCAGCTCACGGAGCAGGAGCACCGCCTTGTAGGCGGCGATCGAGCCCGTGACGCCGAGAACCAGCTCGCGCCCGTCGAGCCTCACGACCCTCAGGCCTTCTGCGTCTCGTCCGCTTCCTTGATGCGGTACTCGACCTTGGCGGCCGCGATCTCCTCGAGCGCGGAGCTGGTCGGCTTCTTGTGCTTGCTGTCCACGCGCGGCGGCGCCCCGCGGTTCAGCTGCCGTGCCCTCTTGGCGGAGAGCACCACCAGGAGATAGCGGTTCGAGACCTTGTTCAGCGCGGACTCCAGCGAGGGAAAGGCCATCACTCGGACACCTCCAGGTCGGGGAGCGTGAGCGACAGACGCGCGGTCCGGCAGCGCTCCGCCTGGATGACGGCGAGCAGCTGGTCCATCGCCTCTTTCACGTCCCGGTTGACGATCAAATAGTCGTACGTCCGCCACAGCGCGATCTCTTCCCGCGCGCGCGCGAGCCGGCGCGCGATGTCACCCTCCGCGTCGGCGCCGCGCTCGCGCAGGCGCTGCTCCAGCTCGGCCATCGAGGGAGCCACGATGAACACGAGCACCGCCTCCGGATACCGCGTGCGGAGCTGCGCGGCGCCCTGCGTGTCGATATCGAGCAGCACGTCCTTGCCGTCGGCCAGCGCCGCCTCCAGCGGCCGCGCCGGCGTGCCGTACATGTTGCCGTGCACGGTCGCCCACTCGGCCAGCTCGCCGCGCTCGAGCATGGTACGGAATTCCCGCTCGCTCACGAAGCGGAAGTCCACCCCGTTCACCTCGCCCGGGCGCGGCGCCCGCGTGGTGGCCGAGACCGAGTACGCGAGATCGGGGATGCACAGCCGCGCCTCGCGACAGAGCGTCGTCTTGCCCGCGCCCGACGGCGCCGAGACGACGAAGAGCGTGCCGCGGCGGCCGAGGCGCGCCCCGGCCCTGTTCCGCGCCCCGGCCCTATTCAAGGTTCTGCACCTGCTCGCGGATCTTCTCCAGGACGCTCTTGGCGGTCAGCGCGGCCTGGCTCATCTCCAGGTCGTCGGCCTTCGAGGCCACCGTGTTCACCTCACGGTTCAGCTCCTGGATCAGGAAGTCGAGCGGCCGGCCGACGGGCCCGCCCTTGTCGAGCAGCAGCGTGAACTCCGCGAGGTGCGCGCGCAGCCGCGCCAGCTCCTCGGTCACGTCGCTCTTGTCCGCCCAGATCGCCGCCTCGGTCACGATGCGCGCCTCGTCGATGGCCGTCTCGGCCAGCAGCGCACGCAGTCGCTCGCGTAACCGGTCCTCGCGGCGCGCCCCCGCCGCCGGCCCCCGCGCGGCCACCACGTCCACCGTCGTCGTCAGTTCCGCGTGCAGGGTGCGCAGCGCCTCCACGAGCCGCTCGCCCTCGGCGGTGCGCCGCGCCACCAGCTCGTCGAGCGCGCGTCCGAGCGCCTCGGCCAGCAGCGTCCAGGGCGCCGCCGGCTCGACGGGCTCGGGCTCCTCGAGCCGCACCACGCCCGGCCGCTCGAGCACCCACGTGAGATTCGGCGCGCCCTCGAGCCCGAGCTCCGTCGCGAGCGCGCGGGCGCGCGCGATGTATTCGCGCGCGAGAGCGCCGTCCACCTGCACCCGCTGCGCGGCGGCACCCCCGAGCGGGGTGAGCTGCACGGTGACCTCGACGCGGCCGCGCTCCAGGCGGCTCTGCACGAGACGGCGCGCATCGAGCTCGAGGGCGCCGAGCGCGCGCGGCAGACGCAGTGCGACATCGAGGTGGCGATGGTTGACCGATCGCGCTTCCACGGTCACGGCGATCGATTCGCCGCTCGCCTCCGCCCGCCCGAACCCGGTCATGCTCCGGACCATGGAAGAGACTCAGCATCGCTGAAATTCTCTGTAGTGTCAATATGTTGCGGTTGACAGGCGTCACGCCCACGACGTAGACTGGCGCGTTGCAACCCCCCGGATCGCCGCATCCGGCCGCAATTCAAGGAGGATCGCGTATGAGCTGGACCCGCCGGCGCTTCCTGACAGCCACCGGCGCCGCCGCCGTGGCCGCCCGGCGAACGCCGGCGTGGGCGCAGGCTGCGAAGACGATCACGGTCTCGCACAGCGTCTCGACGTTCGTCTACGGCCAGCACCTCGTCGCCAAGGAGAAGAAGTTCTTCGAGGACGAGGGCGTCGCGGTCCAGTCCTTCATCGTCCCCGGCGGGGGCGCCAAGGTCGCGCAGGTGCTCGCGGCGGGGCAGGCGATGTTCGCGCTCGGTGACTCGAATCATCCGCTGAAGATCACCGAGAAGGGCAAGGACGCCCTGATGCTCTTCGCCACCGACACGCGCTGCTCCTACGCGAACGTGGTCGTGCGCAAGGAGCTCTTCGACAAGGGAGTGAAGTCCGTCGAGGCGCTCGGCGATCCCAAGCTCGTCGGCCGCAAGGCGGTGGTGGCGGCGACCGCGATCGGCTCGGGCACCTACGTCTACGGCGTCTACGTGCTCAAGGGTCTCAAGGCGCCCGACGGCCGGCCCGTCAACGAGCACGTCGAGTGGGTGAGCGGCGGCGCCTCGACCACGATGCTCGGCGGGCTCAAGGCGGGCAAGTTCGACGCGATCATGGCCGTCCCCGAGTGGCAGTGGGCCGCGGAGGAGGAGGGCTTCGGCAAGGCGGTCTACGACGTGCAGGACGAGAAGGCGTGGACGCGCGTCTTCGGCGGCCCCATCCCGGTGACGGTCGGCTTCGCGCTGCGCGAGACGCTCGAGAAGTCGCCGGACCTCGCGCAGGGCTACGTCAACGCCTGCTATCGCGCCCAGCAGTGGATCCACCGCGCGAGGGACGAGGAGGTCGTGGAGCTGCTGCACCGGACCTACATGGACACCTTCAGCCGCGAGATCGTCCTGCGCTCGGTGAAGTACTACAAGACGATCTTCGACTGGGACTTCATGATCGACGAGAAATCGTACGAGAACGGCATGAAGGTGTGGGTGCCGCTCGCCGCCGACAGGCCGATCCCGTACGCGAAGGCGGTGGAGATGGCGTTCGTGAAGAAGGCCCGAGCGAAGTTCAAGTCCTGAGCGCCCGGCGCCCGCGCATCGTCGTCCGCGACCTCACGAAGACCTTCCGCGCCGGCGCGCGGGAGGTGGCCGCGGTGGACCGCGCCTCGTTCGAGGTGCTGGAGGGCGAGTTCGTCGCCATCGTGGGACCGTCCGGCTGCGGCAAGTCGACCATCCTCAACATGATCGGCGGCCTCGTGAGGCCGTCCGCCGGCGCCGTGCTCGTCGACGGCGTGCCGGTGACGGGCGCGCCGACCGCCCGCGCGGGACCGGCCCGGATCGGCTACGTCTTCCAGAAGGACACCGTCTTCCCGTGGCGCACCGTCGCGCGCAACATCGCCCTCGGCCTCGAGTATCGCGGGGTGCCGCGACACGAGGTGGCGCGGTGCGTGAGGGAGGCCGTGAGTCTGGCCGGCCTCGAGGGATTCGAGGAGGCGTTTCCGGCGACGCTCTCGGGCGGCATGCGGCAGCGCGTGGCCCTCATGCGCACGCTCGTGGTCGACCCCGAGATCCTCCTCATGGACGAGCCGTTCGGCGCGCTCGACACCCACACCAAGCTGACCCTGCACGCCGAGCTGCTCGCGCTGTGGCAGGCGCGACGGCAAACCGTGGTCTTCGTCACCCACGACCTCTCGGAGGCGATCACGCTCGCCGACCGCATCGTCGTGATGACGCGCCGGCCGGGCCGCGTGAAGATGGTCCACGAGGTGAAGCTGGAGCGGCCGCGCGACGTCATCGCGCTGCGTGAGCGCGACGAGTACGCGCGGGAGTACGGGCGCGTCTGGCACGTCCTGGGCGAGGAGTTCGCGGGATGACCGAGCGCGCGCGCATCGCCCTCTGGCGCGTCGGCATCCTCGTCGCGCTCCTCGGCGCCTGGGAGTGGCTGACCGGCATCAAGGCCATCAGCCGCACGCCGGGGCTCTACTGGATCGACCCGTTCTTCATCAGCCGGCCATCGACCATCGCCCGCCGCTTCGTCTACCTCACCTCCGGCGAGGTTCGCCTCAGCCTCTGGCAGATGGCGCTCTCGACCGTGCAGTCCACGCTGTGGGGATTCGTGGTGGGCGTCTCCACGGGGTTCGTGGCCGGGCTCGTGCTCGGGCGTCACGACCGCCTGGCGCGCGTGCTCGAGCCCTACATCATCGCGTTCAATTCCCTGCCGCGGATCGCGCTGGTGCCGCTCGTCACCATGATCTTCGGCTTCGGCCTCCTCGCCAAGGTCGTGCTGGCGTGGACGATCGTCTTCTTCATCGTGTTCTTCAACACCTTCCAGGGCGCGCGCGCCGTCGACGCCGACCTCATCCACTCCGCGCGCTTCCTCGGCGCCGGCGAGCCTCAGATCATGCGCACGGTGATCGTGCCCTCGGCGCTGGCGTGGACGTTCGCGGCCCTCACGCCGTCGATCTCGTTCGCGCTGATCGGCGTGGTGGTGGGCGAGCTGCTGGGCGGCGAGTCGGGGGGCGGCCTCGGCTACCTCATCACGCAGTCGCTCGGCACCCTGAACGCGGCGGACATGATGGTCGCGCTCGTCTCGCTCGGCGCCATCGGCATCGTGATGGCGCTCGGCATCAAGCAGATCGAGCGCCGGCTGCTGCGCTGGCGGCCGGAGTACCGGACGGAGCGCGCGTGACGCGCTGGACGCTCGCCCTCGGGGCCGTGCTCGTGCTCGGCGCGATCGTGTCGGTGGCGCTGGCGCGCGCGCTGGGCTGGTCGGGTACGCGGCTCTCGGTCCTCGGCTCGGTGATCGCGCTCTGGCTCACCGCCTACGTCCTCTGGGGCTTCGCGGGCGGACTGGCCGCGCACTACGGCCTGATCGCGCGCTACGACGGCGCGTTCTTCGCGGCGCTTGCCGTTGTGGGCGGCGCGTGGCAATACCGGACGCAGGTGAGCCGCGGGCGCGATCGCGGTCTCACCGTCTTCGTGGCGGGCCAGCTCCTGTGGCTCGTCGTGGTCATGGCGCGCAACGGGCTGCTGGTGCCCTGACGTACATACTGAGCCGCAGGAGGAACAGGCCATGCGACGAAACCTCTGGGCCTTCGGGCTGGTGCTGGCCACCGTGCTCGTCACCACGTCGGTCCCCGCACAGCCGCCGAGCTCGCCGCCGTCGGCGCCGCCCCCGCAGGGCGAGCGACCGGCGCGCGCCGGCCGCCATCCCCACATGCACGCCGCCGTCCGCGATCTCGAGCGCGCGGAAAAGCAGCTCGAGAAAGCCGCCCACCACTACGACGGCCACCGCGCGAAGGCGCTCGAGCTCGTGAAGCAGGCCGAGAAGGAGCTGCAAGAAGGCCTCAAGTGGGCCGAGGCCCATCCGGAGGCATTCGCGACGGGCCAGAAGAAGCCCTAGCGGCGGGTTCTCGGGGCGCGGGTTTCCCGGGGCGCGCCGACCGTTGAGGGTTTGGGGGACCAGGTCGGGGCCCCCCATGTCAACGGCTGCCGGGCTTGATCGCCTGGCTACCGGTCTTGCAGAGCGGGCACGATTCGGGCGGCCACGTCGTCGCCGACACGGTGGCGAGGGCCGCCCGCTTCACATCGAACGCGGCGGCGCCGCCGCTCCGGTCGATCAGGGAGCCGACGCCGACGACGGTGCCCGCGCTCGCCCGCACGCACTCCACCACCTCGCGGGTCGAGCCGCCCGTGGTGATGACGTCCTCGACGACGAGGCAGCGCTCACCGGGCGTCAGCGCGAACCCGCGCCGCAGCCGCATCACGCCGTTCTCGCGCTCCGTGAAGAGCGCGCGCACGCCGAGCGCGCGCGCCACCTCGTGGGCCACGAGGATGCCGCCGATGGCGGGGGCGAGCACGCTCTGGGCGCCGGCGTCGCCGAACGGGGCGGCCAGCGCGTCGCCGAGCCGTGCCGCGTGCTCCGGGTGCTGAAGAACCAGCGCCGACTGCAGATAAATGTCGGAGTGCAGGCCCGACGTCAGGCGGAAGTGGCCCCGCATGAGCGCGCCGGTCTTTTCATACAGTTCGAGGGTTTGCCGCTCGGTCAGTGTCGCCATGACCCCATCATATGTCAGCCCGCCCGCACCCCGCCGGGGGCGCGTCAGGCTGGCGTGCCCGACGCGGGCGCGGTGTCCGCGCGCCCGCGCGCTGACGCGTCGCTCGCTCACAGGCCGACAGTGTCATCTCTGCTGACGTCCGCGGACGAACACCCGCCGGCCCTCGCCGCACCGTGGCAGCCCCGTTGCACTTCTGCCGCGCACGCCGCTCTGGCAAGGAGGCCCGGTCCCATGGCGAAGGTGATGGTTGTCGACGACGCGCAGTCCGACCTGAAGCTCATGGAGTCGATCCTTCGCGGCGCCGGCCACGAGGTCGTCTCGCTCACCGACGGCGAAAAGCTCGAGGATCAGATGCAGGCGGAGCATCCCGACGTGCTGCTGCTGGACATCGTCATGCCGCGTCGCAACGGCTACGAGATCTTGCGAGCACTGCGCCGCGACGCGCGCACGCGCACGACGCCGGTGGTCCTCGTGTCGTCGAAGAATCAGGAGAGCGACCGCGCCTGGGGCAAGAAGCAGGGCGCCGACGAGTATCTCTCGAAACCGTTCACCTCGGACCAACTGCTGAGCGTGGTGAGCCGGTTTGCCCGCTGACGACGCGGTCGTTCCCGGCGCCGCGCCGTCGCCCGACGCGGCGCCGTCACCGGACGCGACGTCCCTCTCCGACGCCGTCCTGCCCGGCGCGCACCGGCGCCGCGCGTGCGTCGTGGCCATGGGCGGCCGCACGCTCGCCGTGGACGTGCGCGAGGCGCGCGAGGTGATGAGGCTCGACGTGGTCGCGAGCGTGCCCGGCGCGCCGTCACCGTTGCTCGGCGTCGCCAACCTGCGCGGCACCGTGCTGGCCGTCGCGGACGCGCGGCCGCTGCTGGCGCTGGCGCCGAAGCCGGCGACGTCCGGAGGCGCCGCCATCGTGCTCGCCGCGGGCGGTCTGGAGGCGGCGCTGCCGATCGACGGCGTGCTGGGCCTCGAGTGGTTCGACGCGCCGCTGCCGGCCGACCCGCTGCCTGACGGCCCGCTCAAGACCTTCGCCGCCGGCGTCGTGCCGCGGCCCGACGAGCCCGCCATCCTGCTCGACGTCGCCCGGCTGCTCGAGGCGCTGTGCGCGCCGTGGACGCCGGCCGCCCCGGAGGCTCAACCATGAACCGACGACGCTTCCTCGGATTCCTCGCCGGAACGACCGCCGCCCTCGCCACGACGCGCGCCGCGTCGGCGCAGTCGCGTCCGGCGGGACGCTGGGCCCCGTCCGAGGTGCCGCCACCGGCGGCGCCGGTCGCCCGCACGGCGACGGCGGGCCTCGCCGGGTTGGCGCCCGGCGTCACCCCGACCGAGGTGCGCATCGGCATGAGCGCCGCCCTCAAAGGCACGGCGAGTGGGCTCGGCACGGAGCTCTATCGCGGCGCCCAGGCCTACTACGACGAGGTCAACCTGCGAGGCGGCGTGCACGGCCGTGCCATTACGGTGGTGGCCCTCGACGACAACTACGAGCCGAACCCGTGCATCAAGAACACCATCCAGCTCCTCGAGAAGGAGCAGGTCTTCGCGTTGTCGAACTATGTCGGCACGCCGACGCTCACGCGCGCGCTGCCGGTCATCAAGCGGTACGCGGAGCAGCAGGTCGTCCTGGTCGGCAACTTCACGGGCGCCCAGCCCCAGCGCGAGGCGCCGTACGCGGACCAGGTCTTCAACATCCGCGCCTCGTACCGGCAAGAGATGATGGCGCTCGTCGAGCGCTTCTGGTCCCTCGGTGCGCGGAACTTCGGCGTCTACTACCAGATCGACGCCTACGGCCGCAGCGGCACCGACGGCGTGGCGCGCGGGCTGGCACAGCACGGCGCGCGCATCACGGCCGAGGCGACCTACCCGCGCGGCGCCAAGTTCACCGACGACATGACGCCGGCGGTGCAGGCGCTGCAGAAGGCCGGTGTTGACGTCGTGCTGTGCACGGGCGCCTACCAGGGCTGCGGCGCCTTCGTGCGCTCCGCGCGCGACGCGGGGTTCACGGCCCCGATCTCCAACGTCTCGTTCGTCGGGTCGGACGCGATGCTCAAGCTCCTCGTCCAGCACGGCAAGACGAACGGGCGCGACTACACGCGCGCGCTCGTGAACTCGCAGGTCGTGCCGGCCTACGACGACCTCACGCTGCCGGGCGTCGCCGAGTACCGCACGCTCATGGAACGCCACAACCCGGCCGTGCCGGAGGCGCTGCGCGACCCGAACTACGGCGTCCAGCGGGTGAGCTTCATCAGTCTCGAGGGGTTCGTGAACGCCAAGGTCCTGGTGGAGGCGCTGCGCCGCGCGGGCCCGCAGCCCACGCGCGCGTCGTTCCGGCAGGCGCTGGAATCGCTGCGCAATTTCGATCTCGGGATCGGCGCGGCGCTGACGTTCGCGCCCGAGCGGCACCAGGGCCTCGACTCCGTTTACTTCACGCGCGTCGAGGGTGACCGATGGGTCCCCATTGCCGACTGGGCGGCGGCGGTCCAGATCTAAGGGGAGCGATCATGATGAACGCGCGCATGCGGTCTCCATGGCGGTTGATGGGGAGGAGGGGCGGCGCATCCCGGGAGCGGGGGCATCATAGCACAGCGCCTGCACTCCCGGCCGCCCAGACGGAGGTGCCCCCGTCTGCTAGAATGAGCCCGGAGGGGGGCGATGAGACACTGCCGTGCGTGCGGGGCCGAGATCTCTTCCGCGGAACGGATCCGGCGCACCGACGAGTGCCCGGCGTGCGCGAGCGATCTCCATTCGTGCCGGAACTGCCGCCACTTCAACCCCAAGGTCCACAACCAGTGCGAGGAGCCGGTGGCCGAATGGGTCTCCGACAAGGAGCGGGCCAATTTCTGCGATTACTTCGCCTTCTCCGAGGGCCGCGGGGCCGGCCCTGCGGGCGAAAGACCGTCCGCCCAGGAGGCGGCCCGGGAGAAATGGAAGAAGCTCTTCGAGTCGTGAGGTGACGCCGTGACGTCGGACAGGAACGCCGATTCGATCCACCGGGTGGCCGTGCTGGGGGCCGGCACCATGGGGCACGGCATCGCCCAGGTGGCGGCGCAGAGCGGATACGGCGTCGTTCTGGTGGATGCCGCGCCGCAGGCGTTGGAGCGCGGCGTGGCGCAGATCGGCAAGAGTCTCGACAAACTGGTGACGAAGGGGAAGCTGACGCCGGAGCAGCGCGAGCAGGCTCTGGGGCGGCTGCGCCCTGAATCCGCCCTGGCGGCCCTGGAAGCCGCCGACCTGGTGGTCGAGGCGGTGGTCGAGAAGCTGGAGGTCAAGCGGGCGGTCCTCGCCGATCTCGACCGGATCTGCCAACCGCACACCATCCTCGCCACCAACACCAGCTCCATCTCGATCAC
>Ga0137409_10001880_pt1 | contig 22613 bp, 22 predicted proteins | sample CZODoug1_16funga_FD_122059 | JGI IMG/M metagenome (GOLD analysis project Ga0137409, IMG submission 122059) | Vadose zone soil fungal communities from Angelo Coast Range Reserve, California, USA - CZODoug1_16fungal (Hybrid Assembly) | ecosystem: Environmental > Terrestrial > Soil > Vadose zone...
TTTCTGCCTCTCCGCGCCAGGCGGCGCGCTGGGCTATTGCGCCCCCCCGCAGAATTCCGCTAAAAGGGGCCGGTCCCATCCAGGGTTAACGTGAAATTCACTGCGACTTGGGACCATCCGGCCTGATTCTGGGGCCAAGACGAGGGCAGACTTGACTTTTGCGCGCCACGATATCCGCGCGACCAAACCGGGGGCCAAGGCCCTGGCCGGTACTGCCCTCATTGCGGGCGGGCTTCTGCTTACCAACCCCTGAGGGCCGGCTGGGCGTTTACGCCTGGGCACTCAGGGGCAGGGACAAGAAACCGAAGCCCACACAAGCGCCCGATAGAGCCATAGCAGGCCTCACAAGGCCAAAAAGCTAAAAGCCGGCGCCAGAACCACAAGGATCCATTGCCATGACCACACCGCCCAATAGTGAGTGGCCCGAAAGCGCGTCGCCCAAACCCGAACAGAAGTCGGAGCGGGACCGCGTCGTCATCTTCGATACCACCTTGCGCGACGGCGAACAGTCGCCCGGCGCCACGATGACGCATGAAGAGAAACTTGAAGTCGCCGAAGTCCTCGACGCCATGGGCGTCGATATCATCGAGGCCGGGTTTCCGATTGCCTCGGAAGGGGATTTTGCCGCCGTCCACGAAATTTCCAAGCGCACCAAGAATGCGACGGTCTGCGGGCTCGCCCGCGCCGGCCAGAAGGACATCGACCGCGCAGGCGAAGCGATCAAGCCGGCCAGGCATGGGCGCATCCACACCTTCATCTCCACCTCGCCGGTTCACATGAAGTGGAAGCTGCAGATGGAGCCCGAGCAGGTGTTCCAGATGGTGATCTCTTCGGTCACCCGCGCCCGCAACTACACCGACGACGTCGAGTGGTCGGCCGAGGACGGCACCCGCACCGAGCACGATTTCCTGTGCCGCTGCGTCGAGGCCGCCATCGCGGCGGGCGCCACCACCATCAACATTCCGGATACGGTCGGCTACACGGTGCCGGAGGAATATTACGCGCTCTTCCGGATGGTGCGGGAGCGGGTGCCGAATGCCGACAAGGCGCGGTTCTCGGCCCATTGTCACGACGATCTCGGCATGGCGGTGGCGAATTCGCTCGCCGCCGCCCGCGCCGGTGTTCGCCAGATCGAGTGCACCATCAACGGCATCGGCGAGCGCGCCGGCAATGCGTCGCTCGAGGAAATCGTGATGGCCATGAAGGTGCGCAACGACGTGCTGCCGTTCTGGACCGGCGTCGACGCCACCATGCTCACGCGCGCCTCCAAGCTGGTGTCGGCCGCGACCTCGTTTCCGGTCCAGTACAACAAGGCGATCGTCGGCCGTAACGCCTTCGCGCACGAGGCGGGCATCCACCAGGACGGCATGCTCAAGCATACCCAGACCTACGAGATCATGACGCCCGAGACCGTGGGCGTGAAGCAGACCTCGCTGGTCATGGGCAAGCATTCGGGCCGGCACGCCTTCGTGCACAAGCTCGAGGAGATGGGCTACAAGCTCGCCGCCAACCAGCTCGAGGATGCCTTCGTGCGCTTCAAGGCGCTCGCTGACAGGAAGAAGCACGTCTACGACGAGGACATCGAGGCGCTGGTCGACGAGGAGATCGCGCACGCACAGGATCGCGTGAAACTCGTGTCGCTCACCGTCATCGCCGGCACCATGGGGCCGCAGTCTGCGACGCTCACGCTCGACATCGAGGGCAGGCAGCACACCGTGCAGGCGACCGGCAATGGCCCGGTCGACGCCACCTTCAACGCCATCAAGGCGCTGGTGCCGAACGAGACCGTGCTCGAGCTCTATCAGGTGCACGCCGTGACCAAGGGCACCGACGCGCAAGCGGAAGTGTCAGTGCGGCTCGCCGCCGATGGACGTGCGGTCACCGCCAAGGGCGCCGATCCCGACACGCTGGTCGCGTCTGCCAAGGCCTATCTCGGCGCGCTCAACAAGCTGATGGCGCGCCAGCGCGGCAAGCTTGCCGTGCTCGATGCGGCGGGACAACGCATCCACTCGACGGATGCGATCTGACGCGCTCTGATATCACTTGCAATCATTGGTGGCTTGCGGGCCGGCACACCGCGACAGGTGTGCCGGCTTTCTTCTTGGCATTTCTTGGGCGCATCTCTTGGGCGCATCTCTTGGGCGCATCGTCTGGTGGTGCCCTGTACACGCAAGATAAACACTACAATTTCCGCGAAATAACTTCCTGCAGTGACACATTACGGGATTGTAATCTGTCTCTTACCAGTGCTTGGCACCTAACGAAACTTTAACTTGCTTCAACAGGGCCCGCGATTAGTGTTGCGAACACTTGAAGCGGGGCGCACAGGGTGGAGGGACAATCAATGTGGAAACCGATCGCAGCCGGCGCAGCCGCACTTCTCATCGCAGGCAGCAGCATTGTGTATGCGCAGAACCAGAATCGTCCGGGCCGCGAGGGCCTGCGCAACTGGCGCCCGAGCGTTGAGGACATGCGGGCTTTCGGCGAAGCGCGTCTTGCCGGGCTCAAGGCCGGGCTGGCGCTGACGGCTGAGCAGGAGAAGACTTGGCCGGCGTTCGAGCAGGCCGCGCGTGATTTCACCAAGCTGCGTATCGACCGCATGAATGCCGCTGCCAACGCGCAGCCGTCTGCCGAGGCCAATCCTGCCGAGCGGATGAATCGCCGCGCCACCGCGATGGTGGAATCCGGCAATGCGCTCAAGAAGCTGAGCGAGGCCACTGGGCCGCTCTACAACGGTCTTGATGAGAGTCAGAAGCGGCGCTTTGCGATGCTCAGCCGGCTCGGTCGGCTTGGCGGCGATGAGCTTCGCGGCCGTGACGGCCGCCCCGGAATGCGCGGCATGATGCGGCGCACGGAAGGTTTCGAGGGTCCGACGATGCAGGATCACCCGATGTTGCAGCAGCATCGCCAGATCGGCCCGATGCAGCGCTCGCTGTATCTGTCGTCGCCGATCCAAGGCGAGGAGAAGCTCTAACGAACAATAGACTTTGATCCGATCTGATTGGATCAAAGTCTGGGGCTAGCGCGGTGGTCGTACTCCCAGCCCCCCGACACGATCGCCGACGCATGGGAGCCGCCGGGCCGCAGGGCCTGGCGGCTGTCCCTTTTGTGGGGCCAGGGCTAGGCGAGGGCCGGGCTAGGCGAGGGCCAAGCGTCAAAGAGCGCGGCTGACGTGCATCTGCCCGGTGGCAGCTGCTTCAGGCCTCCTGCCTCTTGTTAGCGGCGGCGCGGGCAACAGCTGGCCGGCGATACCGTGGACGCGCTGGAATGCGCGTGCGGCACGGGGAAAGGCCGGTCCCCTGTGAAGGGCGGCCCGACGGCCTGGACCATAATCCTGAGGTTGCAGGGGGCCGTGGCGCCGAGCCTTTGGACGGAGCCTCCCTGGACTCGCCGGGATCGCTTTGCTACCAGGACCCCACCCTTGTGCGGGCGCATAGCTCAGTTGGTAGAGCAGCTGACTCTTAATCAGCGGGTCCCAGGTTCGAGTCCTGGTGCGCCCACCAATCCCGCCAAGGGGTTAGCCCGTGAACAAACGCGAACGCGCGCGGCCATGAGACACCGAATCGGTGTCTCATGTCTCACGGCGTCTCATGGTACATGGCTCGCTCGGCCAGGCAGCTAACTGGAGGGCGCCAATGCAGGACGATTTCATCGCCGAATATGGTCCGCTGCTGGTGGATCATGGCGATCACCAGCGCGCTCGGCCTGCTGATCCTGTGGATCGGCTAGACTGCGATCCCCTCGCGCTTCTTCCAGGCGATCAGCTTGTCGATCGCGGCGTCGGCGAGCTCGCGGGTCGAGCCGAGATAGTGATCGATGATGGTCTGCACCGATTTCGCCGAGTGGCCGCTGATGGCGGAGATCTCCGCCATGGTCTGGGCATCTTCGAGGGCGTCTCGAAAGTGAGGCGCAAACTCTATGCCGTGAGGCAGCTGACGTTCCGACCTACGCGGGCACGAACAAGGGCGGCGGTGCCGCCTATCCAGGTGTCTGGGAAGACAGCGGCAAGCTGTATCTGAGCTACTCGATGCAGAAAGAGACTATCGGACTCACCCGATGGCACGCCGGAGCTGCCACGGGACGTCGCCGCGCCGCATCACGCCCATCACTTGGCGACCGATCTCCTTCTCGAGCACGCGCCGCCACGGTGCCAAGTTGAAGCCGAGCTGGGCGGGCTGGGCCTCAAGCGTTCGGACCGGGATCATCGAACATCCGTTTCCGTCGAACGATGTAGGATGGTTGAGCGAAGCGCGCTCAATGCTCAGTCCGTTGTGGCTTGGCGCAGTTCTCGCTGCCGCTGTCGAGTTTACCGCAGGGCCGGGCGGCTGCAGACCTATCAAATGTCGGGCAGGAGTGAGACCCCACTTGGCTTACCAACCCAGACCGAAGCCACCATGAGCCTATTCGATTAGCTCGACCCCGCCTGCGATCCAAATCCGAGGCACGTCGAGGCCGAGGGCCTTAGCGGTCTTCTGATTGAGCACGAGTTCGAACCGGTCCTGCAGGCGGACAGGCAAATCGATCGGTTTGGCGCCCTTGAGGATTCGGTCGACATACAAGGCGCTTCGCCTGTACTGTTCAACGCGATCGCCTGCATATGACATCAGACCGCCAGATGCAGGGTAGCGGCGATTTGGATACATCGCGGGGCAGCCATGCTGGGCTACTCGTGCAATGATCAAGTTGCGATACACCGCTGCGATACTGCTTGGCGGCACGATCACACCAACGTGCGCTTCTCCCGCGTGTGAATCAAGAGCTCGCTGGATCTCTGCGGCATCATGAACATTGGTTGGAAGTAACTCGACGCCGAGGGTGGCTGCAGCCTCCTGCAGCGCAGGTAACTGTGTTATGGTTGCGCGGCTGTCGGTATGGAGAACGAGGACGCGAGAAGTCGGCGGCGCAATCTCCTTAAGATATTGCAACCATTTCCCGCTGATCGTATCCACGAGATCGGCGAACCCTGTTGCATTCCCCCCTGGGTTGGCGAAGCTGTTCACAAAGCCGACCTTGACTGGATCCGCGCCGGTCACGAATACGACTGGTATTGACCGAGTACGTTCAAGCACGATGGAGACCGTCGTCGTGCCGATCACAAAAATGACATCCGGTGTCATCTCGACGATTTCGGCGGCAGATTTTTTTGCAAGATCAGTACTCGCGGCCGTCCAGCGATATTCGAGGTGAATATTTGTTTCCTCGAACCATCCAAGCCGTCGAAGCTCGTCACGAAAGGTAGCTACGCGTGAACGCTCATCCTGGTCGCTTTCGGTCGTATTGGTCATCACGGCGACCCGTCGCTTTCCGCCGACCTGCTGCGCGCGCGAAACGTCTGGCCAGAAGGCCACTATCCCACCAACACCGGCAATAAAATCTCGCCGCCTCATTTTCATTTGATTGCCTCGTCAGCAATTACGAATAGCTCGGTAATCAACTGGTGCCAAGCGTCCGGCCCTGACAACGCTGGCTGGAAATCTACCACATCATTATCCTGGTCGGAAGGCTACCAAACCCGCTATCATTGCAGCGGCCTAGGCGCGACAATTGATTGATCGAGTTGCGAACACTACTGCCTTGCAGGCTCTACTTCGATCAAGTGAAGCGCCATGCAGAAAATCATTCCATTGGCGGCATAGATAGTTTCCCTGTGCCAACTGTTCCCCAGCTTTTTGTAAAGCTTGATCAGACCACGTCCGTCATCTGATGCGACAATTTCAGATTGACCGTCGCCGTCGACATCGCCGATTGCCACGCAGTGGAAACCTAGCGGCCCGCTTGTATCAAGCGTTTCCCGTTCCCATAACTGGCTAGTGTGATCGAACCTGTAAACAAACAAGCAGGTCGTTTTGAGTCCAGGTGCACCGAGCGCTCGCGTGCCAACGACCAGCGCTGTGCGGCCGTCGCCATCGATGTCTCCTGCGGCAAAGGAACGAGACTTGATCATATTTTCAAGAGTCCCAATCCGCTGATACTTAGTGCGCCCTCCGGTCACAGTGTGCATACGAAGTTCAGGCTCGAGATCTATGCGGTCGGACCCCGGCTGAACGACTCCAACCGCGCTCGAAATTATATGGTTTATCCCGTCGTTCTTCGCATCCGCAACCGCGACCATCCGTGTGTGTGTGCGTCCACCGTGATCTTCGATTAAAATCTTATCCCAGCCCTCGGCAGAGCGCCGATAAAGAAAAATTGCGCCGGGTAGGGCCTCCCATTTCCCCGAACCGGCCCGAGCCGTTGCTACAACAATTTCAAGTGCTCCATCCGAGTCCACGTCGGCCACGACGACCTCTCGGGTGTTTGTTGTGCCGGCCCCGTATTGACCACTGTCGATGGTGTTAATGACATACCCTTTCGGCCCAGCATGTAGTACGAAAACGGCGCCGCTCGGCCTTGTGCCGACTACGATCTCGTCAGCTCCATCCTTATCGAGATCGCCAAGAGCAATGCTGCGGAGATAAGTCGCCGATGGGAGTCCGTTAATGACAGGCAAGGCGCACCAAGTCCTGCCATTGTGCCGGTATGCAAGGATGTAACAATTATCTGAGTCAAGCGTGACCGCATAGACGAGGTCGGGGTGAGTCCTCCCATCAAGATGGCCGACCGCACTGACGACAAACTCTCCGGTGTCCACCGCACGCTTCGAGCCGGGATATCGAAGGTCAAATCGTTGCGCGCGCCACCCGTCCGAAGGGTCCAATAACAATGCTTGCAAATCATGTCGCGGAGGCGCTCCGCCCTCGTTGAATCGGAGGTTCAACCCAAGCTGAGTGACGGCGAGATACCGTTTGAGCATCGGTTGGTTCCTGCATTCCATTTCGATCGGAGGCGACGATACTGTTCCACCGAACAACCCATTACATTGAACAACCATTACATCAATTTGGTGTCGTTCTACAGCCTGCGTCCAGCTATCATGAGGAGGACGTTTCAATACGACGATTGTGCCTTCCAGGGGCATGAGCAATGGTATATGCCTTTCATTTCCGTCAACGGGGTGTCGCGCGCACTGAGTTGGTCTTCACTTCGAGGCGCAATGAACAACAATTCGATGGGTGTCTTTTATGAGTCGGCGTATCCTGATAACCCGCGCTGGGAGTGGTCAGTGCAACAACTTGATGCGCAGTCTTCTGCACGACGATGCCTCAACCGTGCTGATTGGCTGCAACTCTGACCGGTTCGTGCTGAAGCAATCGCCTGCGCAGCGCAACTTTCTGGTCCCGGCCGTGGGTTCGGATGAACAATCATCTTACGCCTTCGAGCGCGCACTGCGCACAGTGCTCGAACGCGCTGAGGTAGATCTCATCATTCCAGGTAATGACGATGATGCGCTCGTCCTTGCAAGAATACATGAACGCGAGCCGCTACCGTGCCGGACATTTCTGACCGCCGCGGAAACGATCGCGCTTTGCCAAGACAAGTATGCGTTTAACCTGCTTATTCGTGAACACAACGTGCCGGCAGCTTTAACCTATCCTGTGTGCGACCGTGCCTCTTTGATCGAGGCGTGGAATGCGCTTGCGCCGCGTGAGCTAGTGTGGTGCCGAATTCGACGCGGCACGGCGTCGAAAGGAGCAACCATGGTGCGCGATCCCGATCAAGCATGGCACTGGATCAGCTATTGGAATACCATGCGGGGCGTGCCGGTGGCGGACTTTACGCTTTGCGAATTTCTACCCGGGCGTGATTTTAGCGTTCAGGGAATTTGGTTTGACGGCCGTCTTGTATTGATCAAGATGTGCGAGCGTCTGACGTATTTGAACGCAACCCAGAGCCCAAGTGGAATGGCTTCCACACCAGCGCTCGCGAAAACGACTTGGGAGCCGGCAGCCATCGAAACGTGCGAGGCCGCGCTGAGCGCTGTCGATCCTCGCGCGCATGGTGTCTTCTTTTTCGATCTGAAGGAAAACGAGGCCGGTGTTCCGTGTGTTACCGAAATAAACGCTGGTCGCTTCGCGATGAGCACGAACATTTATGATCTCGTTGGTCGCTACAACATGGCAGGGACGTACGTGCGGCTAGCTTGTGGTGAATCCGTCAATATTGAGGACCCCTACGACTATCCAGGCGAGTATTACCTGGTACGTGAACTTGACACGCCACCCGGTATCTTTCCTGCCGGTGAGTTCTTCGAGCATATCGAAAATGCGGTGGACGCGACGGCCATGAATCCTTAGTATTCCTTAGTTTCGGCATGCGCCACAGCTTATGGGTAATGGCGCGCGATAGTGCGGCCGAGTCACTTGTGTGTATTCTCTAACTGCCATTATGGGCGGCGCTTTTCAGGTTAGACAAAGAAATATGGGAGGCTCAATTGCAATTCAACATTCGACGGCAAGTACTACTCGCCACGATTCTCGCAACAAGTGTTACGTCGGCGCAGGCTGCATCGAATTGCCCTATCGACTATGGATCGCATGCTGCTGCCAAACCCAACGGGCTTTTTGTGTTATTTCCGTCAGCGGAGATAACAGAGCCCACTCCATTTCCTGCTCATGGATTCGACCCGACGGACTGGTTGCCGTTGGTTAAATTCGATCCCGCCAGCAACCTGCCAAACTACCATGGGACCGAAGCAGAACTCCGCAATGCGATCCATGATGTGGTCCGACTGATCTACTGCGAATTCAATGTCCATGTGGTCCAGACGACGACACTGCCCACAGCAGCTGACGGGGAACGCCGCAACACGGTCGGGATCGGAACGGATAAACCGGCCGGCCGACCCTGCAACAGGCCACCTGGGCCCTTACGTGGTCAGAACGAATCTGTGGGAGGAGATGTGAATGATCAGCGTGCGGTAGACTTCGCTCGCGTCTGGGCCGGAACCTTCCAGGATTGCGCGACCAGGCCCGATATGCCGTTGCGTAACGCCGGAACAGATCAATGGGCCTGGAGCATTGGCAGCAGCGCTGCTCATGAGGCGGGACACAGCTACGGTCTGTCGCATTTTGATGGCCGTATGAAACTCAGAACAGGCGACGATGGCAGGATAGAAGATCCCAAGAGAAAACATCTCATGCGCCGAGGAGAGAATTACAGCTGGACTGATTTTACCAAGGTTCGACATTTCAGCGATCACGAGTACTCTATACTGGCCGGCAATATCGGACTGGCTATGGATACAATGTGGAGTTGGGATCTTACTAATCCCAATACCCGCGGTGCGCCGAATGCTGCAAAGCTAAGAATGGAATTTCTTAGCGTCAAACCGTCGCTTATTCTTTCTTGGACATATTCAGGAGATGCCAGCCCATGGGTCAAGCCTGTCCTGACCGGACCTTTCGGTCAGAGGCAATTCAAGAACAACACATACAACGTCTACCGAATCGAGTGGTCGATAGGCCGTTCATGGCCGGAGGGGCCGCCCGGAGAAGTGCCAAGTGGAAAAAAGTTCCATGTGGGCGTTACATTCTCATCGGTGAGTGGGACAGATCCGGACGCAACTATCATCACAGATGTGACTTTGTTCGACGCATCTAACAATGCGCTCCCGCAGCAACCCCAGTGGATGGGTTTTGATTCGGCCACGCTCGATGCAAGCACGGGATTTCTGAATCTGCGCTTTTTCAACTTCTTGGATCGTCCGCTGGTCCTACGTGATGTCGTGGTCCAGGACTTGCCTCGCATCATGTCGATCGATGCAATGTTTCCGAACGAGCCCATTGGTGACTATTCGGGGCGGCTGAAGTTCCGGCCATGGGAAGGAGGGACTCGTCGTCCCCTGTCCCGGCAGACCGTTCCGGCTGGCGGCGAGGTCACAGTCCGCGTGGCCAGCGTGCCACAGACGCCCTATATTTACCGGCGACTGACTGAACGCGACTGCCCCCCGACTGACTCGGGTTTTGGACGTCTATGCCAGCCAGGGACGACCCTCATCGACTTATTCCCGGCCACGACTATGTATATAAGAGCCACCGTCGTAGACTCGCAGGGGAAGCTTCGGAATGATAGCCCGAAACGGGCCGGCATGAGGTCCGTGGAAAGCGAGCTGTACTACCAAATTGCTGGCCGCCGGGTTCCACTTGAGGTTCGATTGCCACCAGGCCTCAGGTAATGTCGAGGGCGACGCCCGAGGTGCCACGGCGTCTGAAAGGCTGCGATGAAGTCGCGGGTGTGGCTGTGTCAGGAGGTATCTTTTTCTAGTCACTGGACAAGCGGCAAAGCTGAAGAGGTAATGTCGTCCGCCCTGGATTGAAACCATACTTCCGCGGTGCTAAGTTAATTTTTTGGCTGAGGGAGAAATAATTATGAGCGACGGCGGCATTGGAGATGGCATCACGTTTTGGGCCACTATTAACATTCGGGGCGATCTGAAGCCAGGACAGATCAAACCCGTTACCGACGCCATTAGAAAACTCCTGAACGACATGAAGGTAGATGGAGAAATCGTACACTCAGTACGCATGAGTGCTCCAGAGGAGCCTGTGCTTTCTATAAACATGAAGCATTCGAAGGAATTCGGAAAGAAGAAGTAGGGTCTAGTTGAGCTTCGATGCCTAATTACAGTGAAGAAGCGCAAAGTCCTGTGCCTGCCGATATCAGTGTATCGGCACGCGCCGATCGTCGTGTCCTCGAAACGCTTTATCTGGAATTGCGCGAACTCGCAGCTAAGAACGGACTGAAAATCGAGTATCTGCTGACCGTGAGTAAGCCGGAGGGGCAACCGGAGCGCTAGACTTTCGGCGACGGCTTCGTCGAACAGAGCGCGCCTTCTGTACAGTTCATTCAGGTGTCAGCAACGTATTCTGGACCTCGTTGCATCGTGCCTGACACCTGCAATTCAGATAGGGCACGTTCCAACGGGTGAACGATCCGCCGACGAGAGTCTAGTGAAGCTGCTTGCTACCTTAACTGACTCGCTTGACCCCGGATTCGGCCGCATCGCCGCCGTCGATCTCGATCGGGAAGAGGCCGAGATCGTTCTCGAATGGCTGCCGCCCCCCAATCTTCGTACGTCCGGAAAATCCCTCTTGGGGATAGCTTGGCTCGGTATTCCCGGCAAATCGGACCTGATCGTCTGTGCGCATGGCGGACTATGCCGCATCGATCCCACGGCATGGACTGTGAGTGGCGTGCTGCATCAGCCGTGCATGAATGACCTTCATCACGTCGCAGTTCACGACGGGCGTTTGCTGGTGACCAATACTGGGCTCGATCGCGTTGATGTTTTTCAAATGTCGGGCCAATTTGTTGGCGGCTGGGACCTTTCACCTGCATGGATCGCAGCGAAGCGACTGAGCGGGTGCAATCCGTCGCGTGAGAGCTGGGCGGACGCGCTACGCCCCGGCTGGGAGCTAAAACCAATCACACTAGACAATGAGTCATTTCCGCCAAACCTTGAGCAACTTGCCTCTCCCTCGCTGCCTTTCCCGTCTCGCAAGACGAGACATTTTGTTCACCCTAATCACATCACTATGCTGGGTGGAAGGCCGCTCGTTACCCGCTATATAGATCGTTCCATCCAGGACCTTGCGGACTGGTCTTTCCCAATTCCTGAGACTCCCGGTCATCCGCATGATGGCGAGATTGATGGCGACTGCTTCTGGATCACTTGTACGACCGGATTAATCGTTGGCTACGCGATCAAGAATGGACGTTTAACGTCACAGGAAGTCGAACGAATCGACATTCCGCAACGTATCGGAAGAAGCGGGTGGTGCCGAGGTCTGATTGTCACTGACCAATTGCTGGTGGTCACTCTTACTACTTTGCAGTACATGCCGCCATTTGGGTGGTCCGATCCCGACTTTAGCGAGACCGAGACATCTATTTTGGCGATTGATCGCCGCACGCTCAAACTCGTCGCACGTGTCAACTTTCAACGCTTCGGACAACTTCCGAAATTGTTTGGAATGGTCGAGGTGCCAACTGATCAGGGACTGAAGCCCGAAAAATCCGCAAGATCGCCAGAGGTCGCCTAAATCGCGCGTCAAGAGAACACGGGATGAGACGCGGCGGCGCTCCAACCGGCGAAAGGAACGGCAATTATCGGCACGGTGCAAGGAGCAAGGAAACTATCGAGGCCATGCGGCTCGTCAGGGCGATGCTGCGTCTCGCGCGTTCAGAATTTTGAGGATAGCTGGCGGCCCCTGCGCGCTCCGCTAGCAGATCAAAGCTATCGACGACGGGCAGGCGTGATGACCCCTCCCGACCCTCGGAAAGCCACCGACGAGCTTTGCGCCTCGCTGGCCATCACCCACCAAACGGGAGGGCCGCGAACGACCACGAACAGAGTTCCGGGCGATTGGCGATTGTGAGGGCAAGCCGTTGGAACATACATCGTACGCACCCGGTGATGGCCGCCTTGCGGAGGTGAGCTTTCCTGGCAAGTCCTAGGACTATCACTAGGACTACTCCTATGACCAAGACGGTTGAGGTGATCACGTCGGTGCAGCATCGCCGACGTTGGTTACGGGCGGAGAAGGAGCGGATTGTTGCTGCGGCGCAGGAGCCGGGCGCAAGCGCTTCCGAGGTGGCCCGCGCGGCTTGGATCCACTCGAGCCAACTGTTCCGGTGGCGACAGCAGCTCTGTGAGCGAGTGCATATACCGGCGGCCGCGTCACCTCTCGGGAGGGCGAAGTCGGTTTCTCAGGTCAGTGGCGGAAATCGCGTGCAGAGAGTCGTCTAGGTCAATTTTCTCTATAACGTATCCAACGTCTCGACCGTAAAAGATGTGTGAAATATTTGGAACTTGCACAATCACGTACCGCCCCTCGTATTCGAGAAGTGCATGTTCAATTCGCGCTCGAATACTTCCAAAGCTGAACGGATTGTTGGCGTCAAGTCCGTGTGTGTCTCGAATCGCAATGCATACTTGGCCAACCCGTCTCATGCCCTCCTGAATCAATGCTTTGTGACCATCGTGGAAGGGTTGATATCTTCCAACATACAATGCGGTAGGCCGTTTAGGATCAAATACTGGTCTAAGCCTACTTACGACTTGGTCGGTCCAATACTCGATAGTTCCATCGGGTGTGACGCGGATGTCGTAGCCTTCAGGTGGGATAAACATTTGGTCAGTATCCTCGAATTGACTGGTGGCTACTCGATCGACCCAAACGATGAATGCCTTGTCGTCCCTTTGAAATGCTGCGCGCGCTTCCGGTGTCGGACAAATGAAGTCGGCCACAGCGAAGTATCCAGTTTTCACAACCTGGTCACATAGCCAGCCCATTCGGCGCGCGTGTTCAACGCGGTCGGATTCTGAGAAACCAAGGTCTTTGTTAATCTCGCGACGTACGTCATCGGCATTAAAATGCACGGCGTTAAGTCGTGGCGCGGCGCTGCGCGCGAGAGAGGTCTTGCCTGCTCCAGGCAAACCCATAATCAAAATCTTGCGCGAAAACACGGGAGGGTACTCCAGACGGGATGATTCACTAGACCGCGTTGTGCTAGGGCTAGGCGTTCTCGCCGACTCTGTTATCTTCGATGGCGTGGAGAATGCGCGATAGTAGTTGTGAGAGTTCGGACGGGTCAATCGGTTTCCGAGATGTCTTCATGATAGGGAGAGCGCCATTCTTATACAAAATGACCGATCGTACTGCTTTTTGTGGCACGGTAAAACACAAGAAGCGCACATCATCGATGTGCCAACCACGACCGACGAGCGCACCGAGCGCACCCGCGCCGCAGTGATCGATAACATGAGCGGGCAAAACTCTGCGCTATGCACGGAGCTGGAAAAGCCTTTGCGGCCGACGCTGTCCTCAAGGACGCCGTCTGAACGCTCGGCGTCAACTTAGTTCGAAAGGTGCGGCCAGCCAGAAAATCTAAGCCGAGAACAAATGGCAGCATATCGAGCCGCCAGGCCCGGCGGAATGGACAGCCGGCGCATATCAATTACGTGCAGCACTCACCGCAACCGCCGTTGCAGGCCATCAGGAGCGGTGCCACCCGAGAGTTCACCATGGCCGAACAAGCGCGCTATCCTCGGGTAGAGCAATATAGGTTCCTGCGCGCGGTGACATGCCCTGGCGCAACTGCACTCGTCGGTTGCTATTGCTGTAGGGCTCGCTCTCCAGCGGCCCCACATAGACCCGTCGCGGGGGAAGCCGCGGTGTGCGGCTGGCACCTCCGCTGTACAAGAACTCCATATAGCCCGCACCGAAATAGACATTGCCATGACCACGACCAACCGGTGTCGGCGGCGTGTAGTCGTGCAGGTTCGGGTTTGTCGGGTTGAAATCTTGAACAGCTGGGCGCGAATACAGCGGCTCTCCGGCAGCGGCGGGCATCACAACCACGCATAGCGATAGGCCGGCAAGGATCAGGCGTTTCATTGGCGCGTTGCGCGGGCGAGAAGTCTGCTTTCGGCTACCAGATGTGAACATTGACCGCTCCCTTTCAAACCAGGCGCGCCGCGACCAGGATGTCGGCGACCGGCTGGAACATGATGTCCGGCAAGGGATCGCCGACGGCGCACCTTGTGCTCAGCGCGCGGGCGAGCTGAGGCTCCTCGACGACAGGAATCCCGAGCAGGGTCGCTTCGGTGATAAGGACTTTCGCATGATCAGGGTCGCCCTTGCAGACGATGATCGGAACTTGCGTCTCACCACGAACGAAGCGCAGGCCAACCGCAAAGCCACCGGACCTGCCAAGCAAAATTGACGCATTGCGCAGACCGACCTTGATCATTCGGCTACCCATCTCGCGCCTCTGTCGGTTCCGCTCCCGCTTGATCAGCGGGTCGCCATCGACATCCTTCATCTCGCGCTTGAATTCCGTCTTCGTCATGCGCATGTCGCGCAGGAACAACCAGCGCTGCAGCCCAACATCGATGATCCCCACGACCACAAAGGCGATAACGACCGTGATTGTGAGCGGCTTCAGCATGGAAAAGAAGGTGTCATAGACGCAGGCGGGACCGCAGCGCGGCGACTCGAATAGCGGCTGCAAGCCAACCCGGAACACGACGACGATCGCGACCGTGAGAGCGGTGACCTTGAGCAGCGCCTTGATGAACTCGACCACGCTCTTCATGGAGAAGATTCGCTTGAAGCCCTGTGCCGGATTGATCTGATCGAAATTTGGCTTGATGGGGTCAAGCGAGAACACCGGCCCCCGCATCGCTGCGAGGCTCGCCAAGCAGACGACGACGCAGACGATCAGCACGAGCGGCAGCGTCGTAACTATGAGAATCCTTAATGCCAGCTCGACGATATGGGGCCACAGCTCCGCAAAGGTGTTGCGATAGATTTGTGCTGTCACCTGAATCAATTCGCGCGCATAGACCTCGACCCGAGGCGCGATGACATGGATGTAGAGGACGGACACGCCGACAGCAACCGCCGCCACGATGTCATGGCTCCTCGCGACCTGGCCCTTCTTGCGCGCGTCCCTGAGCTTTTTGGCCGTCGCCGGAAGCGATTTTTCTTCGCTGCTTTCATCCATGGGTCAGGTTCGCATGCTGGGAACGCCAGCTACCGGGCATGGACCGCACGCAAAAATCATGCGGCGCTGAAAAGGCCAATCGCGCGTGCCTTGGCGAGCGGATTAGGCGCCTCGCGCACTTTCTTGGCGCGCGCCAGCAGATCCTGTCGTTGCGCCTGCGACATATCGGGGACGTTGACCTTTCTCGCTTCGTCGAGCTGCCCGGCGATCCCGAGCACCATCACCAGATTGGCCTGGTGGCGGGGCTGGGCGAGGGGGGATTGCGCGACGGTCCGCATCGCGGTGACTGCTTCGTTGGTCCGGCCAGCCAGCGCCTGCGTGAGCGCAGTATTGACCTTGATATCGAGATCGTTCGGCGCGAGCGACTGCGCACGGTCAAACGCCGCCAACGCCTCGTCGAGCCGGCCGAGCAGGATCAAAGCCGTTCCCAGGCGATTGCAGGCGCTTGCGGCGCTGGCCAGCGGGCAGGCCGCGCCCAGGGTTCGGGCGCTCCCTTCATTGTCGCCGCTCTTGAGCTTGGCGGTGCCAAGCCCGAGCAGCGCATCGGGATGCTCGGGCTCGGTCGTGAGCACCTTGGCAAAGGCTTCGTTCGCTGCCGCATAGTTGCGGGCCTTCAACTGGGCATGGCCGAGCCGTAGCTGCGCCTCCGTGGCATTGCCGGAGTTCTCGGCGGCGCGCGCATAGAGCGCCAACGCGGTGTGCTGGTCGCCGCGGGCCTCGACGTCGCCCGCAAGCTTGAGCATGCGCTGCTGCTCCGGACTGAGGGAGGTCTCGCTGTCCATCTGCGCTGTGATGCACCCTGCCAACAACAGGCAGGCCAGGATGGCGGCTCCGAATCTCGCAGGTTGATTTCGCATGCGGTTGGACCTTCTGCTGCGGCCGGCACAACCGGCCTTGCGATACAGCGGGCTCAATTTCCGTCGATCCTCGCTCCTGGTTGCGTCGGTGGCGGTGTGGTCGGCCGCTCGCGTTTCGACTGATCGGACTTGCCGCCGGTGCGGCGCTCTGCTTCCGTCCCCTCATAGAGATAGCGCTGCGCCGCGCGGACCGTAGGCGCCGCCGCAGCCGGGCCCGGCTGGCGTCCTTGCACCAGGTCTTTAGGGCGCTCCAGCATCATCTGCAGATTCAAGTTGTTGGCGCATCCGGGCGGCAGGTAGAGCGGCTGCTCGGTCACGTCTGGTGTAATGCAGGCATCCGGCACGCCAACGGTCGTAGCCTGCTGGCGCGTGCGACGGGCCTGGACCTTGTGGACAGCCCCCGGTTCCGCTGCCTTCGACTCATCGACCAAGGTGACGCTGCTGTAGTTCGGCGAATAGGGCAATGGCTCGCGCGGCAGGCACCCACTCAGCAAAAGGCTCAGCAGAAGCACGGCACCGGCGGCTGAGGACTTGAGTTGCAACATGGCAGGGCCCTTCCTGAACATTGTCTCACTCGGCGTAGAAGCCGAAGCCTCGTTGCGCATCGCGCCTGGTCGTTACCCCCGAATGCGGCTTGATCGTTGGGCCCGACAGCGCGCCATCGGGGCTGTCGAGCGGCGTCTTCATGGCGCGGCTCGAGGTGGGTTTGACGAGGTAGGGTGTGATGAGAATGACGAGCTCCGTCTCATTGCGACGGTATCGTGTCGATTTGAACAGCTCACCGAGCACCGGCACATCGCCGAGATACGGAAACTTGTCGATGTCCTGACCACCGTCGCGCTGGAACAGGCCTGCGATGGCAAAGGTCTGTCCGCTCGCCACCTCGACGGTCGTGTCGGCTCGGCGCACCTGCAGGGCCGGAACCTTGAGGCCCTGGACCTCGATTGCTCCCACAGTCGATACGCTGCTCACCTCCGGACGGACCCGCATCGCGATCCGCTGGTTGGGGAGCAGCGTGGGCGTAAAGAGCAGCGACACACCGAAAGGTTTGTATTCGATGCCGATCACGTTCTGATTGACCGGAACCGGTACCGGAATTTCGCCGCCGGCGAGGAAACTTGCGGTCTGGCCGGTCACCGCCGTGATGTTGGGTTCGGCGAGGATGGTCACGATGCCGTTCTGCTGCAACGCCTCCAGCAACACCGCGACGTTAACGGCCGAGCTGCGAACGCCGATTATCGCCTGGTTGGCACCGGGTACGATCGGTGCACCTCCTTTGGCAAATGAACCGGTTACCAGGCCGAACGCGAACGAACCAGAGTTCACGGCCGTGGCCAGGCTCACCCCATAGGCGAGCAGCTCGTTGCGCGACACCTCAGCAAAGCGAACGCGGATGTTGACTTGGTGTGCGCCAGGAATGGTCGTGCTGTTGAGCGGCGGGACATCGCGCGGCGAGTACGTCTCGGCTACGGAGTCGGTATCGAGCGCTTCCTTGACGCTTCGCGCCGGGCCTGTCGCTACCACCCGGTTCCCGAACAGCTGGATGTTGATGGGAGAGGTCGGCTGCAGTCTGCGCTGCGCCTCGTTCACTGGTCGTGAGTCGCCGACCACGCTAAGCTGCACGGTTCCGCGCAGACTTTGGTCGTTCGACAAAGCAATGAGATTGGTGTTCCCGATCTTGATCGCATAAATGAAAAGGACGCCCGGCGAGACGACGCGAATGTCCGCAATGGCGGGATTACCGACGAAAACGGACTCGACGGGCTGGTCGAACCGGAGAATGCGCCCTTCGCCGACCGGCAGCGTCAACCCTTCACCGGCCCTGGCATTGATCGTTACCGATTGGGCACGCGCCGTGGTCACGTACGGTGGCGTGAAACTCAGACAGGCGAGCGCCAGCATCCACGCGAGGGAACTATACGCGGAGAAAACTCTACACCGGCCCCTTCGACGACCGTTGTTCCGTTCTGGAGCTTGCATATCCCACCCAGCCTGGAAGTCACTATTCATCTGCTGGTACGACACATTTGTGAACGCACGTGATGCCGCTGGTGGAAGTGACCGAATCGACCCGCATAGCAGCAATTTTTTTGAGCTGTACCTCACATCGCGCGGCGACCACGGCTGGCGCGGCGAACTGCGCCTCGCTGCTGCGGTAACAAGACAGTGATGCAAGAGTGCTGATCATCTAGCCCGCCGCCACTCGCGGCAGCGCTTCCGCCTGTGCGGTTGCGGCAGCGCGCGCCGTTCGCGCATCACCAGATTCTTTGTTGAGCGCCAGATTGATCGAGGCAAGGGATTGGACCGTGAATTCCGGTGCCAGCTCCTGGTACGACATGACCGGCAACAGGATATCGTTGCGCGCGAGCAGGTTGCGCACGTGACGTCGGATGTCCATCGTGGCGAGCACGACAGGCGTAATCTCGCGGTCGCCTCTTTCAAGCTCCTTGCGGATTTGTCCAATGATCACTCGCGCCGCGTCGTCCGGCATCGACAGATAAGTTCCGACGGCGGTCTGCCGCACGGCCGAGCGAACAGCCTCCTCGACACTCCGAGCGAGAACGATCGCCGAAATGACGCGGTTCATCTCCGCGTTGCGGTAGCAGATCTGCCGCGCCAGCGCCGAGCGGACATACTCGACCAGCATCACCGGGTCCTGCTCGCGCGCTCCCCATTCCACGATGGCCTCGAGGATCGAACGCAAATTTCGAATCGGCACGTTCTCCTCGACGAGGCGGCGCAGAATGTCGGAGATCCGCTGGATCGGTGCGACCTTCACCGCCTCCTTCACGAGCTCGCTGTATTGGCCTTCCATTCCGGCGAGCAGCTCGCGGGTTTCTTGAATGCCGATGAAGTGGGCCGCATAGCGGCGCAGGGTCTGTGACAGGCACTCGGCCAACGCCTGCGCGGGCTCGGCAAAGCCGATGCCAGCGCGCTGGAGCTCGGGCTTGTGCTGCTCATCAACCCAGATCGTCTGCCGCCGGCGCAGCAGCGGCTTACCCGTAACGTATGGAACCGACATCAAATCGAGATGAACAGGATCGTCATTGAGAAGGACGTGCGCCGTCGGAATGTCTCCGTCGGCCACAGGTACCCCCTCGAGGTCGATGCGGAACGTGTTCGGCTCCGAGGTCGGGTCGACGCGCAGGTCCACGGCGGGCGGATCGACGCCGAGGTCGTTATAGAGATCCTGCCGGCTGCGATCGACGAGCAGGCGGAACTGTGCAGGTGGCACGGATCCGGCGAGATCCTGGCCGACCCAGCTGGTCACGCGATAGCGCGAGCCCTTACCGGGCTGCTCACTCAATCCAACGTCTTGCGCGCCCGCAAGGCCGTGCGAACGCTCGGCGTCCTGCTCAGCATGTGCTGCGCTGGCACGCCGGTGCAGGAGAAAGGCGCCGAGCGCCAGCAGGGCTGACAGCGTGAGAAACACAGCGATCGGGAAACCGGGGATGAAACCGAGACCGAACAGAATTGTGGAAGCGAGGGCGAGCGCCCGCGGATCGGCAAACAGCTGGCTTGAGATCTCCGACCCGAGATCGCTGCCCTGGTCGGAACTTACGCGTGTGACCACCGTCCCGGCGCCGACCGAGATCAGGAGCGACGGGATCTGCGCGACCAGACCGTCACCGATCGTCAGCAGGCAATAAACCTGGGCGGCGTCACTAAAGCTCATGCCACGCTGCAGCATGCCGATCATGAGTCCGCCGACCAGGTTGACGATGACGACAATGAGCGACGCGATCGCGTCGCCTTTGACAAACTTCATGGCGCCATCCATGGCGCCGTAGAGTTGGCTCTCGCGTTCCAGTTGGCGACGCCGGCCACGCGCCTCGTCCTGCTTGATGTCGCCGTTGCGCAGGTCGTTGTCGATGCTCATCTGCTTGCCCGGCATGGCATCGAGCGTGAACCGCGCCGCAACCTCGGCAACGCGCTCCCCGCCCTTGGTGATGACCACGAACTGGGCGATCGTAATGATGAGGAATATGACGAGCCCGACCACCAGGCTGCCCGAAATGACAAACTCACCAAATGTTTGAATGATGCGGCCGGCGTCGGCGTCGAGCAGAATGAGCCGGGTCGTCGTGATCGTGAGCGCCAGCCGGAACAAGGTCGCCAGCAGGATAATCGGCGGCAGCGAGGAAAACTGGACCGGATGCGCAATGTAGAACGCGACGACCAGGATCAGCATGCTGATCGAGATGTTGGTCCCGATCAGGACATCGACGAGCACGGTCGGAAGCGGGATGATCATCATCACCACCGCCAGCAGCAGGAAGGACGCGACGATCACGTCCGAGCGCTGCGAGGCGGCGAGCGCCAGCTTGCGGGCAGCGTCCAATGGGCTCATGACTGGCCTCGCGCCTCAACGTAGCTGCGGAAGCAGCGCCGGGCCTCGATCTTGTCGCCACTTGCCCACAGTGCACGACTCTTGAGCAGCTGCAGCGTTGGCGGAAAATTCGGTTCGAGGCTCGCGATCCGATCGATCACCGCGAGCGCGCGCTCGCCGTGGCCGTCCGCGATCAGGGCAAAAGCGAGCGTCCGCAGGATGCCGACGTCGCTCGGCGCGATCCGGGCTGCGATCAGGAGCAGAACGAGGCCGCGCTGGGTCTGGCCGTGATGCGCATACAGGTATCCCAACGAATGCAGCAGCTCGGCCGTTTCGATTTCCGTTGTCATTTTGCGCGCCAAAAACCTGTTACGCACCAAGAGCCTGTTACGCACCAAGAGCCTGATAGATGCGATCCTGGAGCTCACGATGACGCTCCATCTCTTCCTCGATCACCGCAATGGCGATCTCCTTGATCTCGTCACCCTCGCGAAGCGAGGGCAGTATCAACGCGACCACATGCCCGAGGAGCTCCATGTAGCGCAAGCTGTTCAGAATTCTGGAATTTCCGATTCGCGGCATGATGAAATCGGCGATCTCATCGCGGACTGAATTGAACGGCAGCCGCTGCGAATCCTTATAGCGGGTGCGAATAAGCGACTCGAATGCCTCGACCTGGGCGCGTGTTGCCGGGTCGGTCGTGGTGCGAGCTGTCTCGGCGAGCACAAGGTCGAGCCGCTGCCGATCGATGAGCCGATTGGTTTCCACGTGCCACCTTCTTCGCTGTTAGCGCCTCGCATTGAGCCCGACCAAAGTTCCGCTCGAACGCGCACTGCTAAAGAATCGCGGTGTCAGAAATCCAAAGCGAGGTCCTTGCCGTCCTTGGTGAGGGTCAGACGGCGCTCTCCGATCTCCTTGATCACCCATCCCTTGTCGAGAACGGCGCCAGGATAGCGGCGCTGCCCGTCAGCGGTGATGACGTAGGGCGTTTCGCTGAATGAGATTGCCTGCAGATCGAATTTCGGATTGCCGCTCGGGACGCGCACCTCGACCGTGCTGGCGAGGATGTAGCGACCTGCATAGGTGCGGTCGAACCAGCGCTGGACCTCGGACCAGGCGTCACGCTGTTCATGCAAGATCGTGCCGGAGGCAACCACGCGGGTGCCGTTCATGTTCGTGGCAACGTCCGGCAAGCCGGCCGCCCGAAGTTTCGCGGTCAACGCTTCGGCAACGGCCCCGGCGGAAACGCGGGATGCCGTTTGGTCGGACGGTGCGCCATTTCCTATCCCCGTCGTGGTAGAGCCGCTTGACGCCGCCGCGTGATTATCTGTCGACTGCGGGGAAAGCGCGTCGGTCAGGCGACCGGTGCTGAGGCCGGAGATCGGAATCAGGGCGATACAACCGATCGCGCCGATCCCGGCCCATCGGAGCGCACCCCGACTAGCGAGCCAGGAACGGGCGTCCGTTTGCGGCAGCGCAATTCTCAGAACTGCGGTTCCAATTCTGAGTTCGACCGGAAGCGAGGTTCGGCAGCCGTGCCCCTGCGCTATAGAGTGATGCTTGCCAAGACCGATGTCGCCGCCAGCCGCCTCAACAATAACGGAGCGACCATGCAGGCGCACAACACCGTGCTCGGGCGCGACGCCGCTATCGCCAAGCACAATGTCGACACTCGGCTTGCTGCCGATGCTGTACACGCTCTTATCAAGCGCGAGCGTGACGCCCTCATGAACACCGTCGAGCACTTCAAGGACCGCCTGTGCAGCTGAGGTCGCCAATTGAGACGACGGCGCGTTAGCAATGCTGGCACTCGGACTGCTGACACTCGCACTGCTGGTACTCGCACTGCTGGTACTCATGGGGCCCACCGCATTTCGATATTACCGGGTTCCGAGCTCAATGTTTCGAGCTCACCAATCGCTTCGCAGTCGCTTCACTGTTATCGCGACACGAGCGTCGTGTGCTGCAACACAGGGTCGCCAGCACACGTCCTCACCGGTTCGTACCTTGTACAAAGAACAAAGTACTCATGTCGG
>Ga0137409_10001881_pt1 | contig 22609 bp, 20 predicted proteins | sample CZODoug1_16funga_FD_122059 | JGI IMG/M metagenome (GOLD analysis project Ga0137409, IMG submission 122059) | Vadose zone soil fungal communities from Angelo Coast Range Reserve, California, USA - CZODoug1_16fungal (Hybrid Assembly) | ecosystem: Environmental > Terrestrial > Soil > Vadose zone...
ATCGGGACCCAGCCCATCGCGTCCAGTACCCGCACGGGAAGCGGCGACGGCAGCGTCTTTAGCACGGCGGACACGAACGAGACGAGGCCCAACACCGTATGGACGAGCAGCACGAGGAAGATCTGGGCGGCCGTCGATCGCGGCCAGCGGAGGCCGCCTCGCGCGGCGCAGATGCCGGGCAGCACGGCTAGCAGGTCCAGCGCAGGAACAGCGAGACCCTGATCAGGATTCGGGCGCCCGATCGATCCGAACCCGACCGGCCCCGGAGATCCTCGAGGCCCGACCGGTAGAGAAACGTCAGCAACACGGTCGGAACCATGAGCACGATGGCGAAGAAGGTCAGCGCAGAGGCTGGGGTTGGGCGCCGAGGAACTCCAGGGAACGCTCCATCATCCCCTGGAGCCTATGGACGTCGTTCTGGATCCGCGCCAGACCGAGGGCGCCTTCCACGTAGTGAATCAGCGTCCAGCCCATCGTCGGGATGTCCCCCGCCCGTATTTCGCCGCGCGTCTGGGCATCCTGGAGCGTCGTCTCGATGATCCGGTGCAGCTCGTCCAGCCGTTCCGCCACCCGCGTCCGCGAGCGCTCGCCCATCCGCGACGTCGCCGAGCCGACGCGCAGGAGCAGGCAGCCGACGACACAGCCCAGCTGGGACCACTGGGCGTCCTGGAACGCATAGATGCCGTCGAAGAAGCGCCGCAGGCGATCCAGCGGCGGATGGGACCGGTTGAAGGCCTCGTCGAGGTACTTCTTCAGATCCGACCAATGGGCGTCGAGGGCCGCGATCACGAGGTCGTCGCGGTCGGGAAAGAGGACGCGCGCGGTGGTCGCCGGAAGGCCGGCGCGGACGGCGACCGCGTCGGCGGTAACCGAGTCGTAACCGTCCTCCATCAGCACCGCCCTCGCGATCCCGATGAGGCGCTCCCGGTCGCCCTCGTCCATGTCCCGAGGATACCATGCCCCGGGCCCGCCGACGATGATTCCCGCCCCCTTCCCACCCCCTGCATTCGCCGGTACAATCCTCGCGATGCACGAGGTCATCGTCGTCGGCGCCGGCCATGCGGGGATCGAGGCGGCCCTCGCCTGCGCCCGCATGGGGCACGAGACCCTGGTCCTCACCCTGAACATCGACGCCACGGGGCGCATGTCCTGCAACCCCGCCATGGGCGGCCTCGCCAAGGGTCAGATCGTCCGCGAGATCGATGCCCTGGGCGGCGAGATGGCCAAGGCGACCGACGCCACCGGCATCCAGTTCCGCCTGCTCAACACGAGCAAGGGCCCCGCCGTCCGCTCCCCCCGCGCCCAATGCGACAAGATCCTCTACGAACAGTACATGACCGGCGTCATGACCCGCGAGCCGCGGGTCACGATGGTCGAGGATACCGCCGAGGAGGTCCTCGTCGACGGCGACCGGGTCGTCGGCGTCCGCGGCCGCAAGGGGGAATACCGCGCCCGCGCGGTCGTGCTCACGACCGGGACCTTCCTCAAGGCCGTCCAGCACTGCGGTGAACTCAAGCGGGAGGGGGGACGCATCCACGAGCCGTCGGCCGAAAACCTGAGCGACGGCCTGCGCCGCATCGGCTTCGAGATCGGCCGCCTCAAGACCGGCACTCCCGCGCGTCTCAAGCGCAGCTCCATCGACTTCGACCGCGTCAAGGTCCAGGCGGGAGACGCGGTCCCGGTCCCCTTCTCGCACTTCACGACGACCCTGCCGCAACCCCAGGTCGTCTGCTGGATCACGCACACCAGCGAAGCCACCCACGAGATCATCCGCGCGAACCTCCATCGCGCGCCCATGTATTCCGGCCAGATCACGTCGGTCGGACCGCGCTACTGCCCGAGCATCGAGGACAAGGTGGTCCGCTTCAAGGAGAAGACGCGGCACCAGATCTTCCTCGAACCCGAGACCCTCGCGGGCGAGTCGATCTACGTCAACGGCGTCTCGACCTCGACCCCGCCCGACGTGCAGGAGGCCTTCATCCACACGATCGCCGGGCTCGAGAAGGCCGAGTTCCTGCGCTACGGCTATGCGGTCGAGTACGACTACGCCCCGCCCCACCAGCTGCATCCGACGCTGGAGACGAAGCTCTATCAGGGCCTGTACTTCGCCGGCCAGATCAACGGCACCAGCGGCTACGAGGAGGCGGGCGGCCAGGGCCTCGTCGCCGGCATCAACGTCGCCCTCCGACTGCAGGGCCGGCCGCCCTTCGTGCTCCGGCGCGACGAGGCCTATATCGGGGTGATGATCGACGATCTCATCCGTCTCGAGCACCGCGAGCCGTACCGGATGTTCACCTCGCGCGCCGAGTACCGGCTGCTGCTGCGCAGCGACAACGCCGACCGCCGCCTGATGCCCTACGCGTTCGACTTCGGCCTGCTCCGCGACCGCGCCGCCTTCGACGCCCGGGAAGTCGCGATCCGGGACGCGGTCGCAGCGCTCCGCAAGACCGGCGCGGACGCGCGGCTGCGGCGGCCCGACGTCTCCATCGGCGACGTCCTGCCCGGCCTTCCGCCCGGCGTCGCCGAGCAGGTCGAGATCAGCCTCAAGTACGAGGGTTATATCGAGCGGCAGGCAAACGAGGTCGCGAAGTTCCGCCGCCTCGAGGGCAAGGTGATCCCCGACAAGTTCAACTACGCCCGGCTGAAGCACCTGCGCAACGAGGCCCGCGAGAAGCTGGAGCGCATCCGCCCCGCCTCCGTCGGCCAGGCGGCCCGCATCGCCGGGGTCACCCCCGCCGACATCCAGCTGCTCCTCGTCCACCTGGGATGAGCAAGCCCAGGCTCCTCTTCCTGACGTCCGGCCGCGACACGCCGTCCTCCCGCTTCCGCGTCATGCAGTACCTGCCGAAGCTGCGCGAGGTCGCCCGCCCCAGCGTCTCGCCCTGCCGCCCGCAGAAGGACCTCACCCAGCGCGACTTCCCCTTCGGCGGCGTCGTCCTCGGCGCCATGCTCGGATCGGCCAAGCTCTTCAGCCGCCTGAGCGCGATCTGCCGGGCCCCGCTGCACGACCTGGTCTATATCGAGCGCGAGCTCCTGATCCGCTGGACGCCGTCGCTCGAGAAGCTCGCGATGAAGGTCTCGCCGCGGTCGATCTTCGACTTCGACGACGCCATTTACCTCCGACATCCCGACAGGATCGCCGCGATCTGCGCCCGGGCTTCGCGCGTCGTCGTCGGCAACGAGACCCTCGCCGCGTTCGCGCGGCGGCACACGGACCGCGTCTCGGTGGTTCCGACGGCCATCGACACGCGCCGCTATACCCCCGGCACGCGGGACGGGAGGACGGTCGTCTGGACCGGCAGCGCGGACAACCTGAAGTACCTCGCGGGGATCCGGGCGAAGATCAAGGCGCCCCTGCGCGTGGTCTGCAACCGCAGGCCCGACTTCGACTGCGAATACATCCCGTGGAGCCCCTCCACCGAGGTCGAGGCCCTGCGAAGCGCGGCGGTCGGGGTCATGCCCCTGCCCGACGAGGAGTGGACTCGCGGCAAGTGCGGCTTCAAGCTGATCCAGTACATGGCTTGCGGCCTGCCCTGCGTCGCGTCGCCCGTCGGGGTGAACGCGGACATCGTCGGCGACACCGGCGTCGTCGGGGAGGACTGGGAGCAGGGGATCGCGAAGGCGATGTCGATGGACGGAGTCCCGGCGCGGGTGCGCGTCGAGGAGCGCTATTCGCTGGATGCCGTCTTCCCGCGATGGTGGGATGCCATCCAGGCGGCTCTGGCGTTATAATGCAGCAGGTGGCCCCCGGCGGGCCGTCTGGTTTGAAGGATATGCGAAATCTCGTCCTCCTCGCCCTCTTCGGCCTGGCCGCGGGCTGCGGGGTCGATCCCGCCGTCCCGCAGTACATGCTCGATCTCCCCCGCAGCGAGGAGGAGACCCTCCGCGTCTGCGAGGAGATCCGCCACGAGCTGGGCGAGGAGACGCACGTCGAACGCGTCGAGGATTACTTCTTCGTCGCGACGAACGACAGCGTCGAGCGCTTCGTCGAGTACAAGTCGACGATCACGCGCGTGTTCCGCTACCTCTACGAGGACTATTTCACCCGCAAGCCGGAGAAGCCGATCCGGGTCTACCTGTTCCGCGACAAGACGAGCTACGACAGCTACTGCCGGGCGACGTACGACAAGCCCCCGGCGACGCCGTACGGCTTCTACATGTCCCGCGAGCGGAAGATGGTGATGAACATCTCGACGGGGACGGGGACGCTGGCGCACGAGCTGGTGCATCCGCTGCTCGCCGAGGACTTCCCCGGCGTCCCCAGCTGGTTCAACGAGGGCTTCGCATCGCTCTTCGAGCAGTCGGGCGAGCGCGGCGGCAAGATGGTCGGCTTCGTCAACTGGCGCCTGCCCAAGCTGCGGCAGCTCCTCAAGATCAACCGCGCGATCGCGCTGCCCGACCTGTTGAAGACGACGACCGAGCAGTTCTACGGCGAGGACGACCGCGGGGTGCACTATGCGACGGCGCGCTACCTCTGCCTGTTCCTCCAGGAGCGCCGCGAGCTCATCCGCTTCTACGCCGAGTTCCGCGCGACCGCGAAGGAGGACCCCACCGGGGCCGACGCGCTCCAGACCGTTACCGGGAAGTCCCCCGACGAGCTGGAGCCCCTCTGGCGCGACTGGGTGCTCGCCCTTCGCTACCAGGACTGAGCCCCCGCGTGGAGGAGCACGACGAGGACGCCAAGCCGGCGAAATCCCGGGGCCGCGCGGCGTTCATCCTGACCTGCATCTTCGTCGCCCTCGTGATCTTCGGCTGGCAGGTCTTCTTCACCTCCAAGCTCGAGATCACCGCCGTCGCCAGGCCCGCCGAGTTCCTCCTCAAGGGCCGCACGAACAAGCCCGGCAAGCTGTGGATCCACGTCAGCGGCTGGATCGACGGCCGGGCCTTCCTCTCCATCGGGGATCTGGAACCGCAGGCCCTCGAGCCCGGCAACGTGGAGTGGAGCTACCGCGGTCCCCGGGTCACTCCGGAATGCCTGCTCAAGTACAGGCCCGGCACCGTCACGATGGGCCACCTCACCGTGGAGTACCGCCTGGATTGAATGAAAACGCCCGTCGATCCGGCAGGATCGGCGGGCGCCCTCTTCGGTCTGCGGGTTGCGGTCTACCGTCTACTTGCCTGCCTGCACGTAAATGTTATTCGACAGGATCCACACGATGTCGTTCCTCATCGCCTCGACGCGATACGCGCCGGGCTCCGTGAGGTCGACCAGGATCTCGTCGCCCTCCTCCTCGAGGATGGATTCGCCGTTCTTGTAGACGTTGAGCAGCGCCTCCTGCGGGAAGCTCGCGACCAGCTCCGTCTTCTCACCCAGATCGATCGAGTCGCCCATTCCGGCGATCTTCTTGCCGTTGTCGATCTCGAAGGAGAACTCGGTCGGATCGTCCCACCAGTCGAAGGAGACGTAGAGCGCGCCGTGCTTCACGGCCTCGAGGATCTGCTTCTTCGCCTTCTTGAAGTCCTTCTCGAGCGGCTTGTCGAGCAGCACGTGGTTCGTGATGGTCTTGAACGCCGTCTCGTACGGGAAGATCTCGAGCGTCTGCCCGTTGTACTCCTTCTTGTACTTGTGGTTGTCGACCTCGCCGATGCCGACGACCTTCGACTTCTTGTTCAGCTCGTCCCAGCGCTTGAGGGTCTCGATGCGCGGCCCGGAGAGCCAGTCCTCGAACTCCGTGTAGACGTCCATCGAGACGTCCTCGCGGTCGAGCTGGCTCTGCCAGTCGGTCATCAGGTCCCAGAGGCCCATGCCCGTGTAGTTGGAGACGTTCCAGTCCTCCCAGCGGTAGCTGGGGATGCCGAACTTCTGCGTGCCGCCGTGGTCGGGATGCGCGATGAACCCGAACCAGCCCTGGGCGTTGATCGCGTCGATGTACTCCTGGGGCTTCAGGGTGCGGAGCTTGTCCACGTCCTTCAACTTCTTCTCGCCGAACACGATGAAGTGGTTCTTCTCCGGCGTGACCTCGGTGCCGCAGATGATGAGCGACGAGCCGTTCCACTTCTCCTGGCCGTCCTCGACGGGCTTCATCTGGTCGTGATCCGTCATCATCACGAAGTCCAGGCCGGCGTCGTTCGCCGCCTTCCCGATCTCCTCCATGTCGCCGGTGCCGTCGGAGTACGTGGAGTGGCAGTGGATCACGCCTCGATAGTCATACTTGGCCATCGGAACCCTTTGCGCTGTGGTCTTTACACACCTCTCGCGGGGCGAACCATCTCCGTCCCGGGGGTGGAAGTATCGTAATTTTTAGGATCAAACCGGGCTTTCCGCAAGAGATATCCTGTGAAAACCGCGATTTCCGGCCTGAAATCTCAGGCGTCGATCTTGAGGTCCCGCAGGTGCAGCTCGACCGACTCGCTGCCCTGCCAGGAGTTGATCTGCGGGGTGAAGGCCACAGACACCGACCGCGCCTTCTTGAGCGGCTCCAGCAGCGCCCCCATGCCGAAGCCGACCGCGCGGATCGACTTGCCCTCCTGCATCAGGTAGAACGAGAGGTGGTCGTTCTTCTTGCCCATCAGCCTCGGTTCTCCGGCGACGCGGACGTGCGACGCGACCAGCAGCGGCACCGGGTTGCCCGGGCCGTGCGGCGCCAGGCGCTCCAGCTCGCGCACCACCGACCGCGTCACCGCGCCGATCTGAACCTCGTCGTCGACCTCCAGCTTCGGCGTCAGGTTCTCCTGCGTCAGCCTCAGCGAGATATGCTGCTCCATCTTCCGGCGGAACGTCTCCAGCTTGTCCTTGTGCAGCGAGAGCCCGGCGGCCATGGCGTGGCCCCCGTGGGTCAGCAGGTCCGCCGTGCAGGCCTGCAGCGCCGTGTGCAGTTCCAGGCCGCCGATCGACCTCGCCGAGCCGCGCGCGACGCCGTTCTCGTCGATCGCCATCACGAAGCTCGGCCGGTAGTAGCGGTCGACGAGCCGCGCGGCGACGATGCCGACCACCCCGACGTGCCAGCGCTCGTCCGCGAGGATGATGGCCGGCCCCGGACCGCCCTCCGCCTCGACCTGGGCGAGCGCCTGCTCGAACATCTCGTCCTCGATCCCCTTGCGGTGCCGGTTGGACTTCTCCAGCAGCGACAGGATCTCCTCGATCCGGACCTGGTCGTCGCTCACCAGCAGGTCGACGCAGTCCATCGCCGTCCCGATGCGGCCCAGCGCGTTGAGGCGCGGCGCCAGCTTGAAGCTGACGTCGAAGGTGTCGATGATCTTGTCCTCGAGGCGCGCGAGCTCCAGCAGCGAGCGCAGCCCCTTCCCCTTGCACGAGCGGAGGGCATCGAGCCCGTAGCGCACGTAGATGCGGTTCTCCCCGATCAGCGGGCAGACGTCGGCGATGGTCCCCATCGCGGCGAGCCCCATGGCGTCGAGGATGAAGCCCTCGAAGCCCGGCCGGTGCTTCGCCCCGACGCGGTCGGCCACCGCCCAGGCGACCTTGAACGAGATCCCCGCCGAGCAGATCCCGGTGAAGCCGTAGGTGGAATCGCGCAGCTTGGGATTGATCAGCGCCACGACGTCCGGCAGCACCGGCCCCGGCTCGTGGTGGTCGAGGATGACGACGTCCATCCCCCGCTTCCGTGCGACGGCGACCTCCTCGACGTCGTTCGTGCCGCAATCGATCGTGATCAGCAGCTTCGCGCCCTCGTCCGCGAAGGCCTCGACCGCCGCGGCGTTCAGCCCGTAGCCGTCGTTCACCCGGTGCGGCACGCGGTAGCTCACGGGGCAGTCGAGGAGCCGGAACAGCTTGATGAGGATCGCGGTGCCCGAGGTGCCGTCGACGTCGTAGTCGCCGAAGATCGCGACCTTCTCCTTCGCCTTGATGGCGGCCTCGAGGCGATCGACGGCCTTGGGCATGTCGTTGAACTTTCCCGGGTTGATGAGGGCGGACAGCTCGGGCTTGAGGAAGCCGCGGGCTTCGGCGGCGTCGCGGACCCCCCGGTTGACGAGGAGCGTGGCGGTCAGGTCCGAGACGTTGAGAGAGTTCGCAAGCCGGGCGCTGGCCGCTTTATCGGCGCGGGCGAACACCCACTGTCTTTCGCGCTGGTCCCGCCGCTGCCGCATTCCCCTCTGCTCCGATCAGCCGGAGCCGCAGCATGTTGAGCGCGTACCCGGCCGCGCGCTCCTTCACGTTGCTGCGATCCCCGGAAAAGACCTTCGACTCCACCCGGTCGCCGACCGCCATGTAGCACAGGCCGACGGGCTTCCGCCCGGAACCGCCGCCCGGGCCGGCGATGCCGGTCACCGCCACCCCGATCTGCGCCCCGCTGGTGCGCGCAACGCCCCGCGCCATCGCCCGCGCCACCGGCTCGCTCACCGCGCCGTGTTCCCCGATCAGCGCCGGGTCGACCCCCAGCCGCTTCACCTTCGACGCGTTCGAATACGTGACCACGGACTCGAGGAGCACCTCGGAAACGCCCGGCACTTCCGTCAGCCGGTGGGCGATCAGTCCGCCCGTGCACGACTCGGCGACGGCAAGCGTCGTCTTCCGCGCGATCAATTCCCGCACGACGACTTCGTGCAGCTCGGCGTCCATATAGCACGGACCGAGCGCGATGCGGACGCGGCGGGAAAGATCGGCGAGGACCTGCTTTCGGCGGGCCCCCTCTGCTCTGATCGAGATGTTAACCTGCCCGATCCGCACGGTCAAGCCGTACGTCGCCCGCTTCCCCACGATCCCGTTCACGATCTCGTCGACCGTCCCCTCCGGCAGCCCGTACGAGAAGCACTCCCACACCGCGAAGTCCGCCCGGGTGCGGATCCTCGGCAGCACGTGGTCCCGGAACATCGGCTGCATCTCCCGCGGCGGACCGGGCAGCGCCGCGAAGACGACCCCGTCCTGCCGGAACAGGAACCCCGGAGCCGTCCCGTTCGGGTTCGGCAGCAGCGCCGCGCCCTTCGGGATCCAGGCCTGGCGCTTGTTGATCGACGCCATCTTCAGCTTGTACTTCCGGAAGCGCGTCTCGATCGCCTTCCAGATCGACGCCTTGTAGACCAGCGGACGATGGAAGGCCTCCTCGGCCGCCGCGCGCGTGTAGTCGTCCTCCGTCGGCCCCAGGCCGCCGGTCATGATCAGCAGGTCCGACCGCGACGCCGCCAGCTTGAGGGAATCGACCAGGCGGCCGAAGTGGTCGTCGACGGTCTGGTGGTGACAAACCTCGAGGCCGGCCTTGCCGAGCTGCCGGGCGAGCCATGCGGCGTTGGTGTCGACGTTCTTGCCCCGGAGCAGCTCGGTGCCGGTGGAGAGGAGTTCGACCTTCATCGCACGAGCTTGATGGTCGGGGCGGAGGCGGCACTGTTGCGCTCCTGGGGCGGCTCGAAGAGGGAGTGCGGCGACTTGCGTCCGGTCACGGTGATCGCGCCCCGGCACAGATCCAGGCGCACCGTCCCGGTGACGTTCTCGTTGATCTTGGAGAAGAACGCGTCCAGTCCCTCCCGGACGTTGAGGAACCACTTCCCCTCGTAGATCAGGTCGGCATAGCGCTGCGAGAGGGACTCCTTGAAGTGCAGCACCTCGCGCTCCAGCGTGATCGACTCCAGCGCGCGGTGCGCCGTCAGCAGGATCGCCGCCGCGGGCGACTCGTAGATCTCCCGCGTCTTGAGCCCGCTGATGCGGTTCTCGACCACGTCGAAGCGCCCCACCGACGCGCGGCCGCCGATCTTGTTCAGCTCGTCGATGAGCCGGACGGGCGACACCTCCTCGCCGTCGAGCGCGACGGGGATGCCCGCGCGGAAGTCGATCTCGATCGGGGTCGGCTTGACGGGCGACTCGTCCGTCGGGCTGGTGAGGATATAGGTATCCTTGGGCGGCTCCTCCCAGGTGTCCTTCATGTCCCGCAGCTGGATGTTGTTGCCCCAGAGGTTCTGCTCGACGTTGTAGACCGTCTGCTTCTCGCTCTCGTACTTCAGGCCGTTCTTCTTCGCGTACTCGAGGTCGTCCTTCGGCGAGCGCAGCCCGAGCTCGACGAGCGGCGTGAGGACCTTCATCGTCGGCGCGACTGCCTTGATGCAGTTCGTGATCCGCAGCATGTCGTTGCCGATGCCGCGCGAGCCGTGGGCGATGTAGTCGCAGCCCTCGTCGTCGGCGATCTGGACCAGCTCCTCGACGATGAGGGGCCGCGAGAGCGCGCTGAACAGGAAGTAGCCCTGCTCATAGACCGCGTTCGCACGGATGCAGGGGAAGATGTAGTCGCGGGCGAACTTCTCGCGGAGGTCGGCGAGGTGCGCGGCGGACGCGCCGAGCTCGACCGCGCGCTCCGCCAGCGGCGCCAGGTACTCGGGCTGCCCGAGGTTGGCGGAGAAGGTGTAGACCTTCATCCCTTTCACGTGGCGGAGGTAGTGGACGCAGATGGTCGTGTCGAGGCTGCCGGAATAGGCGAGCGCGACTTTGGCCATGCGTCGAGTTTACCCGTGCCCTGAAATCCGATCAATACAAACCCGGGACGCCGGGGAGAGTGCGCTAGATCCCTGCGGCGCGCCGGAAGAACGCCAGCCCCAGCAGGAAGAGCCCCGTGCCGGCGACGGCCGGCAGCAGGTGCAGGACGTCCGTATAACCGACCATGAAGTGCACCCCGAGCGCGCAGCCGAAGCCGAGGCTCCCCGCCGCCGCCAGCGCCTGCCAGAGGGCCTTCGACGGGGTCGCGCACCAGACGCAGCCCAGGACGAGGAGCCCGCAGGTCAGGATGCCGCCGCCGAAGCCCGCGCGGTCATGGGCGATCAGCGGCACCAGGCGCGGATTCAGCGCGTGCAGCTCCTCCACCTTCACCCCCATATACTGCAGGTCCGTGGGGACGAAGACGCTGGTCATCCCGACGGCGAGGATGGTTGCGCCGCCCGCGATCATCCCGCCGGCGGTCGCCAGCAGGAGCGCGCAACCGGCGCCCACCGGCGCCCCGGCCTTGAGGATCGTCCGCCAGCTTCTCGGGGGCGCCAGCAGCCGGAAGGTCCGCGCGAGTCCGCCGAGGAAAAGCGCCAGCAGCCCGAGCGTCGCGACGCCGTGCCAGGTGTCCAGGTAGCCCGTCCCCAGGTACGCCAGGAAGCTCGCGAAGCCCGCGCTGCCGCTCATCGCGAAGAGCCACCACGCCCACGCCTGCCCCGCCCGGATGGGGAACGCCGCCAACCAGAGATACAGGATCCCCACCGCGATGATCGCTCCTCCGAAGGCGACGCGGTCGTGGAACATGAAGTGCACGATCCGGCAGCCCTGCACCTCGCAGAGCCGGCGGGCGTCCATGCCGAGATACTGCACGTCGTGCGGCAGGAAATGGCCGGTGGCGGCCAGGAACAGCGCGAAGAGCCCGGCGAGAATGAGGCTGAGCCCGGTCAGGAGGAGCAGCGGACGGCCGTCGCCGACGAGGGCTTCCAGGAAGCCAAGGTCCGCGTCGTCGGTCGGACTCACAACCCCGACTTGACCTCGATGAAGTCGTAATCCTGCATCACGTAGGCCTTGCCCTCGACGCGCTTCGGCGCGCGCGAGACGGCCTCGCGGTAGTTCTTCCACTTGCCGTATTCGGCGTAGGAGATGATTTCCGCGTTGATGAACCCCTTCATCAGGTCCGTGTGGATGCGGCCGGCCGCGTCGAGCGCGGTTTGCCCCTTCCTCAGGTGCCAGGCCGTCACGTCCTTGTCGCCCGTCGTCACGAACGTCTGCATGCCGATCTGGTGGTAGAGGTCCACCGGCATCGACTCGAGGGCCAGCCTCTCCAGGCCGTAGTCCTTCATGAACGACGCGCGCTCCGCGGGCTCCATCGCCATCAGCTCCATCTCGAGCTTGATCGCGACCGCGGGGACCTCCGACTTCCTCCCCAGGTCGCCTTCCGAGATGTTCGCCACCGCGAGCAGCGGCTTCTTGGAGTAGAACGCGAAGCCCTTCATCCGCTTCTCGTCGTCCGGCGTCAGCTTCTCGAACGCCTTCACGTCGCCGCCGGACACCGCTTCGAGCAGCGGTTCCATCGTCGCCAGCTCCTTCAGCAGGTCCTGCTGGTTCGGCAGACCCTTCTTGCTGTCGATCTTCAGCTTCTCGATGCGCTTCTGCATGACGTCGATGTCCGCGAGGATGAACTCGCTGCGGAAGGCGTCGAGCTGCTTCTTCACGTCCTCGCCCTCGTAGCCCTTCAGCACGGCGAGGAAGCCATCGCACTCGCGGATCGAGGCGAGCTTGCCGGGATTCGCGTCCTTGTCGGGCCCGTCGATCACGATCGAGCTCGCGTCGACGACCTCCATCATGGGCGTGACGAGCTTCTTCTGCTCGCCTTCGACCTTGTGCATCTTGAGGATGCGAGGATCGAGGATGCGGACGGGCGCCGAGAGGCTCTTGCCGCCGGAGGAGGCGACCACCTTGGCGTACTCCGTGCCGGTGAGGGCGCAGAACAGCGAGGTCTTGCCGGAGTACGGGACGCCCACGAGTCCCAGGCGCGCGGCGATCGGTCGGTCTGCCATCAGGGTTTGGCCGTTTCAGGGGGTTTGGGGGAAGCGAAGAGAAACGCGCAGACGACCCCGATCTCGTACAGCAGGATCATCGGGACCGCCACCGCGCACATGGAGATCACGTCCGGAGGGGCGATGAACGCCGCCGCGATCAGGTTGCAGAGGATCGCCAGGCGCTGGAACTTGTTGTAGGTCGGCGGGGCCACCAGCCCGATCTTCGACAGGAACACCATGATGAGGGGGAGCTGGAAGACGGCGCCCAGGATGATCGTCAGCGTCGTCACCAGGTTGAGGTAGTCGGTGAACAGGAATTGGCTGGAGATGATTTTGCCGCCGGCCATGCCCGTCTTGGCGAGGCCGAGGAGGCAGACCCGGACCAGGATCAGGTAGCCGAAGGCGCAGCCCGTGGCGAAGAGGAAGTAGGAGATCGGGGCGAACATCACGACGTACTTGCGCTCGTTCTTGTACAGCCCGGCGCTGATGAAGGCCCAGATCTGGTAGCCGATGAAGGGCGAGGAGACGAACAGCGCGATGATGAAGCCCAGCTTCATCGTCGCGATGACCGGAGTCGCGTAGCCTCCCGGCATGAGGCGGCTTTCGGCGTCGGACACGCCCAGCTTCTGCATCACCTCCACGTGGGGGCGGGTGATGAACCAGACCAGCTGGTCGTAGAAGAACAGCGACGTGATGGTGGCCAGCATCAGGAAGATGACGGACTTGAGCAGGCGGCCCCGGAGCTCCTCGATGTGCTCCCCGAAGGTCATGCGGGCCTCGGGCTCCTCGCCCTTCCCGCCGTCCTTCTTGCCCGCCTGGTCCATCCGGTCCTGGAGCTTCAGATCCACCATAGATGCGCCTATTTAACAAAAAAGCCCCCGCGCTGTCACGCGGGGGCTTGGGAAGCCTTGAAGTCTAGTCCCGCCGGATGCCCAGGTAGTCCAGCAGGATGTTCTCGCGCAGGATCTTGATGCCGTACTCGAGGGCGGCCTTGTAGTTCGGGTGCTCCTCGTAATCCTCGGCCACGACCACGTAGTTCGTGTTCTCGTCGACCTTGTCCTGGTACACGTCGCCGAACTTGCGCAGGGCCGACGCGGCCTCCTCGTTGGACAGCTTCCCGACGAAGCGCCCGGCGAACGCGACGTAGCGGGTGCGGCCGCCCTCGTAGAGCTCGTTGTAGATCTTGTCGCCGGGCTTGAGCGGCCAGGCCGGATCCGCCGTGCTCACGATCGCGCACACGCTCGACAGGCTCTCGCGGACGTCGATGACCTCGATCGTCCCCTTGTCGAGCTTCTGGCCGCCCTTCTCGAGCGAGTAGACGGCGAACTTCGTGCCCTTGAAGAGGCGGTCCTTGCGCAGCAGGTTGATGTAGGCCAGCTGGCGGTTCTCGTTGATCGAGAGGACCTCGCCGTCCGGCTCCCGGCGCTCCTTCGCCTCCTCGCGGTGGTGCTGGATGACGTAGATGCGCCGCTTGAAGTCGTCCTTGATCGTCTGCGACGCCGCCCGCTTGCGGACGTTGTCGTTCTTGACCGTCGTCGCCTCGTTCTGCTTGGCGATCGTCTCTTCCTCGTTCTTGGCCAGGTCCTCGGAGTCGCTCTTCTGCGTCTTGTTCAGGTCCTGGTAGAGGCGGATGACCTCGCCGATGAGGCCGGCCGCGGGCGCGTTGGGGGCGACCTTGCCGTCGATCTGGCCCATCTTCTCCGCGTTGTTGGTCTCGATCGACTTGATCACGGCGGCCTCGCCCGTGCGCTCGCGCTCGATCGAGGTCTTCAGGTCCTCGATCTTTGTCTTGTACTCGTTCTCCTTGGCCAGGAGCTCCTCGAACACGCGCGTGAGCACCAGGTTCTCGCCGGCGCCCTGCTCGTCCCAGCGCTTGTACTTGCCCTTGCCGATGTCCAGCGTCTCGAAGATGCTCTTCCCCATCTTGTCATGGTCTTCGGGGCGGTACTTGACCAGGTCGCTGAGGAACTTCTTCAGCACGTCGGCCTGGAGCGGCGACGTCGCGAAGCGGTCGGTCGTGCCCATCGCCTCGAAGCGCCAGCCGATGTCCTTCGCGTAGGCCAGGTAGTTGTCCTGGAGCGCCTTCAGCGCCTCGCGCTTCTCGCCCAGTTCCTTCTTCAGGTTGATGATGTTGCCCTTGTTCTCCGGGCTGTGCTCGAGGTCGTTGCCCTTCTTCATCCCGATGCCGCCGAGCACGAGCGCCGCGACGTTGACCACCGCGCAGAGGATGATGATCGCCAGGCGGCGCTTGTTCTCGGCTTTGGTGACGAATTCGGCCATGGTCGTCTCCTAATCCCCCAGGAAGCGGAAAATGTCCGTCGCGTCCGCGATCGGGATCTCGAGGAACACGGCCTTCTTGTACGGATCGTAGCTCTCGCGGGTCTTCTGCGATCCGGCCTCGGTGAAGACGACATAGTCGACGTCGAGCGTCACGTCCTTGCGGACCTCGCTGCCGATCTCCTTGATGCGCCGCGTCGCCTCGTCCACCGAGTAGCGCAGCCGCAGCGGGCGCTCCTCGCCGACGAAGGCCAGCAGGATGGGCCGGTCCTTCGAGAACAGCGGGTTGACGATGCCGTCGCCCTCGACGACGGGCTTGTCCTTGTCGTAGCTCTCGATGATGGCGACCTCGCAGTAGTTGATCCAGGCCTTCTTGACCTCGATCTTCGCCTTGTACTCGAACTTGCCCTGGATGCCGCGGTTGCCGACCAGGAACTTCAGGCCGGGCACCACGCGCTCGCGCGAGCCGATGTTGATGAAGGCGGTCTTGTTGGGCACGTCGGGCCGGAGGATCTTGCCGTGCACGAAGTTGATCTCGTGCTTGATGACTTCCTTGACCTTCAGCTCCTCGAGCTGCCGCTTGAGCTCGCGGATCTCGTTGTTGATCTTGATCTCGTCCGCGGCGTACTTCTCGACCTCGGTGGAGATCTCCGTCTCCGCCTTGGTCTTGTCCTCGTTGAATTTCGTCTTCCGCTCGTTGAACTGGGCCTTCTCGGCCGCGATCTGCTCGTTGAGCTTCGCGATCTCCTTCTGGAGCTTCGCGATCGTCTCCTCCTTCGCCTTCGGGATCTCCGGGGCGACGGCTTCGCGGCTCTTCTTCTGCGCCTCCGCGCTGCTCAGGTCCAGCTGGAGCTGCTCCATGCGGTTCTTATAGTGGTTCGTCCGCGCCACGGCGGGGTTGATCAGCGCCTGCAGCGTCCGCATGTACGTGGACTCGTCCCGCGCCCGCGTAAACTTGTCGGACTGCTCCTTGGTCAGGCGGCCGTCGCTTTTCTCGGCGGGGATCACCGGATACTTCTCGAGGGCCGCGGAGCTGATGTACTCGTCGAGCCACTTCTTCATGGCCTCGTTGGCCTTCGGGGCCGACAGGCGGCCCTCGTCGCCCATCCCCAGGCCCGTCGGCTCGTTCAGCTTCGGCAGCTGCAGGGCGATGACCGCCATCTCCGCGTCCTGCCGCTCGATCTCGCGGCGGATCAGCGCCGACCGGCGCTCGGCGTCCTTGTAGTTCGCCCAGAAGATCGCCGCGGACACCGTGATCACGAGCGTGAACACCACGAGAACGATGACGAGGATCATCGAAATCCCCACGTCCCGTCTCCTGTGACGCATCATAGCCGGCTCTCCGTCGGGGTTAGGGTAAGGCCCCATTCTAGGCACCCGTCCTCCCCAGTCAAGGAATAGTCAAGATCCGTGACCCATCCGTCATCAATGAGGACGCAGCGACACGCCGGGTTCCTTCATCGACGCCGAAAAGTTTTTCGGGATGATCCGGCCGCGCGTCCGCGTCCCTGAATTGAGGCCGACGGACTCCCTCCGGAGTCGTCCCCTTTTTGGGTTGACTCCCTCCCCGCGCTCGAGTACACTTCGGGTGGCGTCAACGTCCCCCAAAGAATCGACCCTCTCAAGCGAACAATCCCGTATACGACGATAGTGAAACGCCTCGTGGTCGGCCTGGCCGGCGGGGTCGGCAGCGGGAAAAGCACGGTCGCCTCGATCTTTATCAAGCAGGGCGCCCGGGGAATCGACGCGGATGTCCTCGGGCACCGCGTCCTGGAGCAGCCCCGGATGCGCGCCGCGCTCGTGCGCGACTGGGGTGCGGAAATCCTCAAGGACGGACGCGTGGACCGGGCGGCCCTGGCCCGCCTGGCCTTCCGGTCGCGGAAGACCGTGGCGCGCCTGAACCGCCGGGTGCATCCGGAAATCCTGAGAGAGATCCGTCGGCGGATCGCCCGGGCCCGCGGCTGGGTGGTCCTCGACGCGGCGCTGCTCTTCGAGACGGGAGCGGACGCCCTGTGCGACAAGGTCGTGTTCGTCTCCGTGCCGCGCGCGATCCGCGCCCGGCGCGTCCGGGCGAGGGGATGGGGCCCGGAAGAACTCCGGAGAAGGGAACGCTTTCAACTCCCGGTGGTGTACAAGAAGAAGAAGGCCGACTACATCATTGACAACGCAGGACCGAAGTCCCGCACGGAATCCCAGGCCCGCAGCATCGGCGATGAGCTCCGCCATCGACCCTAGGTAGAAATTTCACCGTTTACAGGAGAGTGTTCATGCCCCCGCGCAAATCCAAGGAAGTCGAAGACAGCAACGAAACCGATACCGCAGCCGCCGACACGAAGACGGCGGACGAGAAGAACGGCGCCAAGGGCGCGGCCCCCCACCGGGCGCCCGTCAAGGCGGTCGAGGAGAAGGCCGCCCCCGCCAAGGCGGCCGTCGCCGATGCCTCCCCCGCCAGGGCGGTGGAGGACAAGCCGACCCCGGCGAAGCTCGAAACTCCGGCCCCCAGGCCCCCGGCTCCGGCGCCGACGCCCTCCCCGGCGGCCTCCGCGCCCGTCGACGGGGTCGCGGCTCCCGCCGACCCCAATGCGCCGCCCCGCAGCCCCGACCGCAACGACCAGTACGAGCGCGTGAAGCGCGAGGAGATCTACCTCTCCAAGCTGCAGGAATTCACGATGGCCGACCTCCTCAAGTTCGCCCGCCAGGAGGGCATCAAGGAGGTCATGGGGCTCAAGAAGCAGGAGATCATCTATAAGATCATCCAGGAGAAGGCCAAGCAGAACGGCCTGCTCTTCGGCGAGGGCGTCCTCGAGGTCCTGCCCGAAGGCTTCGGCTTCCTGCGCTCGCCCAAGTACAACTACCTGCCCTGCCCGGATGACATCTACATCTCGCCCTCGCAGATCCGCCGCTTCGGCATGCGGACCGGCAACATCATCAGCGGCCAGATCCGCCCGCCCAAGGACGGCGAGAAGTACTTCGCCCTCCTCAAGGTCGAGCTCATCAACCACTCGAACCCCGACCAGTCCCAGGGCACCGTGCCCTTCGAGAGCCTGACGGCCCTCAATCCGTCGGAGCGGGTCCGGCTCGAGACGGACACCAACGACCTCTCGATGCGCGTGATGGACATGATGGCTCCGCTCGGCAAGGGCCAGCGCGCCCTCATCGTCGCCGCCCCGCGCACCGGCAAGACGGTCCTGCTCCAGAAGATCGCCAACGCCGTGATCAAGAACCATCCCGAGATCTACCTCATCGTGCTCCTCATCGACGAGCGGCCGGAAGAGGTCACGGACTTCAAGCGCAACCTGAAGGGCGAGGCCGAAGTCATCGCCTCCTGTTTCGACGAGCCGCCCTCCCGCCACATCCAGGTGACGGAGATGGTCCTCGAGAAGGCCAAGCGCCTCGTCGAGCACCATAAGGACGTGCTGATCCTGGTCGACTCGATCACGCGCATGACGCGCGCCTACAACACCGAGGCGCCGCATTCCGGCCGCATCCTGTCGGGCGGCATCGACTCGACGGCCTTCCAGGGCCCCAAGCGCTTCTTCGGCGCCGCCCGCAAGGTCGAAGAGGGGGGCTCGCTCACGATCGTCGGGAGCTGCCTGATCGATACCGGATCGCGCATGGACGAAGTCATCTTCGAAGAGTTCAAGGGCACCGGCAACAGCGAGCTCCACCTGGTCCGCGAGCTGGCCGACCGCCGCATCTACCCGTCGTTCGACCTCACCCGCTCGGGCACGCGCCGCGAGGAGCTGCTCCTGCACAAGGACGAGATCACGCGCGTCTGGATGCTGCGCAAGGTCCTCGCCGACATGAAGCTCATCGAGGCCATGGAGACGCTGCTGGACCGCATCAAGAAGACCAAGTCGAACGCCGAGTTCCTCATGAGCCTCGGCCGCTCGGACTGGTCGTAGTCGATCGGGTTGTTCCGCCGGCGACCGGGGTACGTCCGCCGGCACGAGGGCAGGGTAAGAGGAGGCCGCCCGGCGGCCGGGACATGGCGTTTTCGCTCTCCGGCCGCTCGGCCAGCCGGGTCGCGGTGGTCGGCTCCGGGAACATCGGGCCCGACGTCGCGCTCTTCTTCGTCCGCAACCTCACCCGCCACGGCGTCCCCGTCGTCGTCCACGACGTCTCCAAGGCCGCCCTCGACTCAGGCCGGGCCCGCCTGGCCGAGAAACTCCGCCGCAGCTCCGAGATCGGCGTCTTCCGCCCGGCCGACCTGGAGGCCGTCGAGAAAAACGTCACCTTCACCCAGGACCGCTCGCTCCTGATGGGCTGCGACCTCGTGGTCGAGGCCGTCACCGAGGACCTCGCCGTCAAGCAGCAGGTCTTCGAGGAGATCGAGCGCCTGGTCCCGCCCCACGCGATCCTGGCCTCGACCACGTCGCACCTCGAGCCCGAGCGGATCTTCGAGAAGCTGCGGCGGCCCGAGCGGACGCTGGTGCACCACTTCTTCTTCCCCGCCGAGCGCAATCCCCTGATCGAGATCGTCGCCGGCCCGAAGACCACCGTCGCGGACTGGTGCGCCCGCTTTTACGAAGCCCTCGGCAAGGTCCCGATCCGGGTGAAGGGCCGCTACGGCTACGCCGTCAATCCGATCTTCGAGGGGCTCTTCCTCGCGGCGATGCTCGTCGAGCAGAAGGGCTTCTCGCCCGCGATCATCGACGCCATCGTCTGCCGCGCGTTCGGCGCCACGGCCGGGCCGTTCACCGTCGTCAACATGGCCGGCGGCAACCTCATCACCCGCGAAAGCCTCGACGTCTACCACGAGAAGATCATGCCCTGGTTCCATTCGCCGCCGACGCTCGAGGAGAAGGCCGCGTCGGGCGCCCGCTGGCGCACCGCCGACCGCGGCGAGACCGTGAGCTACTCGAACCAGATGTACGAGGAGATCTCCTGCATGCTCCTCGGCGCCTACTTCGGCCTCGCCTGCGAGATCGTCGAGAGCGGCATCGCCCCGCTCGGCGACGTCGAGCTCGCCGTCGAGCTCGGCCTCTCCCTCAAGCCCCCCTTCGCCATGATGAACGAGCTCGGGCCCAAGAAGGTCCGCAGCCTGATCGAAACCTACGCGAAATCCCACCCGGGCTTCAAGGTCGGCAAGGAGTTCGGGCCCTTCACGCTCCCGACCGTGTTCCGCGAGGACCGCGACGGCGTCGCCATCCTGACCATCCGCCGTCCCAAGACCCTCAACGCCCTCAACAAGGACCTTATCCGGCAGTTCGACCTCGAGGTGACGGCGATCAAGGACGACCCGGCCGTCCGCGGCGTGGTGATCACCGGCTTCGGCGTCAAGGCGTTCGCGTCGGGCGTCGACCTCGGCACGCTGACGTCGATCTCGTCGCCCGAAGAGGCCCGGCAGTTCTCCTCCGACTGCAACCGCATCGTCCGCCGGATCGAGACGCTGGGCAAGCCGGTGGTCTGCGCGCTGAACGGGCTCTCGCTCGGCGGCGGGAGCGAGCTGGCGTACGCCTGCACCGCGCGGATCGCCCGCAAGGGGCTTCCCGTCCTGTTCGGCCAGCCCGAAGTCCGCCTGGGCCTGATCCCCGGCGGCGGCGGCACGCAGCGGCTGCCGCGGCTGATCGATTTCGCCGCGGCCTGGCGCATCCTCCGGACCGGCGCGACGCTGTCGGGCACCGAAGCCCTGCAACTGGGGCTGATCCAGGAGGAGGTCGAGGGAGATCTTCTCGAACGGGCGGTGGAGCTCGCGCGCACCCTGCAGCCCGCCCCGCTGCCGGCGGCCCGGATCCCCGACGTCCTGCCCGAGGTGGACCTCAAGGGGCACAGCCGCCGCATCGACGAGATCCTGAGGCGCGCCATCCTCGACGGCGCGAAGCTGCCGATCGACGCCGCCCTGGAGCTCGAGGCCGCGGCCTTCGGCGAAGCCTACGCGACGCGCGACCACCGCATCGGCCTGGACAACTACTTCAAGACCGGCCTCAAGCAGCCGGCCCGCTTCGTCCACGGCTAAGCCAGCCGATACTCCTCGACGGTCTCGTAGACCGGACCCTGCGGAGTAAGCGTCGACTGAATCAGCGAGAAGACCCTGACTTGGTCAAGTCCAACCTCGAGCGACTTCCGCTCCGAGATCGCCGACGTCAGGGCCGTTTCCCCGCGCGACGACCGGATGCGGCCGATCGTCAGGTGCGGGGTGAATCCGTACTTGTCCCGCGGGAGTCCTTCCGCCTCCGCAGCCGCCTCGATTGCGGTCGCGAGCGGATCCGCCTCGCGCGAACCGCCGATCCAGACGACCTTGGGAAACTCGCCGACCCCGGCATACGTCAGGGAAAATCCCGGCTGCGCTGCGGCGATCTGCGGGAACGACGCCCGGAGCCGCGAGACCCTGGCCTCGTCCAGGTCGCCGAAGAACCTCAGGGTGACGTGCAGTTCCTCCGGCCCGATCCACCGGACATCGGCTCCCGCGCGCCGGAGGTCCTCCTGAATCCGCGCCACTTCGGCGCGCAGGCTCTTCGAGGGTTTGACCGCGACGAAGCAGCGCATTTTCGATATAATCGCGCCCCATGAAAGGCGTGGCAATTCTTTCCGGCGGGCTCGATTCGACCGTGTCGCTCGCGGCGGCAACCCGGAAGATGAAGGTCGTCCTCGCGATCACCTTCGATTACGGCCAGCGCGCCGCGAAGCGCGAGCGCGACGCGTCGACGAAGATCGCGAAGCACTATAAGGTCCCGCACCGGGTCCTCGCCATCCCGTGGCTCGCGGACCTGACGTCGACCGCGCTCGTCAACCGGCGCGCGGCCCTGCCCGTGAACGAAATGTCCGTGCGCTCCGCGAAGGCCGTCTGGGTCCCCAATCGCAACGGCGTCTTCATCGAGATCGCCGCCGCCCACGCCGAATCGCTCGGCGCCGCACGGCTCATCACCGGCTTCAACAAGGAAGAGGCCGTCACCTTCCCCGACAACTCGCCCGCCTACGTCAGCGCCGTGAACGACGCGCTCTCCTATTCGACGGCCAACGGCGTCAAGGTCGTCAGCTTCACCGGCACCCTCGAGAAGAAGGGCATCGTCGACCTGGGACGCCGCCTCAGCGCGCCGCTCCAGGACATCTGGCCCTGCTACGAGGGCGGCAAACGCTGGTGCGGCGAGTGCGAGTCCTGCCTCCGCAGCCTCCGGGCCCTGCATGGCTAGCGGCCACCTCCTCGAGGTCTTCTCGTCGTACCAGGGCGAAGGACCGTATGCCGGCCTGAAGCAGGTCTTCGTCCGCCTCTCCGGCTGCCACCTCCGCTGCGCGTATTGCGACACGCCGGAGTCGTGGGAGCGATCGGGGACGTGGACCCTCCGCGGCGAGACGCGGAAGAATCCCGTCACCGTGGAAGAGACCCTCGACGCCGTTCGCTCGTTCGGCCCGCATCCGTCGGTCAGCCTCACCGGCGGCGAGCCCGTCCTCCAGGCGGAGTTCGTGCGCGACGTCGCCCTCGGCGCCCGCGCGATGGGCATGAGGACCTACCTGGACACGAGCGGCACGCTCGCCGACCGCCTCGCCGTCTGCGCCAACGCGATCGATGTCTTCGCGTTCGACGTCAAGCTGCCCTCCTGCCCCGGCGTCCGCGTCGACGCCGACGATGTCCGCCGCTGCCTCGATCTGGCCCGCGGCCGCGAGGCCTTCGTCAAGATCGTGGTGCTGCAGGACACGACCCCGGAGGACCTGGAGTGGGCGGCGCGCGTCCTCCCCGCGGAGATCCCGGTCATCCTCCAGATCGCGACGCCCGTCAATCCGCAGACCCGGCCGCCGGAGGGCGAGGCGCTCGCGCGGCTGCGTCGGGCCATCGGCCGGGACGTCTCCGTCATGCCCCAGCTGCACGTCCTGGCCGGGTGGAAGTAAAGTCCCGGACCGATCCGGCCGAACTAAGAGATTAGAAAGGCTGGGTGGCGGGGTGGCTTTCGACGCGCTGATCGAGCGGCTGCTGGGCGATCTCTTCATCCCG
>Ga0137409_10001883_pt1 | contig 22606 bp, 18 predicted proteins | sample CZODoug1_16funga_FD_122059 | JGI IMG/M metagenome (GOLD analysis project Ga0137409, IMG submission 122059) | Vadose zone soil fungal communities from Angelo Coast Range Reserve, California, USA - CZODoug1_16fungal (Hybrid Assembly) | ecosystem: Environmental > Terrestrial > Soil > Vadose zone...
GCGCGTCAGTGAAGTGCTGCTGGGCGTGCTGGTGTCCGGCGTCGTAAGCGACACGGTGTTTATCAGCCGTTTGCGTGATGTGCTGCGTCGGAGCGCAGGTGAGCAATTCGCTCACTTCACTGGTTTTGTACAGCGCAGCATCAGCGGCAAGATCGCGCCCGATGCGATCGAGAAGGCGCACTTGCGCTTCGTACACGATGCGGTGCAGCTGGAGGACCTGCGCAGCCTGGTCATCTTCGAGGATCCCGAGGCGCGGGCACGAAGCCGCCATATGCTGCTGTTCAATCAGGAGTTCATGGACGCTTCGACCAGCTTCGAGTCCTTGCACCGCCTGCTCAACCGCCTGAAGCGGGGCGGCCACGATGCACCAGCGCAGGCGTTGATGGAACTCTACGCACCGATCGGAACAGCGCTCGACGTGCCGGTTAAAGTGGGGGACGCCGCCGGAGTCGTGTTGCCGCGATTGGTGGCGGCACGGCAGACGATGGACGCACGGGCGCCGATGCTGCGGGGTCGCCTGGTCCTCGACTCGGACTTGAGCGACTTCCACACCGGCGCCACCTTGTTGAGCCGCTTTGCGGACGAACTGCACGCCTATGTTCGCCGTGCTGCCTCGCTGCAAGCGCCCAGAGCGGTTTTGGGATCGGCCGAGCGCGTGCGCTTCACACGTGGAAACGACTTTCTGGGAGCGGGTCTCGTTACTTTACGCACCACCCTGACCATGCTCGCGCTCGGGGCTTTCTGGATCGCCTCGGCCTGGCCGGCGGGTTCGTCTGCCATGCTGTTTGCGGGCATTTTTGCTGGAGTGTACGCCTCGGCAGCGAATCCGACTCTCGCCATCAAGTCGATGTTGATTGGCTGGACGGCGGGCCTGTTCGCAGGCTTCGTCTGCGTGTTCTTCGTTCTCACCAGGATGGACGGCTATACGCTGCTGGTCGTAGGTTCCGCCCCCTTCTTGATGGTGGGCGTGGCGATGATGATGTGGCCGTCGCTGACCAGCCTTGGGGCGGGTTATGCGATGGGCTTTTCTTACATCCTGTCGCTGAAGAACCCAATGGTGTTCGATCCTGTGCAGTTCATGAACAACTCGATTGCACAGACGGTTGGCTTTGCGGCCGCCGCGATCGCGTTTATCGTGGTGCCGTCGGTAATCGGCAGCGGCTGGTGGCGTCGTCGTCAGCTCGAGCACCTGCGCCGGCAGGTTGCGGCGGCGGCGGAGGCGCCCCTTAAGGGTCTGCGTCATCGCTTCGAGAGTGTGAATCACGATCTTTTCAGCCAGATCGTCGCGCACACCCAGCCCGGCAGCGACGATTCCCGCGCTTTGATGGCGTGGGCGCTCGCGGTGCACGAAGCCGGCCGCGAGCTGATCGAACTGCGCAACGATATGGCCGGCAGACAGCCACCTACCGAAGTAAGCCGCTCGATTAATTTCGCCATCGACAGGCTGGCGCGGTTCTACGGACATCCGGACGCAGCCGGTTATCTGTTGGCTCGCGATGCACTAGCCAAGGCCATCATCGCGGCTCGCGAGAATGCGATCGCGAGCCCACTGCTCGATCATCTACAGGTGATTCGGCTGGCGCTCGAGGATGGAGAGTCCATCCTCGTCGCTTACATGCCTGTCGCACCCATTGCCCCGGAGAACGCCAATGCCTCGTGAAATCGCCTTGGGTGACGCCTTGGTCCCCGGCCTCCTGCTGATCCTCGTACTCTCACTGATACCGCTCTGGCTGATCGATCGGGTGAGTGGGCGCTTGGGTCTCTACAACTATGTCTGGGACCCGCCGTTATTCCGGCTCGCATTCTTCGTTTGTGTCTTCGGCAGCATCGCGTTGCTCCTCTTTTAATAGCAATACCGACCGTTCTGAAGGTAAGCGCCATGAAAATCCCCATCCTGATCCGCTTCGCCCTGACTGCCGTCGTCCTGCTCGTCGCGATACTCGTCGCGCGTGCGCTATGGAGCCACTACATGTATTCGCCGTGGACGCGCGATGGTCGCGTGCGCGCCGACATCATTCGCATCGCACCCGACGTTTCCGGGCTCGTGGTCCAGGTAAATGTTATCGACAACGCGACGGTGAAGAAGGGCGACGTGCTGTTCGTCATCGACCGAGTCCGGTACCAGAACACGTTTGATCAAGCTGTGACCAACCTCAACGCCGCACGCGCGGCCGCGCGCGCCGCCGCCGCCAACCTCAGCGCGGCTGATGCTGCTGTGGCCCAGAGTAGGTCAAGCTACGACATGTATGTCGACCAATCAAAGCGCCGTGAGGATCTGAACGAAGTGGTCTCCGCCGAGGACCGCACCAACGCCCAGTCGATGGCAGCAACCGCGCGCGCCGCCTGGGTACGGGCGCAGGCGGCTCGTGAGCAGGCAAGCGCGAGCGAGCAGCAGGCGCAGGCCGCAGTCGCCCAGGCGCAAGTGGCGCAGGCCGCCGCACAAATCAATCTTGACCGCACCGAGGTACGCGCGTCGGTTGACGGTTATGTTACCAACCTCACCGCTCGTGTCGGTGACTACGCTAGCCCCGGTGTCGCCCGCCTGGCATTGATCGACAGCCATTCGTACTGGATCTATGGCTATTTCGAGGAGACTAAGCTGCCGCAGGTGCGCATCGGGGACTCGGTCGACATCCGCCTGATGAGCGGCGGCGCACACCTGAAAGGCTATGTCGAGAGCATCGCGCGCGGCATCACCGATGCTGACAATCCCACCGGGGCGGACCTCCTTGCCAACGTGAATCCGACGTTCAACTGGGTGCGACTCGCACAGCGCCTGCCGGTACGCGTACACATTGATAGCCAGCACATTCCGGTCGGGACGGTGTTATCGGCAGGCATGACCGCAACGCTGATCGTGCATCCCGGGGAGGCCCGCGCGCCAGCCGGAGCAGCCCTATGAGTAGCGGTTGCGCCATGCGCTTTGTCGTTCACACTACCGCGCTCGCGCTGTGTGTCGCGCTGATCGGTTGTGTCAGCAGTCGCGGATTGCACACCACCGGCACGCTGACCGATCCGCGCAGCCTCAAGGCTGAACAAAGCTTGGCCGACGTGCCGCTGAGTCCGACGGCATGGCCCGCAGAGGATTGGTGGATCGGCTTTGGCGACCCGCAACTGACCGCTCTGATCAACGAAGCGCTGCGGAATAATCCCGGCCTGGACGAAGTTGAGGCCAGGGCCAGACAGGCGCAGGCGGTGGCCGATGGTGCCGATGCTAACCGCAGGCCGCGGGTCGATCTCCACAGCGAGATCGCCGGGGCAGAGCTTTCCAAGAAGGATCCGCTCTATCCCGAATACGTATTGGGCCAGTTCGGCTGGCTCAAGTCGGCAACCATGAATTTTTCATGGGATCTGGATCTGTGGGGAGGCAAACGTCAGGCGTGGGAAGCCGCGCTCGGTCGCAGCCGCGCGGCGCAGATCGACGCCTATGGGACACGCATCCAGTTATCGGTGAACGTGGCACGTGCCTATGTGCGGTTGGGCTATGCCTTCTCACAGCAAGACGTAGCCGAAGCAGAACTAGAACGCGCCGGCAAAACGCTCGCGTTGGTTCATCGTATGGTCGCGGGCGGTCTGGGCGCTCGCCAACAGGAGAGTCTGGCGGATTCGCAGGTGGCGAGTGCCGAACAGCAGAAATCGCAGGCTGACCGCGCCATCGACGCGGCTCGCAGCAGCCTCTCGGTGCTGGTCGGGCAGGGCCCGGACCGCGGTCTGGCCATCACTCGTCCGCACTTGCTCGATCCCGTCGGGATCGCGCTGCCCGACAACCTGTCCGTGGACTTGATTGGTCGCCGCGCCGATCTGGTCGCGGCTCGTTGGCAGGTCGAGGCCGCCTCTAGAAACATCAAAGCGACCAAGACCGAATTCCTGCCCAATGTCAGCCTTGGCGCGATGGGCGGCCTCATCGCCCTTGGCAAGACCGTTAGCGTCGGGAATCTCTTTCAAACGGCGGCCGGCACCTACAGCGCAGGTCCGGCACTGACCCTGCCGATTTTCGACGGCGGCCGCCTGCGTGCCAAACTGGGTTCCGACGATGCCGCCTACGACCAAATGGTCGCACGCTACAATGGCCTGCTCATCGCTGCTTTGAATGACGCGTCCGACACACTGTCCGCGCTGGCGTCGGTGCGAAAGCAAATCGCGCTCGAGAAACGTGCTCAACAGGATGCACTCAAGAGCTGGGAAGATGCGATGAGCGAATACAAAGGCGGTGTGAGCGGGCCACTGACTCCGTTGATCTCCCGTCAGCAATTGCTGATTGCCGATCAACGCACGGCGCTGCTCGAAAGCGAGGAGGCGGACATTTCCGTTCGGCTCATCGAAGCCCTGGGCGGAGGTTTCGGTGCCGCCAGCAATGCGAACAGCCTGTCTCGCGGAGGAGATTGCTGTGGTGCAGGCGGGTAAGGCGTCGGCACGACGCCAAAGCGGACGCAATCCGCCTCGCGGCGATCCCGTGGAAATACATACGGCGTTTGCGTCAATGCGGATATGAAAACTACGCTTCTCGTAGACGACGGCGCCTTCATTACGGGATCTCGCTGGGTTGCGGCGCCAAGGTGTCGATGATCAGGCGCTGTGCGGCGTTTTCATCGAGGGCGTAGTGTCCAACAATTGAAACGAACCCGGTGGAGATGCGCCGCAGGCATCAGATAGCGCATGGCGATGAGTCGCCGATATAATCACACGATGTCCCCCTCGTTTGCGCCGCTCAAACTGCTGCTCATGATGTTCGTCGGCTGGGTCAATCGTCACCAGCTGGACGTGATCGAGTATCTCCAGGAAGAGAACCGGGTGCTTAAGGAGCGCCTGGGTGGGCGGCACATTCGTTTCACAGATGCCGAACGCCGTCGACTCGCCCGAAAAGCGCAGGCACTCGGGCGCAAGGTGTTAAACGAGCTTGAAACCCTGGTCACACCGGACACGCTGTTGCGATGGTATCGGGAACTGGTGGCCTCTAAGTGGAATTACAGCCATCGGCGTGGCCCGGGCCGACCGCGCGTCATGAAGACGATCGTCGATCTCGTTCTTCAGATGGCCCTTGAAAATCCGTCATGGGGGTACACACGGATCCAAGGAGCAATGGCCAATCTGGGACATGAGGTCGGGCGCGGCACAATCGCCAACATTCTCAGAGAATACGGGATCGATCCTGCTGCGCATGCCCTGGTCGACGTTTCTTCGAGCTCATCGGGAATGCCTGGTAGCGACAGATTTTCTCACCGTCGAGGTGTGCACGATCAGGGGACTGGTGACACACTACGTTCTGTTCTTCATGGATATCGCCAACCGCGCCGTGAAGATTGCGGGTATTACTCCCCATCCCGACAGCCGATGGATGACGCAGATCGCGCGAAATCTCACCGACCTGAACGACGGCTTCCTTCGCGGCAAGCGCTATTTGATTCTCGATCGAGATACCAAATACTCGGACGCATTCCGCAGCGTTCTCGTGCGCGAAGGCATTCACGTCATTCGACTGCCGCCACGATCGCCCAATTTGAACGCTTTCGCAGAACGGTTCGTGCGTTCAATTAAAGAGGAATGTTTGAGCCGGATGATCTTCGTCGGACCGGCATCGCTTCAGCACGCAGTCCGGCAGTTCATGGCGCACTACCACTCCGAGCGCAATCATCAGGGCCTGGAAAACCGACTTCCGCAGCCCGCATCCGTCACTGCCCTACCCCATCATCCTGTTCAACGCCGACAGCGCCTCGGCGGAATGCTCAGCTACTACCATCGGGCCGCAACCTGACGAATGTCGATTGTTTTTTTGGACAATTCGCCAATGTCCCCGGTCAGCGCGGAAGAACCTGGTCTCTCAGACTGCCGGTACGCCAGCGCGGCCTCGGTAGATCAACGCGAGAATAGTCACGCTGCCACAGGTGCAGAGGCTTACTGCCATGCCGACCGCCAGCGACCAGTCGTGCTCGAATGCTCCGTGCAAAACACCCAACAATTGCAGCACATTGAAACCGCCAAACGTCACCAGTGATACCCCCTCCGCCCTCTTCTTGCGCCAGATCGCTACCGCCTGCGGCACGAACAACAGCGCGTTCAATCCCATCCCGAAGCCGAACAACCAGGCAACCGTCTCTTTCACAGAAGGACACTCCGATGACACCCGCCGAACGCGCCCGATATACTCACACCGCCCGACACCGAGTAGGCCGGGGGAATTACACCCCCAGCCCCTCACAGATCCGTACGTGAGCCTCTCGACTCATACGGCTCGTGTCATCCAACGAAGGCCGACGACGTCCTTCATTCAGATCGAAGGGTTCTTCCCGTTGCCGGTTGACCGCAATGAATCGATCATGAATCGGATGACCCGCCCCCTTCGCTCCACTGGCGTTACCCAGCTTCACCGCTACTACGAAGCAGTCTGCCCCTGGTGTGAGCATCGATACTTTCGGTCTCATGGTTTGTCCACTTGCACCTTTTCTCTTACCATCTCGCGCCCAGGTTCCCACGTTTCGCACTGGAGCCCGTATCAAGGTCATGCCGCTTGTACACCGGCTGCCGTCTGAGCAGTAAACAGGTGCCCCTCAGACTGATCCCGCGAACTTCTAACCTCCGCGGTTTTGACAGCAATTCTATACATCACGATGCGTCGCCAGCGGTTAGCTTGCGCTCATCTCCTTGATACTCACCTGACACCCTCTAGGGATGCCTTTTCCGAAGTCGCTCACCACCACGGCCATTGTGCCGCAGCAGCACCCGGCGGTTTGAGACCTGCTCCTGCAAGCCGATCTCGGGAGGCCTACTCCCATCTCCAGCGCAACATCGCAAACTCCTCATTTGCGTTCGTGGCGCAATCAGAAATCGTATCTCAGTGTAGCCTCATAGTTACGAGGCTGCGCTCTCCAGCCGAACGCCCAAGGGATGCCGCTGAACGCCGGTGCATTGAAGTCCTCGTAGTAGTACTTGTTCAACAAGTTGCGTCCTGAAAACGCAGCCTCCCATTGACCGTACTTCACCGAAGCGCGGGCACTCAGGAGATTCACCGCGTGCATGACGGCAATATTCTGCGTATCCCAATATTTTTTTCCCTGCTGCTCAAGGTCGACACGCAGAGTCGTTTTGAAGTCCTGCAACGTCCATTCCTTCTGGGTGCCGATATTCACTTTTTCCGGTACGGTTCTTGGAGTCTTGTTACCCACTTCCGCCGGCACACCCAGGCTTGCGGCGAACGACCGGATACGGGTATCCAATACGCCAATATTGGCATACACCGTCCATCCCGGGGTCAAAATATACTGCGTCTGGATCTCCGTTCCACTGATTTGTACGCTATCCAGATTGGCGATGACCTGGGCGCCTCCCGCGTTGATGTCAATATAGAAAAACTGAAATCCCGTGTCGCGCGATGTGAAGGCGGCAACGTTGAACAGCAAGCGCTGATCCAACCATGTTGATTTGTATCCCACCTCGAAGTTGCGCAGGAGCTCTTTCTGAAACGGGGCTAGCTGACCGACGCCATTGAAGCCACCCGACCGGAATCCCGTCGATGCAGTGAGGTAGGCCACCTGATTCGCATCGAATTTCTGAGTTAGCGTAGCGGCTGGCTGCCAGGAACTGAACTCATCCGATCGCTCATCTCCGTTGGCGGCATTGGTTTGGTTTCTCTTGTCATGATCATACCGACCCGAAAGGCTGAACGTTGTCTTCTCCGCGACATCCCAATCAGTCTTTGCGAACACAGAATAGGCGTCGTTCAAGTTGTGCTCGTCATTGTTCACGATCGCCGGATCCCCCGGCAGATCCAGCGCATGTGCCAGCGTCAGCAGATCGCGATGCGTCTGCAGGTAATACGCACCGACTATGTAGCGGAAAGGTTGGTCATCCCTTGAGGTGAATCGCAATTCTTGGGACAACAGCTTTACTTGCAGATCCTGGGACTGATCAAGCTCGCCGATACCAAACGGCCCACCCGGACACTGAACAGCATTGCAAAATCCAAAGTTGCCGTAGTAGGTCTCACGAAACTTGGTATATCCTGAAATGGAAGTCAGCGTACCTGGATCGAGCTTCCAATCGGCCTTCAACGTAGCATCGTCGCTCTTGAGCTGACTTTTACCGATAATATCTTCATGCGGTGCGATTCCAAACAGGTTGGCCCCGTATTGGTTTGCAGGCGTCGATGCGCTCAGCGGCAGCGCCACATCCGCGCAGCACGGTCCATTATTATCGGTATGAGCATATCGGAAGTCCGCGGTAAAGGCGTCCGTCGCCAGCCACAGCAGCTTTGCTCGGATGTCCTTTCCCCTGTAGAAATCGGTTTTTTCGTTCAAGAACGTGTTGGTGATCTGGCCATCCTTATCCGTGTAGTCACCAGAGACGCGAAACAGTAGCTTGTCCTTGACGATGGGGCCTGACAGCGCAAATTCGCCCTCCTTCAAGTTCCCGGAACCTCCTCCCGCCTGCACAAAGCCGGAAAAATCATTGGTCGGCTGCTTGGTGATGATATTGATGGCACCGCCGATCGCATTTCGGCCGTAGAGCGCGCCCTGCGGACCTTCCAGCACCTCGATCCGTTCGACGTCGTAGAGATCCATTTTCAGCTGCTTCTGATTCCCTTCCGGAACCCCATCGACCACGAACGCGACCGGGGGATCGGCGTTGTTCACCTGCTGAATTCCGCGGATGGTCAAGAAGCTATTGCCGACCGTGAAGGATTCATCGAAGTTGACATTGGGGGTCATCGCCATGAAATCTGCCGTGTTGCGAATTCCGGCATCCCGAATTGCTTTTTCACTGAAGGCCGTGACGGAGACCGGCACTTCTTGAAGTTTCTCCTCGCGCCGCTGCGCCGTCACGACGATCTCTTCCAACTTGTCGTCGCGGTCCGCCGCATTGCTTGGCGGTGAGTCCGCATACGAGGACGTCCCCACTATGAGTAATCCGATGGTAAGTGAGAACCACTTCTTTAGTGTCATTTATGAATCTCCCTTGCGTGTACAACGACGCGGGCTAACATGTGGCGTTCGAGCGACGCACGCTGCTGGCTCATATGCACGATGAAGCGGCGCCCTTGCGCAGTCAAAACCTTTAAAGAGTGGGTTCACGGTGTTGGGGGCGAAACTAGCCCACCCAATTGGGTAGGATCGCCTCATTCTCTGGAGGCCGTATCCCCTTCAGCACATTGACGTCGACAGCGAGAGTCGCAGGCGGTTCGCACGTTGGCGTAGTTGTTCCCGGAAGGGGGTTCACCGGAAACATGTCGCATGATTCCATGTGCCGGTGTGTCGCCGCATCGCGATTTCTAGGCAGATGAAACTCACTCGCGCTTGCCATAAGAGATTCAACGAGTTAGCACCCCGCCGACTCTTCCCTCGGGACACGCGGTGTGTATCGCGACAGCGCGACAAATCATTGCGGGTTAAGTAGCTCAATCGGTGTGAACGACTCCTTTAGTCCAAAAGCTTGGGGACCGAATACATCCAAGGCCGCCGGAGATCGCATGATCGGAGCCGCGCTGATTCCGAGCACCTTGACGCGTTGACCGTACTTGAGTCCCTCGGTCGTTATTGGTTCGGCGCTCGCCGAGTCTAGGATTGCAATTAAGTCCGGTACTATCGTGCGAATTTTCCCACCCTCTCGGGCGATAAGGTGCTCGTTCTGAAACTGCACCTCAAGGGTTCGCCCTGCGCAAGACGCGGTGCCCTCTATAATTGCGCGACCGACAGCGAATCCTCCTTTGGTCTCCCGTAATAGGTCTACGGTCTTGCCTTCGAACATGACACGGCATTGTTGGTAGTAGGCCGTCGTGCGTAGAAATTCTAGAATAGCGGTAAACGGATCACCTTCACGCCGACGCGCTTCGCGAATCGTTGCACCTAGCCCGATCGCCAGAGAGATAGTACCGCGAACCATGCTGCGCTTCGCATCATCGCCGTGCATGGAGAAGAGGCATACCGCGCTGCTGCCGCCCATGGCGACAACAAGGTGTCGAGCGAGTCGTTCAACGTCTACCGACTTTGCGCATTCAAAGAGCACTGAATTCCCGTATTCGTCAGTCATTGCCATCGGCGCTGCCGGCACACCGAATATGTGATAGGTCACCATCTGTAGCTGCGGAAAAGCGCGCCCCATCCCATCGCCGTCTACCACGGGAAGGCCAGTACGGGCTGCCAGCACAAGCGGGATCAGCGCGTTGATACCGCCGATCTCCGCGCAAAGAATTGCACGTGCCTTCTCGTTGCGGACTCGTTCGAGCGCGCGCAGCGCTCCGACCATCTCGCCACCGTTCGGAAACTTCTCCACCATCACGGTTGGTGCACCCATCATGGCGAACGGCACCACGAAGTCCGCGTCACCTAGGCCTGTCACGTCAATCACTTCGATGGGACCGTAGTCCTTAATCGCCTGGCGCAGCATCAACGCGCCAATGTACGGATCGCCACCGCCACCACAGCCGAGAAGGGCCGCCCCCCGAGCCAGATCGGCAATGTGTTCCAGCCCGATCTTCACGTCGTCCCCCGATAGTGCAGATCCCCGACCGCTTTCACGCGCACGCGCACAGCACCCCCAGGCAGGTACTGCAATGGCAATTCTTCAACATCAACAATCTTTACGGTGTGGACTGCGGCACCCGCGGCAATTGCATTCTTCTCGGCCGCCTCGCGAGCCTCGTGGAGAGCCTGATCTCTGCCGAGTTTTTCGAACGAGTAAATTTGATCAACCTCACCGCTAACCTGTGCGATTGCGGCTCCAATGGCATTTGCGACGCTGGCGTCCGGTGGTACCGTCAACTCTGCCACGCCGGCAAGGTCCCGATGGATTAGGATGCTCCCACCTCCGACCAGGATAACCTTAGCGGCGGCCCCGGACGTCTTCATGTGATCCAGTGCCTCCTCAGCTACCCGGTGTATTTCGTCGACGGCAGCGGCCACCAGCTGTCGATCAAGGTGGCGCACTCGGTCGCGATCCCCGACGTCCGCGTACCCGGCGGCCACCGCAATATCAGTAGCCGTCAGTTGCGAGCCACCAAACACAAGTGCCTCCGTTAGAATTCGACTTCCGACGGACCGTGGCCCGACGCGGATCCGACCGTTTGCTGCAGAGATCAAACTGCCGCCACCCAAACCGATGGACAAAATATCAGGCATTCGGAAATTCGTGCGCACACCACCGATGTCAACGGCAACTGAAGATTCGCGCGGAAATCCATTTTGTAGCGCCCCGACGTCGGCGGTCGTGCCACCAATATCCATGACCAGTGCCTCATTGGCACCCGAAAGAAACGCTGCGCCGCGCATGCTATTTGTAGGGCCCGATGCAAACGTTAGCACTGGAAAGCGCGCGACGTTATCAGGATCGAGAAGCGTGCCGTCGTTCTGGCTTACAAAGAGAGGAGCTCGAATCTGCAAATCTATCAGCGCTTGCCGGAATGAGATGATGACTCGCTCGGCCATTCCGAGAAGCGAACTATTCATGACAGCTGCGTTCTCTCGCTCGATCAATCCGACCCGCCCAATCTGGCTCGAAAGCGTTACCCTTGCATCGGGCAGTTCTTCGCGCACTATGCGAGCGGCTTCCTCCTCCTGGTCAGCATTGACCGGTGCGAATACCGATGAAATCGCAATCGCATTAATGCCGCGGGCCTTGAATTCGCGCGACATACGCCGGATTTCTTCCGGCTCCAGAGGTCCTATTGGTCGCCCGTCGTAGTTATAGCCACCGCTCAGAATTTCCGCATGACCGCCGACAATCGACTTAAGCTGCTCTGGCCAGTCGGTGAGTGGAGGAACACTGAGCGTCGCCGGAGCCCCCAATCGCACGATGCCAACGCGGCTGAGATTCTTCGCCTCGATCAGAGCATTCGTGAAATGGGTCGTCCCGATCATCACTCCGGCCACCTGCGCGGGCGGTATGTCTGCGGCGGCCAACACGTCCTTAATGGCTCGAACGATGCCTGATCCTATATCCAGAGACGTTGGCGACTTGCGGCTGGCGAGAACGGTACGGCCCCTTACAAGCACCGCGTCGGTGTTCGTCCCGCCGACGTCGACGCCAATACGAAGGCTCTCAGTCACAGCACGACTCCCCCTCTGTAAGAACTCCGAGCATGTAACCAACGATGCGTTACGCTGGCAACGGCGTCAAAGCGTCAACGAGTAGTTTCTCCCACGCTTTCACCTACTCTTGTGGGTAGGGCGCCGGGCCTAGCCTCGACTCTTAACGCAACTACCTCGTGAAGAGCAGGTGGCGAGGGTTCGATCTTATTGTTGTCCTAGCCGTCCTCCCGGCTAACGTACTAGCCCCTGATCCTGAGCGACACGTATTGCCTGCGCGCGGTGTTTGACGCCTAATTTGTGAAAAACGTTTTTGAGATGAAATTTCACTGTATTTTCCGTCATCTGCAGTGCACGGGCGATAAGCTTGTTGGATGAACCTAGCGCCAGTTCTGTTAATACCTCCATCTCTCTGCTGCTAAGCATACCGACCAGCGAGCCAGGCGCATCGATGGGTGTAATCTCGAGAAGCGCTTGGCTGAGGGCTTGACGTACAAGCGAGCTGCCGGCACGCTCGCGCGTCCACATTTTTGCGTGCTGCAAGAGTGGCGCGATCAACCCACCTAATCCCAACAAAACTCCAGCATCGTCCTCTAGTAGTGCAGGTTCTAGAATCTCGACAACCGTTTCGGCGGCCTTGTCGCGCTCACCCATCGCGTAGCGTGCTGCCGCCTCTAGTAGCCTTACTGCACGCACCTCGCGCACTCGGCTGCCTTCCCTGGCGGCAGCCCCCATGTCTTCTAGAATGAGAAGAGCAGCACCAGCGTGACCCGTGGCGAGTTCACACTCCACAGCGCCGATCCCCTCTTGGTGAATCTCTCGCCAATGATACGGCGACTCTTGCCACTCACCGCGCTGCCAGCGGCACTCTGCACGCGCGCTTTCGTATTGCTTAAGTTGGACGAGCACGCGCACTCGATAAGCTTTCATGAGGCGCTGTAATCTCTGTAATGCACGTCGCTCCGCTGTTGCCGTCCCACGCCGGACGTATTCCTCCGCGCGCTCAATACTTCCGGCCGCGAAAGCTATCGCGATGGCCGCGCCATAAGCTTCTGCGTAGACGTCGAACCAACCATCGTGCGCTTCGACTTGCGTCAGAGAGCGCTCTAGAAGTGCCATAGCCTCTCGATGGTCACCGCGCGTCGTGATCGCGACAGCAAGATGCACATCCGCCAGAGCCCGAAGACCACTGTCTTGGCCGAAGTTCTCATCCGCAAGCTCGACCGCCTCGCGGAGCATAGCCTCCGCCTCTCGTCGATGGCCAAGATGGAGTGACACAAGACCAAGGTGCAGAGTGCAATAGTTCAGGCCGAGCAACGAATCAAGTGCGCGCACCTCACGGACCGCCCGTACGCAGGCGTCGTGGGCGGCGCGCATGTTACCGAGGCCGAGACTTATTAGGCACGCGATGTTAAGGAACACCGCCCTCGCCATAGCGTCCTCCGGTGGCACCTTTTCAATCTCCGAGTAGAGCTCGGTGAGCCCGTCAGGCGCTATTGGATGGTCCTGGTAACGCCGCAGCAGGTGCGTGATTACTAACAAGTCACGTCCGGCAGGTGTAGAAAATCCCGGTAGCGTTCCCTCGCGTATCAAAGTAGAAGACGCCTCATTGAACCGCGACTGAGCCTCGGCGAGTGAGCCACTCTTCGCGTCCAATAGCGCGCGATAAAGCTCTACGCGCGGATACCGGGACAATCGGTCCGCCGGGATCTCACCGAGCAGCGCGCGCAGAAATCCCGACCCCCCAAAATTCACGAGTTTCCAGCCGCCCGTCGCTTCGATCAATGAGGACGCACGCGCGACATCGCCCGCCGCGACCGCATGCCGAACCGCCTCGAGCGTCATATTCTTGGATTCAAACCAGGCCGACGCCCGAGCGTGGCACCATGTTTCGATACTGGGCCCTCGGCGTCGGAGGCGATCCCTGAGGTATCCTGCCAGTAGCGGATGCAGTCGGTACCACTCCCCTGTTTCATCGAGCGGGACCACGAGGTGGGCCAGTGTGGGCAGAGATACAAGCGCCTCCCAGGCGTCGCTCATTTCAGTTACAGCTTCAACGATGCCGGCACACAAAATGTCTAGCGGCGCTATGCGCTCGAGCGTCGCGTAAGTGGTCGCCGGCAAATCTCCAAGCACTTGTTCAGTCAAATACTCGGCGACTTCTGTTGTATGGCCAGAGAACCCTTCGATGAGCGCAACGCGATCGGGCTTTGCCTCGAGCCACAGGCGCGCGAGTTGCAGGGCTACCGGCCAGCCCTCGGTGCGCGACGCGAGAAGCGCTCTTTGCTCCTCAGTCAAGTCTGGCAAAAGCGTTCGCAGCGCTTCGTCGTCAAATCGTAGTGCGTCTGCCTCGACCTCAAGGAGTTCCCCTCGGGTGCGCAGCCCCGCAAGAGGCAACGGCGGACGACCGCGACAACCAAACGCGACATGCACGTGTTGTAAGCCGGGCGCAAGCAGTGGCGCAATAACCAGATCCGCGACCGTGCGCGGAGCGTGATGTATGTCATCAAAAACAACGACAATGTCTCGTGACTCCTGCGCTAAGTAACCGATCAGGCTCATGATCGCCGCCTCCACGGGAGTGTCTGCAAACCAAGCTTGGGCTAGATTCTCCAGTGGCCCGAGCGCGACGCCTGATGAGACGAGGCTCATCGTGAGGTACGTTAGAAGCTGAACAGGGTCGCTGTCCGCAGGAGTCAACGTAATCCAAGCAGTTGGCACAGCGTGGGCTTGCAGCGTCGTTCGCCATTGCGATAGGCACGCCGTCTTGCCATATCCGGCCGGCGCTGATATGAGCACGGCTTTGTGTGCCAAACCGGCGGCTTGAAGTCGTGCGAGGGCGGGTCGCTCGAGAAGTGCGACTCGATAAGACGGGGGCGACAGCCGCCCCTGCAGCAACCAGTGACGATCCATCGAAGACCTCCGGAGCACTCAGAATATCAGACTGGGCGTGCATGTTGGCACGGGTCGGTCCCTTCGGCGGCGATGCCGTGCAACAGTCGCTAGCGGCGTACTCAGCGTTTATCGATCGGTATCTGGTAGGAATTCTGGGCGAACAATCTGCAAATTCCCGCTTCAGCCTCGGAGAACAGACCTTCCCCTACCACCGCCCGCGCCCGTGCGACCCATGGCTGTCGGAATCGACGAACAAGGCAGTGACGTAGCGCTCAAATAATAGTCGTGTGCTGGCGGGTTACGGAAAGCGCGATCTGGCACGAGCTGTAACCCGCTATGGATCTCCAATCCGCGTCCACCAAATCCGGCCGGCCCAAAATTCGCAGGGAACTCCGTGCACCGACTTTGAGAACGCCAGCTTATTCAACTCCACGGGTCGAAACGAAGACTCGCGCGAATTCGGTCATCGAGCCAGCTTGTCCCTCCGTATCAACACGATGGGTATAGGATGCGCCGCCTCTGTTGTCGTGAGGTTCGGAAAGCGATTGAATCGCGGAATCCAGTAGCCTAAGGCGCGCGAAACACTCTGTGAGCAATTTGCGCGAATTTTTTCGCGCTTGAAAGTTACGAATGTGGACAATACTGTGTCGCAAACTCGCCGGAGTCGGATGCAGCCCAATGTTGATTCAGTGCCTCACGTATTTCTTGATCTCTCATACGACTGTCCTCATTTCCGTGCCCGTCGCGTTCGCTGACCAAATTCCTACCCGAGGTTACGCCGCGCTCAATCATCACCTCCAATTCCAACAGCGGCGAGCCGAATAAAGCTCACCTGGCATCCCTGTGGACCTCTCAAAAAACTGCGACCTTAGCGCCCCGCCGTTGTGGGGTGAGCATGGTGGTCGATATGGTCTTCTCACCGTGAACCGCTGCCGTTTACAGTGAACTCGTACTAGCGCGTTCGACGACCAACCCGCAAACCTCAATCGTAGAATGCAGGGAGCAGCTTAAGCTTGTCGGTTTGGCTTTTGTCATGATTGATGAAGAACGTCGCCTTGTACGTTGCGATCAACTGCCTGACTTCTTCCATTGACGCGATTGATTTTGCTTTGTCGGTATTGAGGGACGGAACGATGTTCTTCTCGAAATTCCCTTCCAAATGAACAACGTCGCCGGACAGCATGATGAAGCCGGAATTCTTAAGATGGACCAGCAGCGACTGGTGACCGGGAGTGTGCCCTGGCGTGGAAACCAAAGTGACGCTCCCATCGCCGAATACATCGGTATCACCGTCGATGAGCTGAAGGTTCTTCGGCGTGCCCAAGAGCTTACGCGCCAGCGCCATCAATTGATTTACGTTGTCGTTCGGCCCGTTGGGGGAATGTATCCAGCTGTACTCAGCTTGCTGCATCACAATTGTGGAGTGGGGGAACAACACCACGTTACCTATGTGGTCTCCATGCGTGTGCGATATTGCAACACGACCGATATCGTCGGGCTTCAGTCCGATTTCGGCGAGTTGATCTATCAGTGACTTGTCGAGGTGATAGACGATCAATTTGGGTAAAGTGGACCAACCTCGAGGGTCGTTGAGCGCAGCTTCCGGAACACCGGTATCCCAAAGCAGCCACGCGCTTCCATGCTTTATAAGCCAGCAAGTAGACGAGAATTCGATATTGCGCCCGACGTTTTCGCCCGGCGTCCACACCGACTCGTCGTTCGCGAGGGAGTGACCACAATCCAACCTGTAAAGCTTCTCGGCGACACCGGCGTTGATGGGATCTGGTAGTTTGGAGCGTCCGTTCGCATCTCTCGTGCCTTCCAACATGAGCATGAGGGCAAGCATGACAAATGCTACCGCGACTCTTGTGTGTCTCAACATGGCGACTCCTCCTCTGGGAAAACGCAACGCTTATCGCAGCGACTGGATCTGCGCGGAGTACGGGCCCGAATCTGATCGTAAATGCAGAGTTCGGCGACTGTGCAGAGGGTCGACGCTAGTCTAGCCGGCTCAGGAAGGTCGTGACCAGAGAGGCCCGCTCCGCGGGCAATATCCCAAAATCACTGAATGGATTTTATCAATCTCCCGACCAGCTGGTTCGTAGCCAGGTGATCGTCCTGAGCACTTTAATGGGTACAGTACGACTGCATTAGTTCTCGCATCCGGGGGACTACTGCAGCTGGCTCTAGGCTTTACAGATGGTGCGGGGCATCCATCCGCTCATGAAGCACTGGAATGATCGCGATACCGTAGTCCGTGACGCGAAAGTAAATCATATGCCGCTCCACATTACGGCGGCGGTACCCTGGACGAATATGGTCACAGGTTGGAGCCGATTTCGGTGATTCGGCCAGCACCTGGAATGCTGCCGTTAACAAGTCAGTGTACCGCTCGGCCTGTTCAATCCCCCACTCTGCGCGAGTGTATTTCCAAATGCCCTCCAGGTCGCGCTCGGCGGCGGGGGAGAGCCGGTACTCAGCCATGCGCGCGGCGGAGCCTGCGCTTGAAGGCGTTTGCATCGAAGCGCTTTGGCTTGCCGCTCTTTTCACCCTCGATCAATGCCGCGCGAACCACCTCGATCTCTGCACCGCGCTCTTGCTCTCGCCGAATGAGATCACGGATATATTCGCTATCGTTGGTGTAGTCGCCACCTTCCACCTGCGCCTTGATCCAATCATCTTGCTGGTCCGTCAACGTAATGGTCTTGCGGACAGTTGCCATGGCGAGCCTCCAAATATGCACCAATAGTGTGACTAGATCATACCATTGGTGCTGGCCATGGCACACGGCACGCCAAACCGATCCTTAGATTTGCGCGCCGCAGTCACGCAGAATCCCGCAAAATGCCAAGCTTGGGCACTCGCAAGGAAAATGGTGGTGAGAGAGGGACTCGAACCCTCGACCTCGGCATATGAGTGCAGACATTAAGTAAATAGGTTGAATATTTTCAACAACTTACCGCGTGGCGCCCGTCGCAATATAGCACCACTAAGCACAACAAAGCAGCACTGATTCCCACAAAATTCCCGCAGACTCTCGCAATATTCTACGCATACGTTGGGCACGAAAGAGAGACTCGAGCCTTCGACCTCGGCGTTAGAACTCGAGCAAGCCGCTGCGCGGAGGAACCATCTCGGGAAGCAGAGGCGTCGAGAGTCAGTGCTATGACTTGTGGGAACGAGGCGATGATGGGCGGGTTTCGAGGCATTTCTGGGCGATTTTCTGTTGACCGGCTAGGTAACAGTGGCCATCATCTCCTTGAGAATCGTGGACGCCACGGTGAACGGATGTTCCATGGAATTTGAGACCGAAGAACAACTCGTCAACTTGCTGGAGAAGGTGTATTCCTCTCCTCGTAGTCGCTGGGTGTGGATTCGGGAATTCAACATGCCGAACGGCATCGCGGACCTAGTCGGCATCGGCTTAGCGACCCACGCGGCGAACCGCTCCACACTCGGGCATATTCCGCCCCAATGGGCATACACCCTGCACTGCTTGCCCCATGAGGAACCCTTTTCCTTGGGTAATGTGGCGACACTCGCCAATGTCACCATGGGATCGGCACGATTGATGTTACGAAACTTCGGCGATTCTGGGTTCTGTGCGCAGATTCCAGACAGCAAGCAGTGGATCAAGACGCGGCAGCCGGAACCCGTGGCGAAGAAAATTGTTGCTATCGAGGCAAAACTGCGCGACTGGCGGCGGGCTTTGTATCAGGCCGCACAGCACGTTGCCTACGCCTCCCAAGCTTGGGTGGTGCTCGACCGATCTGCCCTTCCCAGTTCACGAAGGCATGCGCAAGAGTTTGCCGATCGGGGTATCGGGCTCGCCGGTCTGTCTGCGGAGGGGGAGCTGGATATCGTGATGCATCCCCGCGACAATTTGCCGCGCCGGCAGAATCGCTATTGGCAGGCGAATGCGGAGATCGCTCGGCGCCTGATGTGATCAGGATTTGAGATACAGCCGATAGAATCGATTGATCGCATCGAGCCACGGCCCCAAGTGTTCCCCATTTCCGTGCGGATCAAGATCCAGCGGCATGTCTTCGATTTGTGCGTGAAGCTCTGCGGCACGCTTAATCATCGCTCGGATCGCATCGAACCTGCGCTGCACGGGCAATCCGGCTAGTTCCTTGAGCTGCTCGGCCAAGCAGAGAAAGTGATGCTTGTAGAGCCCGGGTTGGTTGAACGCCGGATCGGCGGCTGCGGCGATGGCCTGTTGGCTGTGGACAGTCTCGGTATACACCTTATCCCATAGCTCAGGATTATCATTGCGAATTTCCATCGCTTGTTCGTAGCGCACCCAATTCAACAGGGCCGGTAAATAGATCCTGGCTTTGGGACCGCGTCGCTCCTCCTCGTTGTCGATGAACTTGTCCAGCGAGAACATGCGGGTGTTCTCGAAAGTGCCAAAAGTGAGGGTGACGCCCTCGATGAGTGAAAATAGAATGCTCTCGGTATTCAGATGTCCCAAGATTACGGACAGCCCGGCGTTCGACAGCTCATGGGCAAATTTTAGGTACGCGAACAGGAACGCCGAGGAGCGAATTTGTTTAGTGGGCCGATTGTCGGCGACCAAGATGTACACCCCGGAGATCTCTTGAAAGCCCGTGGCCCAGTTGAGCAGTTGTTGCTGGAAGCCGTCGTCGATGAGCATGGCAGAGGTAATCGGCACGGTGAGATAAACGGGCGTGGAGCCGCCGACAGCGGCGAGCGCAGTCAGGAACGGTTTGACGGTCAAGTCTTCTTGACGATCGAAGTATTGTGTGGTCATTTGATCAACGAATCGCGCCGGGATGATGATCCCTTCGAATTGTTGCTCGATCTGAAACTCCACGCACTGCTTGGCCGACTCGAGCGCGAGCAGCAGGAAATTGACAGTTGAAAAAACCTCGCTGATTTGCCCGGGAAAGAAGGGATAGGTGGAAAGCTTGGCCTTGGGGGAATTGGGTAGGTAGTACTGCGGGTCGAATAGGGATCGCCTTCGTAGGCTTTGGCTGAGCTCCTGGACATGAGGCATGTCCTGATGCACGGGGCTGAGGATCAGGCCGTCGCCGCACTGTTCCTCGCTGAAGGAGTCGATGTTCCAATTGGCGTTGTGTCCGACCTGATGAAGGATTTTGATGGACATGGCTATAGTGCTCCTTCGATGGCGGAGAGCTTCTCGAGCAAATCCTGGGTGGTTCGCGGACGCCGATACGCCTCTTTCGCGGTCATAGCATGGACCAGTGCGGACAGCGGGGTCGAGGCACATCCTAGACTGTCCAACGGCGGCAGGATTTCGTTAAGGGTGCGGTGGATCACCACGTCGACGGGGTCCGTATCGAAGCGCTTGAACGGATGGCTGCCGCTCAAAAGCTCGTAGGCAATGACTCCGAGGGCGAAAACGTCGGCCCGAAAATCGATTGTGCGCTTCTCGTTACGCAGTTGTTCGGGGCTAGCATACCCCGGAGTGCATGGTCCGATGTTCCAGAATGTTCCGGTGACCCCCGCCGATCCTTGCTCGCGGATGATGCCGAGATCGATGATGACTGGTGTTCCATCGGTGCGAATAATTATGTTGTCGGGCTTCAGGTCCCGATGCACGATGCGTCGTGGGTTTTCCCAGAGCAACCGCAAGCCTTGAACGAGCTCGCGCAGCAGATTCACCGCGCGAGGTTGGTCAGAAAAGACAGGTTGGCAGCTAGATAGGGGCTCACCCCTGATGCGCTCCTCGATGGTCACAAACAACCGATAAGGAAGCTTCTCGTCCCTGATGGGATCGTCGGTGAAGACCTGATAGAAGAGCAAGGTCGGGAAAAATCGGGATTTCAACTCATTGAGGATGTCGCGTTCTTTTTCCAAACGCGCGATGACCGAGGGATGAATGTCCTCGGAAATCTTGAGAACAACATCGCCCCAATCGGCCCACCGCGAGGGTGCCGCCGGATCACTACGGAACTCACAGAAGTACACCAGTCTCTGACCGGAGGGTCGGAGGTTTTCTTGGATGCAAATTCCTGGAAAGAGATGCGTCAATAGTTGACGCAGATTGGGCGAATCGATTAACGCCATCGGTAAGCTCATCCGTAAGCTGATGTCACCGTCGATTCTCGGCGTTGATCAGAGCCTCGTCAAGCTGAGTTTTGCCGCCGGGCACTCAGTAATGCGCGGAAAAGGGTCAACAAAAACTATGCGGTCTACGGGCGCGATGGAATGGCACATACGCAGTCGAGGAGGGTCGGGCTACACCGCTCACGCTCAGTCGCCTGCCAAACTCCGAATGCACCGATAGTCCTCGTCCGGCCTCGGGCGCGGATTGGAGTAGCAAAGCCCAGTCTCACGCTTCAGAGTTGACAATACGAGAATCCTTGCGCTTATAAGCGCGGCGCGGACAATTGCTCAGGGTATAGCGTCAATAGGAGGAGTTAACATGCAAACCTTCATCGGGGCCAAGCTCCTGTCAAGCAGGCTGGCCCAGCCTGCGACCAAGCCCTTTGAGATTTACGACAGCCGCCTCGCCGGCTTCACCTTACGCGTACAACCCACCGGGGTGCGGTCCTATTACGCACGTTTCGGGCGCAGTCGCCGAATCGCGCTGGGCAAGGTTGGCGCGCTGCTGCCGACCGAGGCGCGGGAGAGATGTCAGCAGGTATTGGGCAATGTGGCGCACGGTCGTCACCCAATGTACGGCATCGGCGGCGACGGCCTGACGCTCGGCCAATTCATTGATGAAACTTACGTACCCTGGGTGAATGCTAACCGCCCGCGCACCGCCGCCAACACGCTAGACAAGCTTAAGCGACACTTTGGGACCTGGTTTGCCGAACCCCTCTCGACAATTACCGTGGAGCGTATCGAGTCGTGGAAAATCAGGCGCGTGAACACCGGCCGTATCGCCACCACCGTGATGCGCGACATCTTCACCCTGTCCAGCGTACTGAGGCGTGCGGTGAGACTCGGCAAACTAGCTGACAACCCGGTTCGCTGGGTAGATAAGCCACGGATCGATCGCCGACCCAAGATACGTTTTCTTGATCAGCAGGAGGAGTCTCGGCTCAGAGCAGCGCTTAATGCACGCGACACCGAAATGCGTGTGGCTCGTGCCTCCGCCAACGAGTGGCGCCAAGAGCGTCAGAGAGAATTGCTTCCGTCCCGGCCCCATTTTGGGGACCACCTGACACCGGCAGTACTTCTCTCCATGAACAGCGGACTCCGACGCGGTGAGCTTCTGGCACTACGATGGGAATCCATCGACTTTGGCCGCCGGATCCTGACCGTCGAAGGTGGAACGGCCAAGAATCGCCAGACTCGTCACATCCCCTTAAATGACGAGGCGATAAGTCTGCTCCATCGTTGGCGCGAACAAACGAACGAGGGCCGACGCATCTTTGACGTCAGCACCGGATTCAGAACTGCCTGGCCGAAGCTTCTCAGGCGCGCCAACATCACAAAATTTCGCTGGCACGATCTACGCCACCACTTTGCCTCGCGCTTGGTCCAGCTCGGTGTACCGCTCAATACGGTTCGGGATCTGCTCGGCCACAGTTCGGTCGCGATGTCCTTGCGATACGCTCACCTTGCGCCCGATCAACGGCGCGAGGCGGTCGCGAAGCTCAACGAAAAGCCGCTTCTTGCGCTTACAATCCGCTTACAGGGAAATCAGGGATTCCAGGGTACATCTCTACCCCATTGATTTGACTGGTGGTGAGAGAGGG
>Ga0137409_10001884_pt1 | contig 22600 bp, 18 predicted proteins | sample CZODoug1_16funga_FD_122059 | JGI IMG/M metagenome (GOLD analysis project Ga0137409, IMG submission 122059) | Vadose zone soil fungal communities from Angelo Coast Range Reserve, California, USA - CZODoug1_16fungal (Hybrid Assembly) | ecosystem: Environmental > Terrestrial > Soil > Vadose zone...
CTCACCTGCATGGCTCCCCCTCGTGCAGCTTTCCCCCGAGACGATAATACTCCCGCACACTGCGCCATGCCAGGCGCGCAATCTGGTAAGGTTGGCTCGCGCCGCGCTGGACGCTCAGTTGACGAAATAAACCCCGAGGAGATGCATGCGATTCGACTGGTCGAAGCTGGGACGAACCCCGCCCGCGGGGCTCGCCGGTGCCCGCAAGCTCGCGCATCACGCGGCGCAATGGCCGACCCGGGCCGCTCGCGCCAACCTGAAGGCGCTGCCGGACGACAGCCACTCGGCCTATGCCTGGGAGGCGTCGCACGCCGCGCTGGTGACAGCAGGGCTGCCGGCAAAGGGCGGCGAGGTTCGCGTCGGAATCCGAATCCAGCGCCTCGAGATGATCATCACGCGCGGCGACAACGTTCTCGATGCGTTCCAGTTCGACGGCAAGACCGACGCGCAGGCAGGCACCTGGATCGACTCCAAGCTCCGTGTCCTCGGCCTCAACCTGGCGAGCGATGCGAGGCTCCCCTACGATCTTCCCGATCATCCGACGGACGGCCGGCCCCACGAGCTCGGCAGGCTCGGCCGCGAGCTGGGAGAGCTCGCGCGCTGGTTCGGCGGCGCGGCCGACGTGCTGGAAGAATTCGCCGCCAAGCTCGCCGGCCCGCGTGCGAGTCCCGTGAGGTGCTGGCCGCATCATTTCGACATCGCGACGCTGGTCAACCTCGAGGAGGGCCGGCCGGCGAACGCCCGCTCGATCGGCGTCGGCGTCTCCCCGGGGGACGAGTACTACGACCAGCCTTACGCCTACGTCAGCCCCTGGCCGCGCTTCGACGGCGACAAACTGCCCGACGCACCCCGCCCCGGCCACTGGCACACCGAGGGGTTTTTCGGCGCGGTGGCGACAGGCGACGACATCCTCGCGATGAAGGATCGCGGGCGCGGGCTCATGGCCTTCGTCACCGCCGCGTTCGACATCGGCCGGGCGAAACTGGGCGCCTGAATACGCACGTCCATAGGGAGAACGCAATGGCGGAGGCCAAGTGGCAGGACCTCGGACGCGTCGAGGATTTCCAGCGCTCGGAGCTGACCGAGGCGAGCCTCGGACGAATGAAGGTCGCGATTTCCTGGCGCGACGGCGAGTTCGGCGTCGTCTCGGGCAGCTGCAATCACGCCGGCGGCCCGCTGGGGAAGGGACGCCTCGACGGCGACTACATCGTCTGTCCCTGGCACAACTGGAAGTTCCATCGGCTGAACGGCAAGGGCGAGCCCGGCTTCGAGGAGGACCGCGTACCGGCGTACGAGGTGCGCGTCGAGAAAGGCCGGCTCCTGGTGCGCACCGATAATTGCACCGCACGCCAAAAGAAACCGCACGAGCCGCATCCCCTGTCGCGGCCCGTGAAACGGGCCGACGGCGCGGTCCGGGTGGCCGGCATTTCGACCACCAACATGGACGAGAGCAACCCGCGCTACTCGACCTCCGACGCGCTGCTCGAGGTCTCGCTCGACCACGCGCGCGATGCGCTCGGCTGCGAGACCCGGCTCATCCGTCTTTCCGGCCTGAAATTCCGCAACTGCGAGGGCTACTACTCCAAGAGCGCGAACGCCTGCACCTGGCCGTGCTCGATCACCCAGATGGATGCCGAGGACGAGCTGACCGAGGTCTACGAGGCGCTGGTCCACTGGGCGGACGCGGTGATCGTCGCAACGCCGATCCGCTGGGGCGTGGCGAGCAGCCTCTACTTCAAGATGGCCGAGCGCCTGAATTGCATACAGAACCAGATCACCATCCGCGACAACGCGCTCATCCGCCGCAAGGTCGCGGCTTTCGTGATCACCGGCGGCCAGGACAACGTCCAGGGCGTGGCCGGGGAGATGCTGTGCTTCTTCTCCGAGCTCGGCTTCTGCTTCCCGCAATTTCCCTACATCGCGCACTCGCGCGGCTGGTCGGCCGAGGACATGGAGAAGAACGTGGAGTACGTGATGAGGAGCGAGGAGCTCCGGACGGGCGCGATGGAGCTGGCGGGGCGCGCGGTCGACGCCGCCCGTCAGCTGATCGATCGCGGCAGGATCGTCGACCGCACCGCGCGCGGCGGCCGGAAAGCCCACCACATCGAGCTGCGCGCCCGATAGGGAGGGCCGCGGCGCTCGGGGCGTCCCGCACAACCCGGCGCCCACCGGCGGTGCGGCGCGGAATCTCATCGGCAGCGCGGAACCATGTCGGCACGATTGTGGAATTTCCACGCCGGCGATCGCGCCGCCCAAACCGGCGCGGTTCTGCTAAATCCTCGCGAGGCAGCGCCTTCTGCTCATCCCCTGAGCGCGCCGACTCCTGGCATGCCGCATGCCTTTGCTCCAGGACGAATGGAGCCGGTGAGCGCGGGGCAAGAGAGACGATCCGCTCCGTGCCTGGAAATCATCGCGTCTTGCCTGTGGGGGTCAGCGCGATGCGCGTCCTGCGACCGTCGCCGCGACGGGGGGGAGCCTGATGCGGCCGATGATTGCCGCAGGGCGCGAGATAAACAGAGGGGCGGGATCTCGCGATCCCGCCCCCCGTTTCTTTCACCCTCGCGAAGGCGAAGGTTTAGTACATGTCGTCGTAGCCGCCGCCGCCACCACCCGGTGGCATCGCGGCCGACTTCTTCTTCTCAGGGATCTCGGTCACCAGCGCCTCGGTCGTGAGGAGCAGGCTCGCCACCGACGCCGCGTTCTGCAGCGCCGTGCGCGTCACCTTGGTCGGATCGACCACGCCGGCTTCGTAGAGATCCTCGTACTTCTCGGTCGCCACGTTGAAGCCGACCGCCTTCTTCTCCTTCTTGACGTGCTCGACGATCACCGAGCCCTCGAGCCCGGCGTTGTTGACGATCTGGCGGAGCGGCTCCTCCATCGAGCGCTTGACGATGTTCGCGCCGATCAGCTCGTCGCCCGTCAGCTCCAATTTATCCACAGCCGGGATCGCGCGGACGAGTGCCACACCGCCGCCCGGGACGATTCCTTCCTCCACCGCCGCGCGCGTCGCGTGAAGCGCGTCCTCGACCCGAGCCTTCTTCTCCTTCATCTCGGTCTCGGTCGCCGCGCCCACGTTGATGACCGCGACACCGCCAGCCAGCTTCGCGAGGCGCTCCTGGAGCTTCTCCTTGTCGTAGTCCGAGGTCGTGTCCTCGATCTGCTTCTTGATGAGGGTGATCCGACCCTGGATTTCGGTCTGCTTGCCGGCGCCCTCGACGATGGTCGTGTTCTCCTTGTCCACCGTGATCCGCTTGGCCTTGCCCAGATCCTCGATCTTCACGTTCTCGAGCTTGATCCCGAGATCCTCGGTGATCAGGTGGCCACCCGTCAGGATCGCGATGTCCTCGAGCATTGCCTTGCGGCGGTCGCCGAATCCGGGGGCCTTCACCGCGGCGGCCTGCAGGGTGCCGCGGAGCTTGTTGACCACCAGCGTCGCCAACGCCTCACCCTCGACGTCCTCGGCGATGACCAGGAACGGCTTGCCCTTCTGAGCCACCTTCTCGAGGAGCGGCAGAAGGTCCTTCATGTTGGAGAGCTTCTTCTCGTAGATGAGGATGTAGGCGTCTTCGAGTACCGCCTCCATGCCTTCCTTGTCGGTGACGAAGTAGGGCGAGATATAGCCCTTGTCGAACTGCATTCCCTCGACCAGGTCGAGGGTCGTGTCCATCGACTTGGCTTCCTCGACCGTGATCGTGCCGTCCTTGCCCACCTTCTCCATCGCGTCGGCAATGATCTTTCCAATTTCCTCGTCGCCGTTCGCGGAGATGGTCGCGACCTGCATGATCTCCTTCGGATCCTTGACGCTCTTGGAGAACTTCTTCAGCTCCTCCACGACCGTCTTCACCGCCTTGTCGATCCCGCGCTTGATTCCCATCGGGTTCGATCCGGCCGTCACGTTGCGGAGGCCTTCGCGGAAGATCGCCTCGGCGAGCACGGTGGCCGTCGTGGTTCCGTCACCCGCGACGTCGGAGGTCTTCGTCGCGACCTCGCGGACCATCTGGGCGCCCATGTTCTCGTAGCGGTCCTCGAGCTCGATCTCCTTCGCGACGGTCACGCCGTCCTTGGTGATCGTGGGCGAGCCCCACTTCTTGTCGAGCACGACATTCCGCCCGCGCGGACCCAGCGTCACCTTGACCGCCTTCGCGAGCGTCTGCACGCCGCTCAGGATCGCCTGGCGGGCCTTTTCGTCAAAAATGATTTCCTTAGCAGCCATTCGTTATCGCTCCTTTATGGATTGAGGTCCGTCGGTTACTTCGAGTCGGCGACGATGGCGAGGACGTCGTCCTCGCGCATGATGAGATACTCGGTCCCGTCGATCTTGACCTCGGTCCCGGAGTACTTGCCCATTAGGATCTTGTCGCCCTTCTTGACGTCGAGCGGAATCCGCTTTCCGTCTTCGAAGCGACCCGGTCCCACCGCCACGACCTCAGCCTGCTGCGGCTTCTCCTTGGCGGTGTCGGGGATGATGATGCCCCCGCGCTTCGTTTCGGCTTCCTCGAGACGGCGGACCAGAAGGCGATCAGACAGTGGCTTCACGTTCATGATTGTTCGACTCCCTTCGTATCGTGTGTGATCCGTGACAATTGGGCAAAGGACCCGACCTTCGCCCGCGTTCGATTCTTAGATGCGGCAATCGGCGTGCCGACCGTGGCGGAGCCGGTCCGTGGCGCGTTGTAAGCGGCTGCAGACGGCTAAATTATGGATTGCCAACGGTCGGCTTCGGCGCGCGCCCGCGAGGAGGCGCCGCCGGCCGTTTTGTCCAAACGGCACTCGGCTTGTGGCCCGGGCCGTTCCATCCCTATAATTCGCACGGGTTACGACCCCTCATGGCCAAAAAGCGCCACACGACCCAGTCATCCATGCGAGGCAGCTCGAGAGCCGGGGCCCGGCGAGGCCCCCGGCCCGGTCGGCGCGCGCCGTTCATGCCCCGCCTCGACACCCTTGCCGTCGCGCTCGTCGCGCTTTCCCTGGCGATTCGAATCTGGGGAGTCGGCGACCGCCTCCCCGACCCCAGCCTCGGCATCAACGTGCTCGACGACTCCGCCGTCGAGGAAACCGATCGCACGACGATGGGCCGCGCGTGGCAGATGTGGAGCGGGGGCGCGAAGGCGCTCGACCTGAATCCGCACACCGGCGGCTGGCCCGGCTTCAGCTTCTACGTCGGCCTCGGCATTCAAACGACGTACAAGGCCTACTACTCCATGTCGCACCCCGGCTCGAGTCCCGCGCAGTTCGTCTCCCACGTCGGGTCGGGATCGAACCACATGTTCCTCTACGGCCGCCTCGCGAGCATGCTGATCGGCGCGTGGACCGTCTTTCTCGCGTTCCGCCTGGCCTCGCGGTTCGGGGGGCGCGTCGCCGGGCTCCTCGCCGGGCTGTTCCTTGCCTTGAACCCACTCCATGTCATGACGTCGCAGCACATCGCGGACCCCAATCTGCTCGCGCTGCTCTTCGTCCTTCTTGCGGCGCTCGCGATGGCCCGCGTCGCCGAAGGTGGGGGAACGCGCGACGCGGTGTTCGCGGGAGCGATGATCGGGTTTGCGGGAGCGTGCAAGTACGTGCCGCTCGTCCTGGTCGTTCCGCTCGCGGCGGCGCACGGCCGCGAGTTCTTCAGGAAGCGATCGTTCTATCTCGGCCTCCTCGCGGTCGGCGTGGCGATGTTCGTCGCTTCGCCTTATACGTTCCTCGACTGGAAGATGACGCTGTCGGATATCGGGACGCAGCGCAAGGCCCTCTTCTCGGATTGGGTCGGACAGACGGCGTTTCCGTTCTCGCTGCCGACCTACCTCGCCGTCTCACTCCCGCACGCCATGGGCTGGCCCGCCTATCTTCTCTCGCTCGCCGGAATGGGTCTCCTCTGGCGCCGTGGGCCGGCCGCCCAGTCCGTGGCGCTGATCCCGATCGTCATGGTGCTGGCGAACGGCGCTCTGAGGGCGGCTCAAGAGCGCTACATGCTCGTCGCGCTCCCGATTCTCTTCCTCGCGGCGGCGTTGACGATTCTGGAAGCCGCGGCGTGGCTCCGCGCGCGCCGGGGCGTTCCGTCGGTCGCGCGCGCGGCGCCCGCGCTGGCCGCGATCCTCGCGGTGGCGTGGCCGCTCCCGGAGTACCTGGCGATGCGTCACACGCTCAGCCTCCCCGACACGCGCCACCTCGCTCGAAAGTGGATCAACGCGAACATCCCCAACGACCGGCCGATGGCGGTCGAGCTCTACGGCCCGATCTTCCAGCCCGACGAGCGGGCGATGCTGCTCTTGCCCTTTTTCCCCACCCAGGTCCCCCTCGTCCGCCCCCCGTACCACCCCGAATTGCACGATGGGCTCGCCTACTACTGCCTCTCACGGGAAGTGGTGCGGCGCTTCGACGCGGACACCCTGGGCTACCCGGTCGAGTCGGCGTACTACCGGTGGATCCGCGCGAATACGACCGTGGTCTGGCGCAGCGAGGCGGGATCTACCTCGGGCCCCGAGATCGAGATCCGCCGGGTGCCGCCCGAGATCAGCACGGCGGCGCGGCGCGACAGCCTCTTCACCGCGATCATGCCGAAACCGAGCGAGATCAGCCGCGTCGCGCTTTGGTGCTTCGACTACGCGACCCTCTTCGGAAAGCTCGGCCAGTACGACCGCAGCGTGGAATGGGCGAAGCGAGGGATCCGGGTCAACGCGAAGCGCCTGAACGCGCGGCTCAACATCGTCCTGGCCTATGCGCTCCTCAACCTGGGGAAGTACGCGCCGGCGGAGTCGGCGGCGGCGGCGGGAATCCGCCTGGCGCCGAAGGATCACACGATCCGCCTCTACCACGCGATGGCGCTCCATGAGCTGGGTTTCAGGGAAGAGGCCCTTCAGGAATTCACCGCGGCCTACGATCTCTCGCACGATCCGAAGATTCTGCTGAGCGTGGGCGCGGAGCTGACCAGCCTGGGCCGATACGATGACGCGCTCCGAGCCCTGGATCTGGTGCCCGCCGGTCACCCCGACCGCGCGAACGCCCGGCGGGACATGGCGGTCATCTACCTGAACCAGCTGCGGCGTCCCGCCGACGGGCTCGCCGCGCTCCGCGAGGCCGCCGCCCTCGCGCAGGACCCGGGACAGGCAAGCCTGTTGCGGGATGAGATCGTGAGAATCGAGACCGTGATGAAGAAGGGGAAGGGTTCGACCGGCGCGCGGCCCTAGGCGGCGGGCGCGGCCCTAGGCGGCGCGCGGCCCTAGCCGGCGGGCGCGGGCGAAGCCTTCGTTTCGGAGAACCCGCAGAACTCGACGCGATTGCCGTCGGGATCGCTGAAGTAGATCGAACGGGCGTTCCAGAAGCGGAATTCCACCGGCCCCTCCACCTCGACTCCTTCACGCTCGAGCGCCGCCTTGAGGTCGTCGATGCGGGAGTTCTCGGTGCCGAAGGCGAAATGCTGCGGCCCTTTGACGTGGGCCGCGCCGAACGAAAGCGGGCCGGCCGTGACGCCGATCCGCTGCTGGGCCCCCGGCAGACCCGCCCAGAGCCAGGCGAAATTGGGATGGGACGCGTCATCCACCTGAAGCCCGACCACGTCGCGGTAGAAGGCGAGGGTGCGCCCGACGTCCTTTACCACGAGGATCACCTCGGAGATTCCCCACGCGGGGCGGCTCCCCAAGGCGCTCACAACCCGTATTCCTTCTGCTTCCGATAGAGGGTCCGGAGCCCGATGCCCAGGATCTTCGCGGCGCGCTGCTTGTCGTGCCCGACCGAGCGCAGCGTCGCCTCCAGGGCGGCGCGCTCGATCTCCGGCATCGACATGCCGACCGTGAGGTTCATGTCCGCCGCGGTCGGGGGTCGCTGCTGCCGGAGCGGAATCGGAAGGTCGGAGACGTCGAGGAGCCGCTTCCCCTGGGCGAAGATCACCATCTCCTCGACCGTGTTCCGAAGCTCGCGGACGTTGCCCGGCCAATCGTACTGCATCAGGCGATCCACGACGCCCCGGGTCACCCCGGTCACCTTGCGCTCGTGCTCCCGATTGAACTCCTTGATGAATGTGTCGACGAGAACCGGAATATCCTCGCGACGCTCCCGGAGCGGGGGCACCTCGAGGAGGAGGACCCGCAGGCGGTAGTAGAGATCCTCGCGGAACTGGCCGCGGGCCGCCAAGAGCTCGAGCCTCCGGTTCGTGGCGGCGATGATTCGCACGTCGACCTGGACCGTGTCGTTCCCGCCGACCCGCTCGAATTGCCGATCTTGAAGCACACGGAGAAGCTTCGTCTGCACCGGCCCCGGGATGTCGGAGATTTCGTCGATGAACAACGTCCCCTGGTCCGCCAGCTCGAACCGCCCCTTCCGCTGCTGATCGGCTCCGGTGAACGACCCGCGCTCGTGGCCGAAGAGCTCGCTCTCGATGATGTTCTCGGACAGCTCGGCGCAGTGGAGCTTCACGAACCGCTCGTCCTTGCGCGGCGAGAGCTGGTGGATGGCCTGGGCGATCCGCTCCTTCCCCGTGCCGGTCTCGCCGTAGATCAGGACCGTCGCACGGGTCGGGGCGATCTGGAGAATCTTGTCCTGGAGCTCCTGCATGACCCGCGAATGCCCGGTCAGATTCGGGACCCGCAGACGGTCGTCGAGCCGAACCGCGAGATCCTCGGCGCGGTGGACCAGCTCCTGGTGCGAGATCGCCCGCTCGATCACCGCGAGCATCTTGGGGAGGTTGAGCGGGCGAAGCTGGAAGTCGTAGGCCCCTTCACGCATCGCCTCGGTGGCGAGCTCCATGGTTCCCTGGTCGGCGATCAGGATGACGCAGACCTCGGGATTTCGCTGCTTGGCCACCTGGAGCAGCCGCATGCCGTCGACACGGTGGGCCTTGAGCTCCGTGATGACGACCTCGGGGCCTCGACCCGGCTCGCCGGCCGCTTGGGGCCAGGCCCCGTCGAGGACATTGAAGGCCTGCTCACCGTCCTTCGCCCAATGCACGTCGAAGCCCCCGGCCGTGAGAAAGGCCTGGAGCTCGGCGGTCTCGGACGAATCCTTGTCCACGATCAGGGCGCGCGGACGGCGCAGCGACAACGGCGGGTCTCCACGTTCGGGGAAAGTCAAGTAACCATAGGAGTTTACGCGGAAGAGCCGCGGGCGTCAAGCGAGGCTAGGCCTGCGGCGGGGTGGCGCTTGGGGGCGGAGGGTTGGGGTGTCGCCGGCGCTTCGGTCGGGGGCGCGCCTAGTTCAACACGTCGGCGATGTTGATTCCGTACTCGTCGGGGTCGAGGGCCGAGACGATCGTGACGGCATAGGCGCCGCTCTCATCCTCGCGATGGCTCAGGTCGATCGCGGCCCCGCCCTGGACCGGCTTCCGGTCCTTGTCGGCGACCACCTGGACCTTGGGCCGGAAGATGTCGTGCGAGTTGTGCGTGGTGACGACCGCGATCTCGTTGGTATCGAGGAGAACGACCGTGCCGGCCGGGTACATGCCGACGGTGTTGATGAAGGCCTTGAGCAGGAGCGGATCGAACTTCTCCTGGTTCTGGGAAATGATTTGGTGGAGCGCCGCAAACGGCGGGAACGGGCTCTTCCGGTACGCCCGGTGCGCGGTCATCGCGTCGAAACAGTCGGCGATCGCCACGATCTTGCTGAAGAGGCACTGCTCCATGTGCCCCTTCAAGCTCGGGTACCCGCTCTTGTCGTAGTTGATGTGGTGCTCGTACGCCACGATCATCGACCGCAGCGCCAACTCGTTCAAACCGCGCATGCGCGCGATCATCTTCACGCCCTGGATCGGGTGATCGAGCATCAGCTTCCACTCCTCGGGCGTGAGCTTGCCCGGCTTGTTGAGCACCCAGGCCGGGATCGAGGCTTTCCCGAGGTCGTGGAGCATAGCGGCCACGCCCAGTTCTCCGAGCAGTTTCTTCGAGAGACCGAGCCGCTGGCCTAAAGCGATCGAGAGGATCGACACGTTGACGCAGTGCTGAAAGGTGTATTCGTCGTGATTCTTGATCGCGGTGAGCCCGAGCAGGGAGAACTCCTCATCGAGGATCAGATCGACGATCCCCTGCACGGCGCGCTTCGCCTTCCGCAGGTCGACCGGACGGTGGTCGCGCGCGCTCAACATCACGGTTCGCGCCGATTCGATGGCGCGATAGAACGACCGCTTCGCGGCCTTCCGGCTGTCCCGCACCTCTTCCTGGCTGACCATGCCGTGCTGCGGCACGACCGTCTTGATCGGGATGATGTGCTGGACCGAGAGCTTGCTCAGAGCGGCGCTGAACTCCTCGAAGGGGTCGGCGGACTTCACGTCCACGTCCAGGAACAGGCGGACGAACTTCTTCACCTCGGGCGGCGTCAGCTTCCCCGTGAACGAGAATCCGCTCAGATCCCGGACGCGGAATTCGTCGATGAGGAACTGATAGCTCGGATACGACGACGCGTCGACCCGGAGGCGGTGCTGGCTGAGGTAGAGGAAGTCCCCGACCGCCTGAAGTTTGAAGTCCTTCTCGGCCGTCCACATCTGGTCGACTGTCTCGATGAAGTTCGTCAGCGGCCCCTGGAAGGCGATGTTCCCGACGTCGTGGATCCGCGCCGTCTTGATGAGCACGCAGAGCTGGATCGAAAGGTTCCGCCCCGCCAGGATGACGCGCGAGGAGATCTCGTCCGGTGGACGCGGCGTCGATGCGGGTCTCGCTTCGGTCATTCTCCCTCCCCGGGGCCGCGCCTGGACTCGGGACGGGCGAGGGCCGCCTTTCGCACCGCCGCCAGAGCGGTCTCGACCGCCCGACGCACCGGATCACGCTTGCTCTGGATCTCTCGATTCAGGACCGCCAGCGCGGCCGGCGTCCCCAGCCACGCCAGCGCGAGCGCGGCGTGCAGCCGCTCCTCCTCGTTGCCGGGGCTGAAGAGGCCGCCGCGCGTGAGGATCGACTCCAGCTTCGGAACGAGGGTGTCGGATCCACAGCGCCCGAGCGCTTCGAAGAACGCCTCGCGCTCGTTCGAGTCGCGCCTCATGAAATCGGAGGCTTGGATGACGCCCAGGATGCTCTGGGCCGCGCGGTCGTCCCGCTTTGCCGCCAGGGTCATGGCGGCCTGAATCCGGACGCCGGCGTCGGGATCTTTGAACGCGGAAACCAGGTACGCCCGGCTCGTCGGGCTCTCGATGTTCCCGAGGGCGCGGACCGCTTCCTTCCGAACCCGCACGTCCTCGTGATGGAGCGTCCGATCCAGCGCGCGCTCGACGCCCTGGTGCGCGATCCGCCCGAGGATGTAGACGATATTCCGGATCACGTACCAGCGGGTGTCGCTCAGCCTCTCGATCAGCACCTCGACATCATCCTTGCAGGAGATGGCGAGCGACTCGCAAAGGGCCCGCCGGTACCGGACCTGATTCACCTGCCCGAGCAGGTCGCAGATCGCGGGCGCCGCGGAAGAGCCGAGCTGCACGAGGAAGTTGGTCAAGACGGCGGGATCGATGTCCGCGTGGGAGTTGAGCGTCGGCGCCATCTGACCCAGGAAGCTGGGGCGTCCGATCTCGCGAATCACCTGCTCGACGATGCCCTGGAACTCGGCCTGCGTCTCCGCCTTCTTCGCCGCGATTCCCCGGAGGCGGGCGGTCAGCTCGTTGGCTCGCCCAATCGCGCCCTCCTCGATCGAGAGCTCGATGAAGCGCTGGAACGCGGAGGCCGAGTCCAGGAAGCCGGCCGGCGTTTCCTCCGCGGCGAGGATCGTGGCCACGATCTCGAGGACCTCGTTGGTGAGCCCCCTCTGCTCCTCCTGACGGATCTCCTCCTCGAGGGCGGCATTCTCTTCCTCGCTGAGCGCGAACTGGACGCCGATCGACTCGTCCCACGTCGGCGACATCTCCACCTTCGGTACCCAATCGTCCGAGCGCTCGGGCACCGGGTCGCCCGATCCGGAAGGAGGCTGCTCCTCCTCCTCGACGCCGCGCGTCGGCCAGGGAATCCCGCCCTCGTGCCCCTCCGGATCCTCGTCCGCAGCGTAGGGAACCTGTCCCGATTCCTCGGTCAGATCCTCGAGCGAGATGAAGAGGTACTCGATGTGGCGGAAGTCCCCCTCCCAGAGAAGCGTGACGACGTCGTCCTGCACCTGGGCGGTCTCGACCGCGCGCTTCAAGACGTCGAGAAAGCCGCGGAGCTCGTGAGGCTCGAGGCCCTCGCGGAACGTGATCTCGCGCACACCGTCCCCGTAGAAGCGAAACGCGAGCGAGTCGTTCCGATCGGCATTGTGATAGACGGAGTAGTTCTCGTAGAGGAGATCGAACTGCTGAACGACGAGCGTGATGTCGCCGACTTCCTTCAGGCACGCCCACGTCCGCGACTCCAGCTCGACCTGAAATTTGTGGAGCGTCGGGCTGTTCGCGGGATAGGTGCGGCTCGCCTTGATCGTCCGGATGAGGGCGGCGATCCAATCGGCGACGCGCTTGACGTCGAGCGCGAGGACCTGATCGCGGATCAGATCGGACCGTTGCTCTGCGTTTCCCGGCTTCGCGGGTGTGGCCGGCTTGGCGGCGGGCGTAGGGGTGGTCATACAGCTTGAAGGTCGGCTTTTTCCAGCCTCACCTTGAGGCCTTTATGTCAGCGGCGGAACTCGATCTTTCGTCCGGAATCCTTGGTCGGGGAGGCGGTTCCGACGCCCAGCACATGGGCTTCCCGGACGTTGTTGAGGACCCGGCGGTCGTGGGTCAGGAGGATGACCTGGATCTCGCTCGCGAGCTCTTCGAGGACGGCCAGGAGGAGCCCGCGGCGCTCCTCGTCGAAATGGGCGATCGGATCGTCGAGAAGGAGCGGAAGAGGCTCCCGCGCGGCCAGCTCCCGGGCGAGCGCGGCCCGGAGCGCCAGATAGAACGCGTCCCGCGTGCCGCGGCTCAACGACTCGAGCGGAACGCCGTCGCGGTCCCCGGTGGCGAGCGTCGGCTGAAAATCGGAGTCGAGGCGCACCTTGGTGTAGCGGCCGTTGGTCAGCCGGGCGAAGGTCGCCTCCGCCTGGCTCGCCATCCGGCCTACGTGCTCCCGCTGGTAGGCCTGCACCGAGTCGCGGAGCACCTCCAGGGCGAGGAGCAGGGCGGCCCGCTGTCGCTCCTCGCGGGAGAGCGTTTCCTCTTCGGTCACGATCATCTCGTCCAGCGACTCGAGATTCTCCGCGTCGCCTTCCCCGCCTCCGGCCCTGCGTAGAAAGGCATCGAGCGATTCCTGCTCCGCCTCGAGCTTGGTCCGAAGCGCCGTGGCCTCCCGCCTCAGCCGCTCCGCGGCCTCCGCGGCCTTGACCGGATCCTCGCGCAGCGGCGCCAAGAACGGCGACTGCTGGAGCAGGAGCTTCTCCTTGGAGCGGAGGCTCCCCACCGCCTCGTCGATCTCCTTCGACTCGGCCTCGAGCCGTTCGGGCGTCGGGAGCGAGTGGAGCACCGCCGCGGCTTCGCGCCGTTCCTGCGTCGCGGCGCGGTAGCGCTTCACGTCTTCCAGCATCACCTCGACCGTCCGCCCCGCGATGTAGGGGTTCACGCGAATCTCGACGCCGTCGATCTCCTGGCTCAACGTGCGGATGTTCTCCTCGAGGACGTGGATGTGGGCTTCGGCCAGCTCACGCGAGCGCTGTCCCTTGCTGCGGCCGCGGCGACGCCCCAGCAGAAGTCCCAGTCCGAAGCCGACCGCCGCCGCGCCCCCCGCGGCGAACGGTTGCCGGATCCCATACCAGGCTCCCGCGCCGAACACGCCGGCCAGGACGAGCCCGAGCATGAACCCGCCGGCGGTCGTTTTCCTTTCCGGGGCGTCGAGCGTCCGCCGCTCGTCCTCGACCGACTTCTGGTGGCGGGACCGCTGGGCGCGGAGCATCCCGAGCCGCATGAGATCCGCCTCCGCCTCATCCGGCGCGTTCGCGAGATAGCCGAGCGTCTCGGCGATCCTCCGGTCGATATCCTGAACCTGGGTGCGCGCGCGGCGGGCGGTGACGAGCTCCTGCCCGATGGCCGGCGCGCGCTTCAGCAGCTTGCGCTGCTCCTCGCGGAGGTGGAGCCACGATTCGAGATCCGCGCGGAGCTGCTCCTTCCCGGCGAGGTCGGCGCGGAGATCCAGGAGGCGTGTCTCGATCCCGTCCCGCTCCTTGCTCCGCGTCTTGAGCTCGGTGAGCACGTATTCCGAGCGGCTCCGCCGGTCGCGGAGCCCCTGGATGAGCTCGATCCGGTTCTCGATCGAGCGATTCGTGCGCTTCCGGGAGCGGGCGTCGAACGGGTGATCGCGCGTCAGGGAGTCGAGCCGTTCCAGCAGGGCGTCCTGGATCTGCTGGTAGTCCGCCTCGACCGCGCCGGAGACGAGATGCCGGAGCTCGGGGCTGACCTGTGTCTCGAGCGCGCTCTCATGGACGAACGATGATTCCCGGAAGAGGCGCGCCTCCGTGAAGCCGAACCAGCCGCGGAGCAGCTCCTCGTACTGAATCTGCTCGGCGCTCCGCCCGCGGGGGTTGGCGGCGCCGTGAAAGACCGTGGAATGGATCTCGTCCGACCCGTCGCGGAGGCGGTCGACCCGGACGTCGTGGGAGATGAACTCCCGCGTGACTTGAAACCGGCCCGAGACCGTGGAGAAGGTGACGGAGGCCATGTGCTTGGCCCCGTTCCAGGGGCGGGAAAGCTCCTCCGTCTCGAGCGAGGCGAATCCAAAGAGTGTGGAGACCACCGCCGCGGCCATCGACGACTTGCCGGACTCGTTCGGCCCGATGAAGAGGTTGAGCCGCTTGGCCTCGAGATGCGCGTCGAAGCGCGTCAGGGGGCCGAAGCCCTCGATCGTCACCCGCTCAATGCGCATGGCGTGGATTCTGGAATTCCGCGAGACCGAGCCGGAGCGCGAGGGCGGCGGTTTCGCGCGCCTGCGTATCGGCGGCCTTGTCGATCCGCTCGAGCATGCTCCGGACGAAGACGCCCCGAACCGTGGCCTCCTCGCGATACCGTTCCAGCAGCGATGCGTTCACGACGTAGGTCGCGTCCTCGATCTCGACGTAGAAGAAGCGCGGGGCCACCCGCTTCTGCAGCCTCTCGGGGTCGAAGACGAAGTCCGCCGGCCCCTCCAGGCGCACCCGCGCGATCTCGCGGTCGCCGGCGAAGGCCATGATGCGTCCTTCCAGCTGCGATTCGTCGCGGACCTCGGCCAGGTTCAGATCGATCGTCGTGTCGTGGACCGTTCGCACGTTCCACGGAGCCCGCTCGATCGAGATCGAGTCGCGGCTCAGGGTGGCGGTGACCAGGTACCGGGCCCCATTCTCCCCGAACTTCTTCCCTTCGAGCGTGCCGGGGTAGACGGCGACCGATCCGCCTTCGCGGATCTCGGCGAAGTTGTGGAAGTGGCCGAGCGCGAGGTAGTGAAGCCCCGACGCCGCGATCTCGGTGCGGCTGATCGGGAGATCGGTCGGGCGAATCTTCCACGCGGGATTGTCCTGGAGCGCCGCATGAAGGACGCCCACGTGGTAGTCCGCGAGCCCGACCGGCCGGAATTCCCCGAGGGGGCGCTGGCAGACGGCGGCGTCGTAGGCGATCCCGTAGGTCTGGACCGACTCGCCCCCGATCGTGAGATGCGGCCCCGGCTCGAGCGTCGGGGACAGGAAGAGGTGCGCGCTCTTCGGAAGACGCAGGCGCCGGAAGATCGACCGCCGGTACGAGGGAGAATCGTGCGTGCCCGGAACGAGCAGAACGGGCAGTCCCGCCTTGTCGAGCCGGTCGAAAGCGGCCTCGACCTGGTAGACCAATCCCTCGTCCGGATCGTGGGTGTCGAACAGATCGCCGGCGATCGCGACGAGGTCGGCCGGCTTCGGATCGGCCGTTGCGTACTCGACCGCCCGGAGGAACGCCGATAGGAAATCGCGTCCGCGCTCCTCACCCCGGTCCCCCATCGAGGGGAACGAGGCGCCGATGTGGAGATCGGCCAGGTGCAGGATGCGAATGCTCATCGACCCTTCCTCCGTATCATGCGGCGCAGATCCCGCAGCGCCTCGCGGTGCGCCCGAAACGCGATCGGCCGCGGGAGCCGGTCGAGCGCGAAGAAACCGACATCGCTTGCGTCGTCGCCGGCCTTGAGCCGGCCGCCGACCACCTTCGCCAGGTAGAGGATCAGAACCGCGCGCGTGCGCGGATCGTCCCGTCCGGCGTAGACCCCGAAGAGCCCCGTGAGCCGCACGGTGAGGCCCGTCTCCTCCTTCGCCTCGCGAACGGCGGTCAACTCCGGGTGCTCGCCGTATTCCATGAAGCCCGCCGGAATCCCCCACGAACCTTGCCGCGGCTCGTGCGCCCGCTTCGCGAGCAGGACCTGGTCTCCCCGCATCACGATCACCCCGCAAGCCGGGACCGGATTCCGGTACGCGATGAACCCGCACCGCGGACACGCCATCCGCCGCACGCCATGCTCGCGGATCGGCCGAAGCGCGGTGCCGCAAACGATGCAGAATCGAGGCTTCGGCCGACTTGGTTGCGTTCCCACGGTGGCTGGACCCTCCTTGGCCCGACCCCGCGCAACTCCGCCTTGCCCTTTTTGCTTGGCGCCCATTAGGCTCCCCAAGGGTTTCGGCGGGACTGGGAGACTCCCGTCCTACGAGCAATCGGCGAACAGGGCGCCTTACTCAAGTGGAAATAGCCCGGAAGAGAAGAGCCGCAAAGCGCCCCGCGAGCGGGCGGTCCGTCGCCCTGCCGCCGGCTCCCAGCGAGGGCCCTCTGATCGGGGCCCACATGAGCGTGGCGGGCGGCATGGCGACCGCGATCGAGCGCGCCCTCAGGGTCCGCGCCAGAGCTCTCCAAGTCTTCACGAAGAGCCCCAACCAGTGGAAAGGCAAGCGCCTCGTGAGCGGCGAGGTGGCGGCCTTCCGGGAACGCCGGGAGGCAAGCGGGCTGGCCTTCGTGACCGCCCACGATTCCTACCTGATCAACCTCGCCTCGCCGCGGGAGGCCCTCCGCCGGCGCTCCATCCGCGCGCTCGCGGATGAGATCAGCCGCTGCGAGGCGCTCTCGATCCCCTACCTCGTCGTTCATCCGGGCGCCCACGGGGGCAGCGGGGTTCGGGACGGATGCGACCGCGTGGCGGAGTCGTTGAACCGGGCTCGGGAGATCGCCCCCTCTCCCGCCGTGACGGTGCTGCTCGAGACCGTGGCGGGTCAGGGGACGACGCTCGGAAGGCGATTCGAGGAGCTGGCGCGGATGCGGGAGGGGGCCGCGAGGCGGAACCTGATCCAGTTCTGCCTCGATACGTGCCACGTTCACGCGGCCGGGTACGATCTCGCGAGCGACCGCGGCTGGGAGGAGACCTTCTCGGAGTTCGACGCCATCCTCGGGCTCGAAAACCTCCGTCTCTTCCACGTGAATGATTCGAAAAACGAGCGGGGGAGTCGGGTCGACCGGCACGAGCACATCGGAAAGGGCCGTCTGGGCGTCGGGCCGTTCGCGCGGATCATGCGCGACTTCAGATTCCGCGCGGTTGCGAAAATCTTGGAAACCCCGAAGGGGCGCGACGGCGTCGTGATGGATCGAAGAAACCTGTCGCTTCTGAGGCGGCTGGCCGGGGAAACGCCCGCCGCGTCACGCAGCCCATCCCGGCGGAGTCCCCCGCCGAGGATTCAGTAGCTGCGCTCGTCCTCCTCCTCGTCGTCCTCGACTTCCTCGGCGGCGTCTTCGAGCCCTCTCTCCTCTTCATACTCCAACATGAAGTACTCGCGGAAGGGATCCACCAGATCGTTGAAGGCCTTGTGGGGCGACGCCACCCCGTACTCGCGGAGCTTGTCACAGATCTCCCCGATCAAGGCGTCCATCCGGGCCGAAAGGTTGGTCTCCGCGATGAGGCGTTCGACGATTTCCTTATCCTGGTCGTTCGGGCTCATGGAAGTCGCTCCTGATGGGTGGGTCCCCGCGGTCGAGCCGAGGCCCCGGGCCAGACGCCGATGCCCCCGGACACTCCTATTATACCAAACCTGGGGCCGCAATTCAGACCCAGCGCGAGCGGCATTGGGGCGGCGCCGCGATCCCTCCTCTATCTGATCCCCCGAGGGCCGGTTATGGCGGGCTTGCTTGACAAGGGGAGGCCCACCGCCGACGATCCGCCCCCGTGAGCCAAGATCTGGAGCCGCCGACCCCCATTTTGCCGCGAGGCGCGTCCGACGTGAGAAGCGTCGCGCGCTCGGCGGGAGTCATCTCCGCCGCCACGTTCCTGAGCCGCGTGCTCGGCCTCGTCCGCGAGCAGGTATTCGCGGCCCAATTCGGGGCCGGGTTCGCCGTCGACGCATTCCAGGTCGCCTTCCGGGTGCCAAACCTGCTCCGGGATCTGTTCGCCGAGGGGGCGATGAGCGCCGCCTTCGTGCCGACGCTGTCCCGGGCCCAGGAGCGGGGCGGCCCGGAGGCGGCACTTCGTTTAACCAACCTCGTGATCAATTTTCTCCTCGTCGTCGTCTCCGCGATCTGCCTCGTCGGGATCCTCGCCGCCCCGTGGATCGTGCGGGTGCTCGCGCCGGGATTCGCGGCTGTGCCGGGGAAGCTCGAGCTGACCACGCTGATGACGCAGATCATGACGCCGTTCCTGGTCCTGGTCTCGACCGCGGCGGCCGTGATGGGATTCCTCAACACGCGGCGAATTTTCTTCATCCCCGCGGTCGCGCCCGCGATGCTGAACCTCGGGCTCATCGCGTCGGGCTTCCTGATCGCCCCCCTCTGCCCGCGCTTCGGTCTCCAGCCGATCGTCGGAATGGCGTTCGGTACCCTGCTGGGAGGGCTGGGGCAGCTGCTGGTCCAGGTGCCGGCGCTCCGCGCTCAGGGCTATCGCTGGCGGCCGGTCGTCTCGTTCCGGGATCCCGACGTCCTCCGCATGGTGTCGCTCATGACCCCCGCCGCCGTCGGCATCGCGGCGGTCCAGGTGAACAACTTCGTGAGCACGTTTCTCGCGTCCACGCTCCCCGAGGGGAGCGTCTCCTGGCTCAACTACGCCTACCGCCTGATGCAGCTCCCGATCGGGCTGTTCGGGGTGGCGGTCGCCACGGTCACGCTCGCCGAGGTCGCGCGCCACGCCGCGCAGCAGAACATCGCGGGCCTCAAAGAGACGCTCTCGTTCTCGCTTCGCCTGGTCTTCCTCCTCACGCTTCCGGCCACCCTGGTCCTCCTCGCGCTGTCGAGGCCGATCGTGGCGCTCCTCTACCAGCACGGAAAGTTCGGCGCGTCGGATACGATGGAGACCGCGAGGGCCCTGTGGGGGTACGCGGTTGGACTGGCGGCGTTCTCGGGCGTCCGCGTGATGGTCCCGGCCTACTACTCCCTGGGCATGGCGCGCATTCCGGTGATGATTTCATTCGTCTCGATCGGCGCCACGGTCGTGCTCAACTTTCTCCTCATGGGCCCGATGGCGCACGCGGGGCTCGCGCTGGCGACCTCGATCGGTTCGGTGCTGAACTTCGTGCTCCTGTTCTGGATGCTGCGGTCGCGAATCGGAGGGATCGGCGGATGGGCGCTCGCGACCTCCGCGGCCAAGATCTTGACGGCGGCCGTCGTGGCGGGCGGGGCGGCTTGGGTCACGGCGCACGCGGTCGAGGGCGTCACGGGCCTCGAGAGCCTCGGCGCGCGCCTGGCGGTCGTGGGGGCCGGGCTCGCCGCGGCGCTCCTCGTCTACGTGGGCATGGCGACGATCCTTCGCGTGGAGGAGCTCCAGCGTTTGCTCGGCCGGCTGCGAGGGACCTAGCGCGGACGCTGAAATCGAGTGAGATCGTCGCCGGGGCGGGCGTATTGTGGCCGCGTGAAACGGCGCGTCTCCGCAGTCTGCCTGGACGTGGATGGGACGCTGACCGACGGCGTGGGCGGCTCCGCGCTCCCCGGCGCGGTCGCCGCGGTGGCGCACCTTCGAGCGGCCCTGCCGGTTCGCCTGGTCACGAACACCACGAGCCTGCCTCACGCCTCGCTCGCGCGACATCTGATCGGTCTGGGACTCCTGGACACTGCCGAGTCGCTCTGGACACCCGCCGCCGTGGCTCGCCGGGTGCTGCCGGAGCGGGGACACGACGCGGGAATCCTCCTCGTGGAGGAGGCGGCGCGGGGCGACTACTCCTGGTTTCGCGAGGATCCCGCCGGCCCCGCGGTCGTCCTCGCGACGGAGGCGCACGGCCTTCGGTTGGACGACATCCAGCCCGCGTTTCGAAGGCTCCTCGACGGCGCCGTGCTCTACGCGCTCCAGCAAAACCGCTACTTCAAGAAGGGCGACGTGCTCGTGACCGACATCGGGCCCCTGGCCGCCTTCCTCACGTACGCCTCGGGGCGCGAAGCGACGACGCTCGGGAAGCCCTCACCGCTCCTCTACAACGCGGTCGCCCAGGAGGTCGGAGCATCCCGAGGGGGAATTGTCATGGTCGGGGACGACGCCGAGTTCGATGTCTCCGCGAGCGTCGCGCTCGGGATGCAGGGCGTGCTGGTGAAAACCGGGAAGTATCGGCCGGGCGATGAGGAGCGCCACCAACCCCGGCCGACCGCGGTGCTCGAGAGCGTGGGCGATCTCCCGAGGTGGCTGGGTATCGACTAGACGTTCCGTCCCGCCTCTCCGCGCGGAGACGCCTGCGTGGGAGCTACGCCCAGGGCGGCGTGAGCCCGAATGCGTCGAGCTTCGCCTCGAGCTCCTTGCGCTCGCGGTTGGGGGCCAGACCCCCCTCCTTGCCGGGATTGAGGAGACCGCTCGCGGCGGCGATGCTGCGCGCGCGCTCGGGGTCGCCGGAGGTGATGGCGCTCAAGATCTCGAATTCGATCCGCGAAAGCGGAACGGCGTGACGGCGGTAGTCGAGGAACGCCTCCCAGACAAAGGGCACCCACCGGGCCACGATCTCCTCGCCGATGACGTTCGCGTAGGCACGAATCTCACGCTGCGCATGCTCGTCCATCCGAAGGCTCAGGAAGTGGAGGAGATTGTGGAGATCGATTTTCCAGTACGCCTCGGTATAGGTGGATAGCGGCAGGTCCTTTCTCGCCTGTTCGCGAGCGACGCCGGCCGCAAGCCTTGCCTCATACGCAGCACGCGCCTTCGTTTGCACCTCCAGCTCCTCGGCCGAGAGCCGTGCCCCGACGTCCGGCGGCAATTGACCGGCGCTTCCCTGCCGATTCGTCGATGACTGCGACCGCCACTCATCCGGCGCCGTTCGCTGCGCTGCATCTATGGCGACGGAATAGCGTGTCGAATACTCATTCACGTTTGCCGCACGGTGGCGAATTATTTGCCGCCAGGTATCCATGGGGACGCGCACGTGGAATTTGATCTCGCACATCTCGAACGGCGTCGTGTGCCGATGGCGCATGAGATACCGAATGAGACCGCGATCCTCCTGCAAGCGCCGGGTGCCAACCCCGTACGAAATCCGCGCGGCACGCACGACCGCCGCGTCATCTCCCATGTAGTCGATCGCGCGGACGAAGCCGTCATCGAGCACCCGGAACGGCTGGCCCAGGATTGCATCGATCGCGGGGACACTCGGCCGCGGCAGCCGCTCGGAGACCTCTCGCGATTCGGGCACGATCGAGGACTCGTCCGCCGCTTCGGGCTTGGGATCCGAAGACTTGCTGGGAAGCTTCACGACTCTCAAGATAGAACCGTTTTGTCCTGAGGGAAAGCGCTACTGCGGTCGCTACTTGCCGGCGCTTCGAAGCGAGTCGACGTACGCGTTGATCTTCCCCTTCTCATACCAGCGCGTGCTGATATATCGGGCGTAGATCATGAATTCGGGCGGCCGGAGGAAGCCGCTGAGGCCGCCCAAGAGGTCCGCGTCGGGCTTCATGAAGTAGGTCGCGGGGTAGCCGGTAACCCCGACGGCACGCGCAAACTGACGCTCCGTCAAATCCTTCCCGCGCCATCGGAGCTTCGCCGAGGACTCGCCGTTCACCTTCGCGAGCACGAAGTTCTCGCGGAGGTAGGCCGCTACCTCGGGATCGCCGTAAGTCTGCGCCTCCATGATCCGACACCAGCCGCACCAGGTCGTGTAGATGTCGACGATGAGGTGCTTCTTCTGGTCCTTCGCTCGCGCGGTGGCGGCATCGAACGCAAGCCACTCGAGCTTCTCTCCGGGCTTTTGGGCTTCGCTCTTGCCGCCGGATTTGTCCGGATCAGCGGGCATCGCGCCCGCCGGCGTGGGGGCCGGCGCGGCCAGAAGGCTCAGGGTGGCGAGGAGGGCGAGGTGTTTTCTCATGGGAGCCTAAGTCCTTGTCTTTACTGGAATTGGATGCCTTGCCCCACCGGAGGCGGAGTCCAACATCCGGCCTACGAGGATATCATTCGGGTCTACCCCGCATCAACGCGCATTTCTTCTAATTCCGCGGGCCGCCGCCTGGTCGCGGCCACCTGGTGCCACGCGATCGGCACGGCGGAGAGCAAGAACGCGAACGAGAGCCAGGGAATCGCCCCCAAGCCGAAGCGGTCGGCCAGGAGGCCTCCGGTCACCGGTCCGACGATTGTCGCGAGCGCGTAGGTCCCGCTCAAGACACCGAGCCCGCCGCCCCGCTGCGCCGCCCCCGAGTACTCGCTCGCGAGCGCGTTGGCGCTGACGTTTACCAGGCTGTAGAGAGGGAGCGCGTAGAACGCCCCGAACACGACCGGGTCGCGGGTGAACGCCATCCCGAGGTACATCGCGACATACAGGGACACCCCGACCGCGAGCACCCGATGTCCCCCGA
>Ga0137409_10001885_pt1 | contig 22590 bp, 24 predicted proteins | sample CZODoug1_16funga_FD_122059 | JGI IMG/M metagenome (GOLD analysis project Ga0137409, IMG submission 122059) | Vadose zone soil fungal communities from Angelo Coast Range Reserve, California, USA - CZODoug1_16fungal (Hybrid Assembly) | ecosystem: Environmental > Terrestrial > Soil > Vadose zone...
GCCATTGGCATTTTTCTCGGCGCGCTGATGCTGCCGTGGAGCCATTGGCTCCTCCGCCGCGGTTATCCCTATTTTTCGGAAGGAATCGCCGCGCTAGGCCAGGCCATTTTGCTTCTATCTTTGTGGGCCGGATGTCGTTACTACACCGTCTTCAGTCGCGAAGTCGGCTTTGCCGGAATGGTGCTGGTCACTATAGCGATTGCTGCGGTCGCGCTCGGCCGCGATTCCCAGCGCATCGCCATGCTTTCCATGTTGGGAGGATTTCTCACTCCTCTCCTGGTGAGCACCGGCAAGGACGAACAGATCGCCCTTTTCACCTACATTTTCATCCTTTGTGTCGGCTTGCTGATAATGGCATGGCGGCGCGATTGGCGATGGCTTGCACCAGTCTCCTTCGTTCTCACACAATTTTATTTCTGGGGCTGGTATGACGCCTTCTACGAGCCGACCAAGCTGGAGCCCACACTCGCCTTCGCGACGCTCTTCCTAGTCATTTATTCGACCGTGCCCATTCTTTATTCCATTCGCTCGGGTGTTCTGGACTCTCTTGGCGCCTTACTGATCGTCCTAAACGCGTTCAACTATTTGGCCGCTGCTTACGCGATGCTATGGCCCCGACAACGCTGGCCGCTCACCCTGCTGGTCTTGGCCTTGTCAGCCGCGCACCTAACAGTTTCTCGGATTCTTCCCGCCACGAAGCAGAGCGAAAAATCCCTGTCGCGACTGATCTTCGGCGGACTCGCACTCACCTTTGCTACCTTGGCGATCCCTATTCGCCTCGACGGTAAATGGATCACCCTGTTCTTCGCGATCGAGGGCGCCGTCCTGATATGGACCGGATTTCGCGCGCTCCACCTTCGACTGCGCCAAGCCGGTTATTTCCTGCTCGGTCTCGCCGCCGTGCGCCTCCTGCTCTTCCCCATCTCCGCCCCTCAATTCCTATTCAATGCGCGATTTGCCACCTATCTCGTTCTAATCACTTGTTTGGTGGCTGCGCTGCTCGCAGCACGCGAGCAAGCCTCAATTCTGGGAGAGCAAGAGAATGCCGTCCTTACAGTTCTGGCCGTCGGCACCAATGCCTACGCCATACTCGCGCTGTCTCTGGAATTCTGGGATTATTTCGGCCGCAGCGCCCTGTTCGGCGTCGACCGCCATCTTGCGCAGCACCTGGCGCTTTCCCTGCTTTGGACCCTCTACGCTTCCGCTCTCATCCTTACTGGCGTAAAGCGTCAGTCCGCTCTACTTCGCTGGCAAGCACTCATCCTTTTCGGCCTCGCCGTCGCGAAAGTCTTTCTGTACGACATTTCCTATCTCGACCGCTTCTATCGCATCGTTTCCTTGCTTATTCTGGGAGTCCTTCTACTCGTGGTCTCTTTCCTCTATCAGAAAAAGACCTCCCGAGAACGATCCACACCATGAGGCCCAACTCAGTTCCCCTTCAGCGCATACCCCGTATCGAACGGGAGCTTCCCATCAACACGTAACACCTTCACAGCGCTATTGATCGCATACACATCCAAAACTCCCACAGCTCCCGGCGTCGCTTCCACCGTGCGCAGCAAATCCTCGTCGCTTTCCACGACGCGCACCACAGTCCGCGTCTCATTCAGTTTCGCAATCGCGGTCTTGACCTCGCCTGCCGGCACCCCAAACAGCTTTTGCACCGCTACATGCATCTCCGGCGACTCCGGATCCTTCATTACCAACGTAAAATTCCGTCCGTCCGCCCACGTTTTCTGTGTGCCCTTGCAGAGTTTCCCCAATTCCGCCAAAGGCACATCCTGCAGCTTGCTTCCTGCCGAAGCAATCACCGCCATGTTCTTGATCGCCGGCGCGGCACTCCCCGCCAGCAACGCACCCACGCAAAGTATCGCCGCAGCGCGTAGCCTAGTTCCCCATCCATTTGCGTTTTTCATAGAGCTGAATCACCCCGTGCAAAGGTTACTCGCAGTATTCGCACACCTACTGCATAGCACAAGAGAACACTGCTTCCCTTGTGTCTAACCGTGCGACTCCTTGTGCAATCGTAACCATCCCGCATCGCCTGTCCATCCGGCCAGTATGCGTCGTGCGGCTCGCACGCTAACTTGATTCTGCAAGGGTCATTCTCGCGTTTTCCAAAAAGGGGTCTGTGCTCATGAGCCGCTTCTCAGTGCGCGTTCTTCTTTTGATTTTCCCCTCTTTGTGGGGCTACCCGCTGTGGGCGCAAAATCCTGCGCCGCACGTCCAAGCTGCCGAAGCGCGCAGCAAGAGCTCCGCCGCAAAAGTAGCTCAAATCACCAGGCAGCAGCTCTTCGGAAGCATCCCGATTTCCACTCGCTCGGAAGAAGCCCGCAAATTCGTCGAAATCTCGCTCGACAAATACGAAAACCACATCGTGGACGGAGCCATCGTCAACGCCCGCAAAGCTATCAATCGCGATCCGCAGTTCGCCCTTGGTTACGCCGCTCTCTCATTAGCTTCTCTGGGCAGCATCCCAGATGCCACCGCTCTCGGGCGCGCCAAAGCTCTGGCCCCCCGAGCCACGCGAGACGAGCAACTCCTCATCCGTTGGATGACCAGCATCAGCGACCGCGACCTCCTTCCCGCCATCACCGCCATGAACGATCTTCTCAAGCGTTATCCCGACAACAAGCATGTGCTCTACATCATCGCCGATTGGCTTTACTACCAGCAGGACTACGACCGCTCCCGCCAAATGCTTGAGACTATTCACCGCCTCGACCCTGACTTTCCTCCCGCTCTTAACCTGCTCGGCTACGCTTCTCTGGAAACCGGAACGCCCGACCCAGAAAAGGCTATTGCCTCCCTCAAGCGTTACGCCGAAGTTCAGCCAAAATCTCCCAACCCGCAAGACTCTCTCGGCGAAGTCTTCCGTCTCGCCGGCGACGATCAAAGTTCGCTCGAGCATTATTCCGCCGCTCTCAACATTGATCCCAATTATCTCCCGTCGCACTACGGTCTCGGCGACACTTCTGCCCTCATGGGAAATTACCTTCGCGCCAGCGCCGAATACGATGAGGCTATCGCCCTCGCCAGCAACCCGCGCGATCGTTCGCACTGCGAATTTCAGAAAGCTCTGGTGTTTTTCTGGGAAGGACAAACCGCGGAAGGGCACGCAGCTCTCGATGCTCTCAACGAGAAGGCTCGCCACCAGAAGGAACCTTATTCGCAATTTGAAATTGGTTTCGGCCGCGCCATGCTGGCCGGAGATGCCGCCTTGGAATTGGAACAGCTCCGCTCGCTCGAGCTTTGGCTGGCAAGCCCCAGCGATGGCCTAAGTGAAGCCGATCGCGACAACTTCCGCGCGCAACTCCTGCGCGAACGCGCCCGCATCTCAGCGTCCCGCGGCGAATTACCCCTCGCGGAAGCCAGCGTCCGCAAACTCAGCCTGCTCACCGACCAGTCGCGCGATTTCCTGGTTGCTAACAGTTACGAATCCGCCCGCGGCTACGTGCTCGCCGCCCAAGGCGATTTCGCCAACGCCGTCGATGAACTCGCCGCCGATCCGCGCTCCGTGCTCGCACTCGATCAGCTCGCCGCCGCGCAAGAAAAACTCGGCAACACCGCCGCCGCCGAGGCCACCCGCACCCGCATCAAGTATCTGCGCGCACCCACCGTTGAATGGTATCTCCTGACAACCACCCGCGCACTAGAACCCACTTCGTAACCGCCCGGTCCGCGCTGCGCTGTGGCAGCGGTGTATAATTCAATCATGGCAAAGGACGTGATTCACGTTTCGGAGATCGAAGCAGCCAGCGACTTTTCTGCTCTAATGGCGCGGGTGCGTGCCGGCGCGGAGGTGATCATCGAAAGTGGTAAGCGGCCCGTGGCGATCCTTCACGCTGCCGAACCAGTGCGCCGCAATATCTCCGAATGCATTGCGCTGGCCAAAGCGCATGAGGAAGAGACAGGCCGGGCGCCAGTCCTCGACGCGGACTTTGCCGACGACGTGGAAGAGACCCTCCGTCACCGTAAGCCCTGGAATCCACCAGCGTGGGAATAGTCCTCGACTCCAGCGTCATCATAGCTGCCGAGCGCAGAGGCCACACCGTTCGGGAGATCTTGGAGCAACTCAAGGCGGTTCAAGGCGACGTCGAAATAGGCATATCGGTAGTGACCGTGGCCGAGCTAGTGCATGGAGCCTATCGCACCAGGACCGAAGCGCAGCGAGAACGGCGCCTGGAATTTATCGAGAGGCTTGCGAGCGACGTTCCGGTGTATCCGGTGACGCTGGACATTGCTCGGCTTGCTGGCCGCATGGAAGGTCAGCAGGAAGCGCTCGGCGTGCAGTTTGCGTTTGAGGATTTGTTAATTGGCGCGACTGCTTTGCATCTTAGCTACGATCTCGCCACCCTAAACCTTCGGGATTTCAAGAGGATCCCCGGACTGTCCGTAATCCAAATCTGAACGATTGCCATGCCTACCGCGGATTCCCCGCCTTCCGAATATAAATCTGTCCCTGAAAATTTGTGAATTGAATCTCCGGGCCTCCACCATTAATCGTTCCATGCACCGTCTTATCGATCTTCACCCGATACTTGCCGCCTTTTCCGCGGCTATCTTCCACCACCGGCTGCGAGGCTGCCGCCTTCAACTGCACGTCGAAATCGCTAAACACGTCCCCGCGGTCCGACCGAATGCTCACGTTCGCCTTCAAGTCCGCGGGAAAAGTAACGTCGATGTCCCCATTCAGCGAGCTAAACGCCATGGCCTTCTGCGGCTGAACTCGCGTCAACGTCGCGTACACGTGTCCATTCAGCGCATGCGCCACCACGCTGCCGGAAACATTGTTCAACGTCACGGCTCCGTTGATGTCATCCACGTCCAACTCTCCATCCACGCCCGTCACCACGATGTCTCCATCATTCACCGCCCGCAACTTCAGTGACGTGTGCACCGGGACCGAAACCGTCACATCGATAGCGTGCATATACGATTCCGTGTTGATGTTCACCTCATTATTTTCTTCTTCCACCGAAAGCCCCGTCGTCGAGATAGCTAGCCGCTTCGGCCCTCCCTCGTTCCGCGAATTCTCATGGCCACGCACGCGAGCTTCGACCACAACTTCCTTCCCCTCGTACGCTTTAACCGTGATCCCGCCATTTACCATGCCAACCTTGACCCGCGCCGGCCGCGACGGATCGCTCAGCGTCACCGGAATCCTGTCCCCACCTGTTTGCGCCGGTGTAGTCCCCGCGCCAAATCCCGATGCGAGCACCGCAATCACCGCTAGCCCCAACCGCCCAGAATTCAACGAGAACCTCATTTGCTTATTCATGGTTTTCCAGTATCCGAATGTCTCCATTTAAATTTTCTACCTTGATTTGCGGACCACCCGAATTCACCCTCGCACCCGTGTACCGGTCCGCTCGAAATATCACTTTCGCCCCGTGATGCTCCTCTTTCATTCCCTGCACCGGCAGCGCCGTCACCGGAAAGTCGCTGTAAATCCCCCCATTGAAAGTCTTGAACTTGAAATCAGCCGCAAGATCGCGCGCAAACGCCAATTCGACTGCTCCATTCACCGTCTCAAAATCCGATGCCTCGCTCGGATTCTGCCGGAACGACACCTTCACCGGCCCATTCACGGTCCGCGCCGTTCCCGATCCCGCGATATTCCGAATCTGTATATCCCCGTTCACATTCCGCACCACAAAGCTCCCATTGATATCGCGTACCGCAACGTGACCTTCATTCACCGTCTTGATCTTTATGTCGATGTCCCGCGGAACCTGCACCTGAAAATCCATCTTCACCACGTATCCGTCATCCTCGCGCGATCGTCCGCAATCGTGGCAGTTGCACCGGAAAGGCCCGTTCACGTACAGCTTCAACGCGTCACCCTGCTGCGTAATATCCAGCGTCACATCCTTCTTCGCCTGTTCGATTTTTCCTTTTGATTCCGCTCGGATGCTCTTGTTCACGGTGAGCTGCGCGTGATCTGAAGCTGTGCCCGCAACTTCGATTGTTCCCCAAACATTGTCAATTTCCAGCGTCCGTCGCCCCGCCCCGGCCGGCATCGCAAAAGACTTCTCGATTTTTTCCTGCTCATGCTCCCTGAGCCCAGGCTCATCCTCATCGATGTCAACGTCGTCCTTTTCCGTATCCGCATCTACGCCCGTCTCAGGCTCCTCTCGTTCTATGTCGATCTGCGGTTCATCGACGTCGATGTCCATCTCCGTGGCCGTTTCTATGTCTCTTTCCGCATCAACATCAATTTCGAAATCCATGTCCGGCTTGTCCCTAACGACATCAACGCGAACACCGCGACGCTCCTCTTGCTGCACCGACGGAACCGCCACCTTTTCCGGAACGTTACGAACCTCTTGCTCCGGAAAAAGAAATAAAGCCATTCCCGACATCAACACCGAAAGCAAATACGTATGACTCATACTCAGCTCCTCAATTCAGCTTGCTGATCGCCCAATCCGCCCGCTGCCGCACCGTCGGATTCACATTTGGCAATTGCCGCAGCTTCGCTAGCCCTGCAGCCGCGTCTGTGTCCCGCCATTCCACCAATTGATCGATCAAAGCAACTTGCACCAGCGGCGATTGCTGCTCCTGCAAAGCGTCTACCACCGTTTTCTTCACCTGCGGCTGCCCGGCATGACGGCTCAGCGCGTCCAGCGCCGCCAACCGCACATCCACGCTCGCGTCATATCGCAACGTATGCATCAACGCGGAAAGCACTTGTGGATCGAGATGTTCTTCCCGGCGCGTCCACGACACGCCCTCCAACCGCTGGCTCGCCGATTGTTGCTGCAGCATCGAAAGCGCCACCATCTGCCGCATATTCGTCAGTTCCGTGTGCATCGCTGCCAAATCCTGCGAGTTCGATTTTGTATTGCCAACTTGCAATCCCACGAAAGTTCCCAGCGCCACCAGCGCGATGCTCCAAGCCACTGCTCCCACCGGTGAACGCAACCACTGGAATACGTTCCAGATTGACGTTTCTCTGTTCACACGTCGCGACGTTCCTTCATCTCCCCGGCCCGTCTGGTAAGCCTGCAACATCGCCTCGAACCGTTGCCGCGATGCCGCGCTCGGTTGCTCATCTGGAATCAGCGCCAGCTTCTTCCATAGTCCAGCGACCTCTCTACACTCGACACAGCTCTCCAGGTGTCGCTCCACTACGCTCTTCCGTTCAGCCGCCAGCCCCTCGTGCAAATAATCCGGCAACAGCTCCGCGATCTCTTCACATTTCATGTCATCCTCCGCGGCGGAATATTTTGCGCCGCAGCACGCTGCGCGGAACCAGCCGGCGCAGCCTGCAATTGATGAAAAATCTCCCGCAATTCCTGCATCGCCCGATGAATCCGCACCTTCACCGTCGACACACCGCAACCAACCAACCGCGCGACATCCTCGTAAGGCAATTCCTGAAATCGGCAAAGCACCAACAACTCCCGCTTTTCTTCAGGCAGCCCCATCAGCGCCTTGTGCAACAACTCCGATTCTTGCCGCTGTTGCGCCGGGTCGCCTGGCGAAACCGTCGGCGCCATCTCCGGTTCAAACGGCACCTGCGGTCGGCTCTTTCGAAAATGATCGATGCGTGCATTCCGCGCAATCTGATAGATCCACGCCCGAAACGGAGTTCCGTCCCGGAACGTCTGCCGGTGCCTCAAAATTCGCAAAAACACTTCCTGCACAAGGTCCTCGCTCAATGCCCGATCCCCGGTCAGCTTCGTATAAAAGTTGTAAAGCGACGCGTGGTAGCGCTCGAACAACACCCCTAGCGTTTCCCCCGTGCCATCACGCACCTGCAGCATCAATTCCTCGTCGGTTACCGAGTGCATTCTCGGATCGTTTTCTCGCTACGCCGCGTCTTGCCCCTGCATACACGAATACCGCCAAACCCAAAAAAGGTTACATCCCCAACCCATCAACTGAAAGCTGTTTGGAGTGCGGGTGGTCTTGCCGCCGCTTTCGAGGCGCCAACATCATCAAGGCGGTCAGCAAGCCACTGAGGCTTTTCGTCTGGGAGATTGACAAAGCCTGTAATTGACTAGACCCGTCAACAATACTAAGCTCCCCCGCCAAGTAGAAAATCAAATCGAAATTTCGCCCAAACTTCAATCATTTTCGGGGAGGTCGCCACAATGGCTTTCCAAGCAGGGACCTGGAGCCAGCTTCCGTCAAACTGCACAAGAAGCCTAGTGCTGACATATCTTCGCTGTGCAGCGTGGGGCGTATTTACCTTTAAAGACTGCCTCATAGGCGCCTGGAGCTTGACCACCAAGTGCGTAAAGAAGGTGTGGGAAAATGTAAGCACTTGCAGTTGGTGGTCGGTCTTGTTTTGTCTATTGTGGGCCGTCGTTGCCACTCTCGTGTGCGTGGCGGTTGCAATTGTGGCTGTATTTACGTGTTTTCTACTGGTCGTCATTTCCTGGATCGGCTGTATTCTTTGGACTCTCATTTCTGTCATCTTCTGCCTAACCGACATGTACGGCGGCACGGCATTCCTGCTTACCGACGGAACTATCATGATGCAGGAATGGCAGATTTCCGTTTCGAATGAGGCTGAACCGACTCGCAGATGGTGGAAACTCACCCCCGATCCGTTCGGAAGCTATCTAAATGGCAGCTGGAGCCAACTGGCGGATTCGCATGTCGCCAGAGGTGCCTTCGCCTCAGCAGTGCTCGCGGACGGGAGAGTAGCGATCTGCGGCGGAGAGGTCTCGGATGCCTCCGGCTCAGTGACGCAGGATTTTAATAACACCTGCGAAATCTACGACCCGGTTGCCAACACATGGACGATGTTCGCATCTCCGACGCTGCCGGGATCGACACAAGTGTGGGCTCGGATCGGCGACGCGTCGTGTGCCCTGCTGCCGGATGGGACTCTGCTGATGGGTTCTGTGGACAGTGGGAATGTGGCAAAACTCGATCCGGTGACACTGACCTGGACCGCCATGACTCCGCGCCCGATCGTCGGCGACAGCGACGAGGAGTCTTGGGTCTTGATGCAGGACAACACGGTCGTCGCGCCCAGTTGCCGTAAGCACACCACAACTTGGATCTATCACGTCGCCAGCGATGTTTGGAAGCAAAGCAATAATTTGATGGCCGACGTCATTGGCGCCGGCGATGAAATCGGCCCGGGATTATTACTCTACGACGGCACCGCGTTTTTCCTTGGAGGCAATGAACACACTGCCATTTATGCCGCCGGGGGTACTCCTTGGTCAAATGGACCTGACCTGCCCGTCCAGAATGGACAGAAGCTTGGAATCCTGGATGGACCGGCAGCCTTGCTAGTCAATGGCAACCTTCTCTTCGGCGCTGGGCCCGCTCAGAAAGATGAGTTCGGGAATTATAGCCAGCCGAGCTGGTTCTTTGAATACGATGGAAGCGCGTTTTTCAAGACCAATGATCCGCCGAACAGCAACTGCCGCACGATGGACTCACGCCTGTTGCTGCTTCCCGATGGCAGCGTGATGTTCTGCCGTCAGAATGATTCTTCGTTCTACGCGTATCAATCGCCCGCGACACCGCAGGACAGTTTTCGTCCAGTGATTCAAACCTGCCCGACAACACTCCTACTCGGAAGCACCATTCAGATTTCCGGTCTTCAGTTTAACGGGCTGTCACAAGCTGTGGCCTATGGAGACGATTCGCAAACAGCAACGAATTACCCGCTGGTGAGGATCGTAAACAAACGAAGCAATCGTGTCCGGTATTGCCGGACTTTCCAGCACACTACGGTCGACAGCAACGGCAATACTATTCCGTCGATGGGGGTTGCGACGGGCACTGCGGTAATCACTACCAATGTCGAGATCCCCGTAAACGTCGAGCCGGGGGATTCGCAACTTTTTGTGGTGGCCAACGGCATTCCTTCAAAACCGTTCGATGTCACCGTAACGCGCGGATAGTTCGACGCGGCTCATCGCGAGCGCATTCGGAAAATGAGAATACCCACTATCTTTCCAACGAATCCTGCCGCAACAGACAAAGTGATTACGCGTAAAACCATGACCCGAAACGGCAACGTGTTGAGATGCCACTGCCATCCATACCAGAGAGTGGAAGCAAGCAACCCCACGCCAACGAAGGCTGCCCCCATCTTGCAACCACAGCTGTCCACCAAACGTGCTGATTCCTTCGCGCGAATGTCGTCAACCAAAGTACGGTGTATGAGCGCTCGGATCATGTAAGAGCTGCTCTCAGCGAAACTTAATGGGCACGCCCTTGCGCGAAATGAAGATCTTCTCTGGCGGCATGATATTGAATTTCTTCGAGTAGCTGCCCTGATTGACCGCAATGCCAACCCGCCCGCGTGAATCTACATAGAGCATAGACTCGCCTACCGCAACGTCCATGAATGTCTTCGCAAAGGGCAGCGCCGTCCCCTTCTTACCGATTTGCACAAGTACTTTATCTCCTATGTTGTACCCCAAACTCTTCAAATCGTCGCGTTGTATGTTCGTAACCAGGGATCCATAAGGATCATCAAGTCCAATAATCTCGCCCTCAATACCTTTGTCGGACTTTACCGAAGTTTTTGGCGACAGCCGTACCAACTGCTGCACCGGCGGCCCCACCAAGTTAAATTCCCAGCCGGCCGCCAAGTGCGCCGCTGCAGGAGAAAAAATATCCCGCCCGTGAAATGTCGAAGACAGTGTCGCCCCGATCATCCAGTGCTGATTGCTGATTTCCCGAGCCTCCGCAAGCCCGTCGCGATCCAACACCGGGGTAATCACCCCATTGTCCGGAAGAATAAAATACTGCCCCTTCTTCGATTTCACCGCGATCGCTTTCCGCGATGTACCCACACCCGGGTCCACCACCACTAGAAAAACCGTCCCCGCGGGATAATAAGGTGTCACCCCATACAAAAATCGCGAAGCCTCTTCAATCGAATACGGCGTCACCTGGTGCGTAATATCCGTGACCCGAACTTCCGGCGCGATCCCATAAATCACCGCCCGGCAAATCGCCACAGCATCATTCGCCGTACCAAAATCCGTCATGAATACGATGATAGGTCGCGCCGCGGATGCCTGCGTGGCCGTCGGCAAAGCCGACTGTCGCGAGCACGCAGTCATTCCAAGCCATGCAAAAACGCCGAAAAATGCAAACAGACGTATGCGTGAAAGCATCCCTGCTCGTCGACCTCCGCCTTCGTGAAGAGCGAAAAGTATACTCGATGAACGACCGAAAATGAGTCCAAGAACAAGTCTGTAGGCGAGTACAATGCAGTCTCTTCGGAGGCGTTATGAACACCCAACGCATCAGCGCCCTGGCGCTCCTCGTCGCCATAACCACTTTGGCCGGCGTCGCCGTCGCACAACAGACGGCCGCGCCCGCCAGTAACGTGCCCGCGCTGCCCGCCGATATTCCTGCCGATTCCAAGCGTTGGTCCGCGCTTTCCATGGGCATCGTCAACGGTCAGCAGGCCACATGGACTACTCCCGACGGCAAGCTTCACGCCTTTTTCCAATTTAACGATCGCGGCCGCGGCCCGAAAACCACCACCGTCTTTGCTGTCGATGCCAATGGCATCCCCTCGTCAGAAATCACCGACGGTAACGACTATCTCAAAGCTGATGTCCACGAAGAGTTTTCGCTCGCCGCTGGTAACGCGCGCTGGAAAAACAAGGCCGAGCAGGGCCAGAAAAAAATCGCTGGCCCCACCTTCTACGTTTCGATTTATGGCCCTCCGGAAGAAAGCGCCTTGCTGGTGCGCGCCGCGCTCGCCAACCAGGGCAACCTGGCCCTCTTGCCCGAAGGTGAAGCTCGCGTGCGAAAGATCGGAGAGCGCGAAGTGGAGGCCGGCGGAAAAAAACAGAATCTATCGCTATATTCCGTCACCGGTCTCGATTTCTCTCCGAACTACGTCTGGCTCGATGGAACGCAGCAATTCTTTGCGGCTGGCGAACGCTGGGGCATGGTGATCCGCGAAGGCTGGGAATCATCTCAAGAGACCCTGCTGAAAGCTCAGGACGAAATCAATGAGCAGCGCGCCCGCGACCTTGCGAAAAAACTAGCGCATCGACCCGAGAAGGGCGTCCTTTTCCAACACGCCAATGTTTTCGACGCGGAAGCAGGCAAGATTCTTCCAGACCAAGACGTCCTGGTCACCGGAAACAAGATCTCGAGCATAAGCCCGTCACAAAAACGAGATCCTGCCGCTGTAAAACAACTTGAAGTCATCGATGCTTCCGGGAAAACATTGATTCCCGGACTCTGGGACATGCACGCCCATGTTAGTGGTAACGACGGTTTGCTGAATCTGGCCGCCGGCGTCACCACCGTACGTGATCTGGCCAACGATACCGACGAACTGCTCGCGCGCCGCAAGCGAATCCAGGATGGAACCGAAATCGGTACGCGCATCATTCTCGCCGGTTTCATCGATGGACCCGGACCTTACCAGGGCCCGACCAAGGTATTAGCCGCCACCGAGGCTGAAGCCCGAGCGGCCGTCGACAATTACGTCAAGCTCGGCTACGTCCAAATCAAAATGTACAGCTCGGTCAAGCCCGAACTCGTTCCCATAATTATTGACGAAGCGCACAAAAACGGCCTGCGCGTCAGCGGCCACATCCCCGCCAACATGATTGCATCTCAATGCGTGAAACTTGGCTTCGACGAAATCCAGCACGTCAATTTCCTGGTCCTCAATTTCTTTCCCGAAGTAAAAGACACGCAGACCCGCGCGCGCTTGACCGAACCCGCAAAACTCGCCGCCCGCCTTGACCTGGATTCTCTAGAAGTGCAAGCTTTCGCTCGCCTCCTCAAAGAACACGGCACCACTCTCGACCCCACGATGAGCGTCTTTGAAAACGACATCCTCAGCAGACCTACCGAAATCCCGGTCACCTACGCTCCAATCTTCCGCCGGCTTCCCACACAAGTTCGGCGAAGCATGCTAAGCGGCGGCCTGCCGGTACCAGACGGTATGGATGCCACTTTCAAACAATCTTTCGCCAACATGGTCAAACTCGTCGGCCTGCTGTACAAAGCCGGGATTCCGATCGAAGCCGGGACCGATTCTCTAGCCGGTTTCACCCTGCATCGCGAACTGGAACTCGATGTCCAAGCCGGCATTCCGCCGACTGAAGTCGTGAAACTCGCCACCCTCGGCGCCGCCCGAATCATGAAAAAAGACGCGGAACTCGGTTCCATCGCCCCAGGGAAGCTTGCCGATCTGGTCCTTATCAACGGAAATCCAGCGACAAGCATCAGCGACGTGCGCAAAACCGCTCTGGTAATGAAAGATGGCGTCCTCTATCACCCCGCTGAACTCTACGCTGAATTAGGAATCCAGCCCTGACGCTTTCGCGCGCCGGCGTTGTCGGCTTCGATGTTGTGGAGCCAGCATCTCGGCGGCGATGGCTCTCAACCCAGCGCCTTCTTTTCGCAGCTGCAAAGCATCCAATATCCGCATAGTGCAGCCCCAGCCATGGCCCGGCCGGCCTCCTGTCTAGCGAAAGGCAAAAAGGTGAAATAAAGTGCGTCGAAGTGCGATTTTGACTGCGTCGTTGTGTGTCTGGGCGTCGGTATTTTTGTTTGCGTTGGATGCGTCCGCGGATCAGGTCACGCTGAAAAATGGGGACCGGCTGACCGGCACGATCGTGAAGTCGGATGGCAAGAGCTTGCTTTTGAAGACAGATTCCGCCGGCGAGGTCACCATGAAATGGGAGGCGGTGAGCGGCATCGTTTCCTCGCAGCCGCTAAGCGTGCAGTTGCGCAATGGTCAAGTCGTCTCCGGCAACGTCACCACTGAGGATGGCAAGTTTGAAGTCGCCACGCCAGGTCGCGGCCGAGTCGCCGCGCCGCGCGGCACCGTCGTCGCCATCCGCAACTCCGCCGAGCAACGCGGCTACGACCGGTTGCAGCATCCCCGCATCAGCGATCTCTGGAGCGGCCTGCTGGACACCGGCCTCAGCGAAACGCGTGGAAATTCTGCTCTGCTGGCTTTCAATCTGGCCGGAAAGGCCGCCCGCGTCACTACACGGGACAAGATCAGCCTCTACAGCAACATCATCTACGCGACGGATAACACCACCCCGCCCAGCCGCACTACCGCCAACTCCATCCAGGGTGGCGCCCGCTACGATTTCAACCTCAAGCCGCGTCTCTTCGTTTTCGCAATCGCCGATTTTGCCTACGACGAGTTTCAGCACCTCGACTTGCGCAGCGTGCTCGGCGGCGGTCTTGGCTATCACGTCATTAAGAACGAGAACACGACCTTCGATGTCTTTGCCGGTGGCGATTACGATCGCGAGAAATTCTCTCCCAATCCACCGCTCACGCTCACCAACACCACCCGCAACGTCGCGGAAGTACTCGCTGGCGAAGAGCTTAGTTGGAAACTGAACAATCGAGTCTCGCTCAACGAACGCTTCTCCGCTTTTCCAAATCTTAGCGATCTGGGCCAATACCGTTTCCAGTTCGACGCCACCGCCGCAACCAAGCTGAAGAAGTGGCTCAGTTGGCAAATCACGGTTAGCGACCGCTACCTGAGCAATCCGCTCCCGGGCCTGAAGTCCAACGACGAACTTTTATCCACCGGCCTCCGCCTAACCTTCGGCAAAGGCGCCCTCTAGGCCTCCGCCTAGGCCGTCCAGGGATTCACCACCGGCACGGAAAGATCCGCGAAGTGCGCTGTATTGCCCGTAGCTAGCGTGGCGCGCGTAGCGAGAGCGATTCCTGCGATCATGGTGTCTCTGAAATCTACCGGCCGTCCCCGCGTCCTGCGGGACGCCATCAGTTCGGCGGCTTGCTGGGCCGCAGCAACATCAAAAACGGCATAGCGCTCTCCGATTTCTTCCCTAAGTACAGCCGCTAGCTCTTCGGTCATTTTCTCCCGTCGCTTCCCTGCCGGCATGATTTGCAGACCGTAGCGAATCTCCATCACGGTGATAGAGCTAGTCCATATGGATGAATCAGGTTGCCGGTCCAGCCATCTCATTACTGTTCGGTCCGGTTGCACGCGCATCAGCGCGGAGAGCACATCGGTGTCGAGGATGATCATTCGTCGAATTTCGCTGGTTCGATATGAAGGTCATGAAACTCGCGAATTTCCTCGCCTTCTTTCAATCCAAATTCGCGAAAGTGTTCAGCGATTCGCGTTCCGAGCCCTTTGCGGCTGGTTGTTTCCGCCTTGGTAGCATCGCGCAGAATCTCGCGAACCTCTTCCTCCATACTTCGCCCGTGACGCTTAGCGCGCCGCTGCAGCTTGGCCTTCACTTCATTCTCAATATCGCGCACGATTAGTTGTGCCATCGGTAGCTCCGCTAGCATGATATCATTCCCTAGTGATATCATGCTATCATAACATCATGGCAACCTTCTGCTAGGACTTTTCTTCCAGCTTCGCCTTGCTAACCATGGACAGCACGGCGCGATAATACGGCTTTAGGAACTCCGCCGCTGCCATTGGGCTTTTATTGGCCTGTTCGCCGAGCAAGCCCTGCAAGTGCCCGTCTTTCAAGAATATTGTTTGGACCAAAATTGCCGCCGCTGCTTCGTCGCCTGCCGCCATGCTTGGTACCCCTTTCCCACGATTCCACTTTTACGATCGGATTTGCCGCCAAAGTGTAACATTTCGCGTCACTGTGAATGTCAGGGCCGCGGCTGTTACCAACAATCCACGTACACGCTGTGGAGTAGCGGGCGTATAATAGAATTATGAAGCCCATGAGTGCGCAACCGACGGGCATCCCGAAAAAGATCGTCGGGTTTCACATGGACGTGAACCGCGATTGGGTTGCCGACTTGGAGTGCGGGCATCAGAAACACGTTCGCAACGATCCACCGTATACTGACCATCACTGGGTCACTACCGCGCAAGGGCGCACTGAGCACATAGGCCAAGAGCTACCCTGTTCCGCTTGCCGCCTGACTCGCTAAAATCATTGTTCCTTCCTAAGTTCCTTCACCTTGGTAGCGTTTAACCCCCTCCCCCTGGTTTCGCATAAGGGCAATAATATACTTGACTCAGTAAGCCGCGCATGATACATTTGCCTCACCATGAAAAAACCCAGAACACTCCAGCAAGCCGTCCTGTACTTCGCTGATGCCGATAACTGCCTCGACTTCATGGTCGAGCGCCGCTGGCCCAATGGCGTCGAATGCCCCACTTGCGGACGTAAAGACGTTCGCTTCATCTCGACTCGCCGCTTGTGGGAATGCAAAGCGCAACACTCCCGCAAACAGTTCTCCTGCAAAGTGGGAACTATCTTTGAGGATTCCGCAATCCCGCTCGACAAGTGGCTTATCGCTATTTGGATGGTTGCCAACTGCAAGAACGGAGTCAGTTCCTACGAGATTGGCCGCGCCCTCGGCGTCACTCAAAAGTCGGCATGGTTCATGCTTCACCGCATTCGTCTCGCAATGCAGAACCGCTCCATTCTCAAAATCGGCGGCGGCGATAGCGAAGTTGAGGTAGATGAGACTTTCATCGGCGGCGCTGCGCGGAACATGCACTATGAGAAACACCGCCGACGGATTACTGAGACTGGCACCAAGGATAAGACTGCGGTGTTCGGCATTCTGGAGCGTGGCGGCGAAGTCCGCGCAATGGTCGTGCCTAACCGCAAAAAGCACGCGCTGCAAACTAACATCACTGCCCATGTCAAAGCAGGTAGTGCGATCTACTCCGATGCGCTCATGTCTTACATGGGGCTGAAGGAAAATTATCGGCACGATGTTATCGACCACGCGGAAAGCTATGTTGATGGACAGGTCCACACAAATGGGCTGGAGAATTTCTGGAGTTTGCTCAAGCGTGGACTGAAAGGCACATACATTAGCGTCGAACCATTTCATCTGTTCCGTTACCTCGACGAACAGGTGTTCCGCTACAACTTCCGGTCCCTTGAGCATGATGGACTTCGTTTCGAGCACGTTGCTTCTCACCTTTTCGGAAAGCGCCTCACCTATGCCGAAGTGACGGGCAAGGTGGGTTCCTCCGCGATTAACTAAGCCCGGTCGCCTGCCTCGCGGGAAGCGGAAGATTTCTTAGATTTCTTCCGCTTTTTGGCTTTTTTCTCAGCATCTAACTTCGTTTTAATCTCCGCATGGGAGACTGTAAGAAGTTTTTTGACTAAGTCAGAAGTATTTTCATATTCGTTCTTTGTCATAGTGTCGGCAATGCCTTCAAGGACGCCTTGAATTTTGTTTCCAAGGAGTCTTTACGCACGTTTTCTATCAATGTTTCTAGTCCAGCTTGGCAAATACAAAACAGGCTGATAGCTTCCGGAACATCCAAACTATCCTGCGGATGCATTAAAGGATTGCGTTTGGTTTTCAATACCTTCAAAACACCTATTAAGTCCGCGTCAGCGTTAGCTTGTTCTAGTAGATGTATGTATTCCCCCCAATTCCTTTGATTCATCTTGGTGGGAAGCGAACCTGTCTTGGCATGCAGATACCCTTTGATTCCTATTTCGACTGCCCTTAAGATGTGGAACCCGCACGAAGTAGGTAATTCAAAGGCCAGACATTTACCCGCATGATTTATTTCGTTCTTGATGAAGTCATCCGTCAATTCCAATACTGAGGGCGGATATCCGTTCGATGTATCGTTAACAAGGCTATGAACGTCCAGATTGCCCTTCTTGGACACGGTAAAGGTGGCGAGACGGTCTAGCTCATCCTGCAAAGTAACAGTAAATCCCTCAACCGTTCTCCGCAGCGCGGCAAAATCTCCCCATTGCCCTTGTGCTGCCTTGCCAGAAATAATTGCTACCCATCCATCAACAATTGTCTGAAATGCTCTAGCCTTCTCCATACTTCTAGGCAGAAACTGACCTGCAAGCTCCTGACTCAGAAACGTGGCAAGTCCTATCTTTGCTCGCGTAATAACATCTATTTGTAGATTCTCAGACATTTCATCCGAGATAACCGAAAGGGGCTGTATGAACCTTCCGAGAATCCAAAACGACGATGGGGCGGTTTCAAGCACGCGCGAATCTCCAATCTCACGAAAAGGAGGTGGACACGTTATCCCAAATACTCCAAACCTTAGTAACACTCATGCTCACCTTTCCTTGGCAAATCTTGCACAGGTCCGTGCTCCTGAGTCAAGTATATTATTGCCCGCATAAGTGTTCATTCTAAAGGTAGTTAAAGTCCTTTGTTTTGATACACTTTTGCAAGTGTTGATTCTGAACGAGATAGAGGAGGCCTCAGGGTCGACGAGAAGCGGGGTACGGCAGACTGTTGGAACTGAGAGACGCCGACGAGGGTATGCCACCCCCCGGTGTTTTGCAAAAAGAGTCCGCAAGCTATTGAAAACAAAGGATGACGATCGAAAAAAGAGAGGCAAGAGATTTCAAGAGGCGGCAAGCTCTTGAAAAACAGGGACTTAGAATGCGCGGGGACAGAAGGAAGGGCGAGATCTGTTCCAAATAACACACTCAAATGTACCACACGTCTTGACGTATGTCAATAGTAAACTTGAAGGCGGCAAGATCAGCGGGATAGCGGGACTAGTCTGCCTCCGGTCGAATGCTTTCATGCTTGCGCGGAACGCACGTTCAATACGAACTTCTCGATCGCATTGGCGAACCCTTCCTCTTGGTTTGAGGAAGTGACATAGGTGGCCGCTGCGCGAACTTCGGGGCTGGCGTTGCCCATGGCAATGCTGACGCCGCTTTGCTTGAACATCAAAACGTCATTGGGCATGTCTCCGATGGTTGCGATCTGGGCGGCTGGAATGTTGAGCAGGCGCGAGAGGGAGAGCACAACCTCGCCCTTATTGGCTTGCGGGTGGGTGACATCGAGATAATAGGGCTGCGAGCGCGCCGCGGAAATGTGTGAGCCACCTGCTTGCTGAACATCCTTTTCGCATTGCGCTACGCGGTCGAGGTCGTCGCTGACACCTACAATCTTGGCTACACGGCCGAGGAGTCCGGCAAACGTCTTGACCACGGTGGGAGGAAACTTCACGGTCCACTGCTCGCGTGCGACGTGAGGGGCGTTGGGGTCGCGGACGAACCAGTCGATGTCGGTGTATAGCCAAACGTCCAGACCATGATTCTCGATGGCCTCAATCACGGTTTCCGGCACTCCTGGTGGCAGGAACTTCTGGTCGACGACGGTCTTGAGGTCGGGCTGGATCAGCACGCCGCCGTTGAAGGCGGCTAGAGGTAGGGTGAGTCTCAGCGGGTCGATCAGCATGGCCATGCCGCGGGGAGGCCGGCCGCTGGTGACGGTGAATTGGACTCCCGCCTCATGCAGACGCATGACCGCCTCGATCGCGCGCTTGGTCAGCACCTTGTCTTGGGTGACGAGCGTTCCGTCGACATCTGCTATGACCAACCGGATAGGCTGAACCGCAGGTTCATTTTTAGGTGCCATGTTCGACCTCAGTATTTCATTCGCATCCCGATTGTCTATTGTTGCTGGTTACGGTCGAAAGAGAAACCGGCTCAACCGAGCGACCGCCCCGGGCTGGGGCGCAGCAATGCTGCGCCCCTACTTGGGATGCGCTGGTTATTGTTCTTGATACAAAAGGGTTGATGCCGTGACGAAGTAAGCGTGTGCCGCACCTGCGTACCCAGGGCTTACGCACTGGGCTAACCTGTGTCGCACCTCTGGCGCTAAGAAAAGTAACATCAGCGAAATTGCGTGACAGAAGTTATGGTATCTCATCCAATGTGGCGAAAGAGGGGGAGCTATGTCCAAGGTCGTGTATGTATCGAGGTCAACGTTGGAGCGGAAGCGTGGGCCGCTGCGGGTGGCGCATCTGCCGGGGGAGGCGCAGCCGGTCGTTTATAGCGTGCATGGGGCGATTGCGGAGCATTACAGGGTTGATCCGGCGAAGATTGGGGAGTCGCACGCGGCCACTATTGATTATGTGATTTCGGCGACCGCCGGTTGAATGCTGGGGACATTTGGAGGTGCGCTGGAGGCGCGCCAAATCGATGCCAGCGATGGGAAGCTGACGGCGGAGGTTACGGGCGAGGTGGAGACTGAGGATAATGTGCTGGTTATTCGGAGGATCCATGTGGCGATGCGGTTGGTTGCGGAGCCGGAGTTGAAGGAGACGATTGAGCGGGTGCATGGGATGTATGCGATGAATTGCCCGCTGTATCGGACATTGCACAAAGCCATTCAGCTCACATCGTCGTATGAGCTCGTCCCTCGGTAGAAGCCGCAGCCACTAAGCGGCCTAATCTTTAGGTAGAGGATAACTATGGAGGAGTTGATGGCTGGTCACTTTGGCCTCGCGCCCTCAATGCCAAACAGCTGCGAACAAAAATGTGGAACGAGCGACGAGACTGATCCTGGCGTCAGAACCTCAGTCGGCTGGGATAGACCAGCTTTCCCCTTGTCGTCGAACATCAGCTTGAATACCTCGTCGAAGTACGCGTCTACGAGCTTCTGAGCTTCGGCGATGCCACCCGTGATCCAACCGCGCCAATGCTTCCGGGTCTTCCTGTACTCGGACTCGTAGAACGCCTTGAAAACCCTCTTGATCTTCTTGTTCGGCATCATCGTATAGAAGGTGATCGCGTTGAGGCGGTCGATCTTCGTGTCCGACATCCTCCATCTGTGCACGTGGCTCCCCCGGATCGCGATTCCCTTTTTCATCGAGTCAATCACGAGCCTGTTGAGCACTGCGCACGCGGCCTTGATCTGCGGCAGGCGCGGGTCTCCCCTGTGCTGGCGCTCGACGAACTTTAGAAACTGCACTAGCCTCTCCTGCAGGATGTAGAGCTCGTGCAGGAAGGACTCGACGTGGAACTGGAGGTGCCTGTGCTTGGCGATCTGCGTTTTGCGATAAGGGAATTTCCCAATGTAGAACTCGATGTCTCTCATCGTGTCGAGCGACCTCGAAATTTCCGAGGCATGGTGCATCAGCCACTGATGGTACCTTGTGCGCCCCGTCGGCTTGTTGAGTGGGGTCGGTGGGCCTAGCTCGAAGATCTCCTTGTGTATCTCGTGCATGAGGAGCTTCGCCTTGCTCGACCTCAGCAAGCGCTTCATCGCCGGCATTCCGTCAGCGACGACCGCCGCCTGAAACTTTCCGAGTCCCTTCAATGAGGAGAGCTTGTGCCCAGCCATTTCGCTGCTATGTCACTCCTTCTTCTGTGCCGCGTTTTCGACCACCTTCATACACGCGAGCGGCGCCAGTGGCGTCTCTTCTTGTAGAAGCTTGGCGTGCGGCCCTTGCCTTTGTCTCCTAAATCAAAGTTAACCAAATCCTAGGCTGAGGTAAGCAGTTTGGGAAATCCCGTGCTGCTAGCCGTGGTTGGCCTGGCTAACTCACGGTAAGTCGGATTACTGAACATTTGGTTCAGATGTCCAGTGGCGCGTATACCGTACGTCCGGCGCTAAGAAATCAGGACGAGCGTCTCATTTTGACGTTAACGCCAGATAGCCGCCAAGAGAAATACAAGGAACGAAGCAAAGCTCAGGACGCTGCGGACCCCGTGCAGCTTGCCCCAGCGCTGCAGAAGCTGCTCGGCTAGCTCGGAGTCCTTGTCGAGGGAGGGATCGAGGAGGCGCTTGTTGGTGGGAAAGATGACAATTAGGGTAAAGGGGATTAGCGCGCCGAGGAGTAGGCCGCCGATTAGCCATGGTGTTGACGCGCCTTGTAACCAGGCGGCGATTGCGGCGAGGGTTCCGAGGGCGGCTAGGGAGGCTTGCATTACCGCGCCGCGCTTGTAGCTTGGTGCGAATTCGGTGAGGGCGAGGGCGGTGCCGCATTGCATGCGGGCGGGGTGCTCGACGAAGGAGACGTAGAGGGCGGCGCCGGCGAAGAGGCCGGAGGCGAGGAGGGCCAGGGGATTCGGAGATGGCGAGGGGTGAGGGCATGAGATCAGTTATTTGTGAGTGGCGTGAAGTTGTTTATGGATTCGTAGTTTACGCGAGTTTTTCGTTCTGCCGAGCTTTCTTCAGGGGCTGAAGCCCAAGTGACAGAGGAACGTTTACGTGGGGGCTGAAGCTCCCACCTCCTAAAGAGTAAGGGCCTAAGGATAATTTCTTCAGGGGCTGAAGCCCATTGCGGGCGAATACTTTATGTCGGACCTAAAGGTCCGACCCCCTAAAGAGCAAAAGCAGGTTCCTCGGGCCAAGACCGCCCTCGGAATGACAATTTTTCAAGCTGAGATGGCCGCCCTGAAGGACGGCCCTACAGGGGATGCTTGCTGGGCTCGGGCTGGGACGCGCTAAAGCTCGCCCCTACAAGGGGTCAGAAGAGGCGGGCGACGTATTCGCGCATCATGTGCTTCCAGTAGGGCCAGTCGTGGCCGCCATCGGGGCCCCAGTTGTCGAGGGAGTGGCGGATATTTTTGCCGGCTAGGATTTCGGAGAGGCGATAGGAGGGGCCGGAATTTTCCCATTGGCCGGTGCCGGTGGCTATGTGGATGTCGCAGGAGGCTAGCTGCTCGTAGGCCCAGGGGTCGCTTAAGTTGGCGAGATAGTCGACGGGATTGTTGAAGTAGAAATTGTCGTCGTATAGGCCGTCCATGAAATTCCTGAGGTCGTAGACGCCGGACATGGCGAAGCAGCGCTTGATTACGTCGGGATGCTTGAAGAGCGAGTTGGCGGCGTGATACGCGCCGAAGGACATGCCCATGGTGGAGATGCCGATTTGCGATTGGCAACTGCTCCAGATAAAGGGCA
>Ga0137409_10001886_pt1 | contig 22590 bp, 19 predicted proteins | sample CZODoug1_16funga_FD_122059 | JGI IMG/M metagenome (GOLD analysis project Ga0137409, IMG submission 122059) | Vadose zone soil fungal communities from Angelo Coast Range Reserve, California, USA - CZODoug1_16fungal (Hybrid Assembly) | ecosystem: Environmental > Terrestrial > Soil > Vadose zone...
AGAAACAGGCTTATTCGCAAAAGCGACAGAAACCTCGTCCGCCCAGGCGACAGAAAACTCATGCTCGATAAATTCCCGCACTCGCGTAATCTCGAACGGTTGCGCACGACGAATACTGATTCGTTTGCCGGACGTCCCGCTCAATATGGATTCAAGCGCGGGAAGTCTCAGCAGATTCACGAGCATGTCAGGCATGATTTCCACCGGACGGCAATAGCACTTCCTCTTGGCAGGCGATCAAATTCCTACACCGCTTCCTTGCGCGAAGCGAATCCTAACATAAGCGTAGCGGGACTGGGTCGCGAAAGGCACAGCTATGCTGGGCCACCAGGCAGGAAAGATTGTCCTGGTTGCGAAGTCTTTGGGCGAATCAGTGGTTAAGGTGCAGGTGATATTTCGTTTGACTAACTAACGAGCGGGCGTTAGCGAGAATCACGAATAAAAACGGACCTACAGCCAGCGGTGACTCTTAGTCGTGTTTGCCACACTGCGCCATGCAGTGCCTGTAAACGGAAATACAGGCGTGCTCATTACCGTTTTTGCCGCCGGCAGCAAAGCACTGGAACAGCAGGAATGCGCACTGACTGACGCATGCAGGATCTGTGGAACGGTCCTGCGGTGCGGCTGATGATCTGGGCGAAAGACAAGTCCCAAAGCTCGCAAAGATCATAAGGGTAAGGAATACGATGTAACGGAAGTTTTTTCTCATTGAGATCCTCCCTGGGAGCAAGATTCGAGAAGGAACGGGGCGCTTGAGATGGCGACACAATAGTCGAACAAGGCCTGCAAGTCAATGGTGGGAAAGGGAAGGAGTGTCCGCAGTTTAGAGCACAAGTGCGTAGGGGCACGGGCGGCCCCTACATTCTGTCTAGTCGTCCGCGCGAGCTATTGCAACTCTTCCCGGCGCATAGTTGATGCGGCGCAGCTCGTGCATCCGGCCGTCGTCCAACATGCCTTCGACGAGTTCATAACCAAGCAACGCGAGCACGCGCCCGCGCACGAAGATCGGCCGCGCATTGCCATACCAATCTACGCACGAAGCGCGACAACGATCGTCGACAGCTCTTGTGGAATCGGCGGCCAGCTCGCCGGCTTCCTCGAAATGCAACCCGTCGTTACGCAGAAAGAGGATCGCTGCGGACGATTCAAACAGATGACGGTAGCCGGCGCGAGCCGGCACACTTATCGGTAAGCCGAGTGTTCCGGAATCCGGACCGTCAGGTTTGTAAAAGAAACCATGACTGCGCAACTCGCCCTGCGAAGCGCCCTTGCGCGTATAACTATCCGCGATTGCGGGAGAGTCGTTGAGACGAATCGAGCTGAAATGCAAGTCTCGCCCGTCCGTTCCCACTACGACCGCGGCCGCGCCCATTTGCTCGATACGATCCACTCCATGGTCCAGCAAAATCTCGTGCGCCTCGCCGCCGGCCCAGGCGATTACGAACAAGCTGGAATGATCCTTGTCTTGCGGAGGTCCCCAGCCGCTGCCGGTGCCATACAAGAGATGATCGGCGACGAATCGGTTTTGGAACGTGTAGCCGGCAGGTTTTGGAAGCTGGCGATAACTGGTTGATGGCACTATGTCGCTGCCGTCAGCGAAGTTTGCGAGTGGGACACGCATGAGCGCTACGTCGCCGGCAGCCACCTCGGCGCCCCACATGCCATCGCCTGTCGAACCTGAACGCACCAACACATTGAGATGGCCGTCGTCGCTTTCCAAAAACGAGAACTGATCCACGGGGCTGCCGGACACGCGGAGTGCGCTCGGTTCCGAGCCGTCAAGTGGCATGCGATAAAGCATCGCGTCGTTGGTCATCTTTTCGTCGCGAAGCACCCAGTCTGTTACCCACACGTAAACTGAGTTCTCGGATACGTAGAAGACTCGTCCCGGCGGACCAAGCACGGCCGTCGCCTGGCAAGCGAAGCCACCATTGGCGAGGTCGCACACGGTCACGGTGTGCAGCGCCAGCGGGTTGGCGCTTAGTTCGTGCTCTGGTTTGTAAATACGCGTGGCAGAAACTATCCGCTGAAACTCGCCCGGCTTAGCTCCTCTGTGCCACTTGCGCACGGCCGGAAAACTTTCAAACGGATCCGCAGCGCCGGGCGCCAAATACATCGGCGTATAAAAAATAAGCTTGCTGCCGATCAGCCGGCTCGCGTAGTTGCGGGAAGAATAGTAGTCGTTTGAGCGCAGATGATATGTGGAACGGTAAGCGAGTTTGCCGGCGTCATCGATCTGAAACAAACCTACTTCGGTCCCGCCGCGCTCGTAACTGTAACCGATGACCGCGACCGTGTCGGTGGACACCAGCATCTCGTCATACCAGGTGTAGCGCGGGTCGATATCCGGACCAAATGCATCGACCGAAGAGATCGGCCGCAGCGCGCCCTCGCCCACTTTTACGGTGAACAGCCGGCCGCGGCGCAGCACAACCAGATGATCGCCATGTAGTTTGACGATGCCGCCTTCGTCTACCCCGGCGTGCTGTGTGTTCGTGATTGACTCTTCACTACCAATCCTTGTTCTGGCGTCCGAGGCTGCACTCTCCTTTGCCACGCCGTCCGTGGAGGTTGGTTGTTGCAACAGTTCATAGTTCAGCGCCGGGCGCTGCACCAACTTTTGCTTTTCAGCGAGCTCGTGCAGGTAGCTTGCAAGCTCCTGATCCGAGCGGAATGGACGCATCGTTTTCTTGACGGGTTGGAAACTGGTTTCGTCGACCGGTGGGATATTGCCGGTTGGCCATTGCGCAAAACCCACCAGCGCCAGGAGGAAAGTTGTGACTGTGACAAGCGCGATCAAGGAGAAAGTCTTCATGGTTTCAGTCCACCTCACTTGTTTTCAAATCGTTGGCTGCCTCAAGCTGCGACACATGAACGCGATGACCCAAAGAAACTTGCGCTCCTTGCACGCGCTCGGAAGGTTTGGAGCAGTCCCTGGGCAAGAGCGGGCCGCCGGGTTTTGCACGACACAAAACCTTAGACTCTGCAAAGGCTAAGACTGTTCCTTGATTAGCAAGATGGCTGGTGACAGAAACCCGACCAGGAGGCAGAGCGCCTCGTCACGACTATCCGATCTGGACTGTGAGCATTGAGATCGAGCCGCCGTCAAATCCTTCGACGGGGAAGCGCACTGGTTCGCCTTCGCGGCGCAAAGCGATCACGTAGAGCAGAGGCAGGTAATGATCTGGCGTGGGAGCAGAGAGCAGCGCGTCACGTCCCAGCGACTCATAATTCACAAGCGGCGCTTCGTTACCCGTCAGCAGAAACTCGCGCGCGAGTTTTTCGAAACGCACGGCCCAATCGAAAGGCTTGACCTCATGTTTGCCCCACGCGTACGTGTGCAGGTTGTGAACGATGTTACCGCTGCCAATAATCAGGACGCCTTCATCGCGCAGCGGCTGGAGCAGCTTTCCGATTTGGTAGTGAAACTCCGGCGCGCGCGTTTCGTCGATGCGGAGTTGCACGACCGGGATATCCGCGTTTGGGAAAACGTGACAGAGCACTGACCACGTACCGTGATCGAGTCCCCAACTTTGATCGAGTTCAACTGGCAGCGGCGCCAGCAAGTCTCGAACGCGTTTTGCAAGTTCAGGACTACCCGGCGCGGGATATTCAACCTCGTAAAGTTCTCGAGGAAAGCCGCCAAAATCGTGAATCGTGCGCGGCTGCGGCATCGCCGTGACCGCGGCGCCGGGTAGATACCAGTGCGCCGAAACCGAGAGCACAGCCTGCGGTCGCGGAATCGAATGACCAATCGACGCCCAGCCATCGGTGTACGCGTTCTTCAACAACGCATTCATCGGGTTGCCGTGTCCGAAGAAGATGGCGGGCATGGGATCGGTCACCGAGCGTCTCCCACAATCTTGAGTGTTTCTTCGCGCGAAGCGGCCTCGCTGCACAGCCCCTCGTCTATAGCTCGTATGAGGGCCATGTCTTCCATAGCTTCCACGACGATTTCCTTCAGTAGTTCTCGATGTTCGTCGAGCGCCTCCAGCACTGCCGTTTTGAGCAGTTCCTTCAAAGCTGATTCGTCAATCGCTGTCACGATAACCCCTCTCCGACAACCTAATAACAAATCATGTTGTCATAGTCGTCGCGCCAATCGCGCCAGAGCATCGGTCGCACTAACGATCTCTAATGGGAGGTCCTTGACTGTTTGCAGAAACTGTCGGTTTTCGCTGACGATACTTCTAACTCCGAGAGCCTCAGCATGCGCCGCGATGACCGCGTCCCCTTTTCGGCAGCCACGTTCTTGGTAAAAACTGACTCGCTCAGCCGGAGCGGCTGCCCAGCTTAGTTCCATCCATTCAGGCTGTTGACTGATTAAGTTGTAGAAGTTGCTGATCTCGTCTTTTGTTAGATTGACGTTGAGTTCCTTGAGCACCTGAAGAGGAATGACAACGCTGAAAGATCCGATGCGCTCCAGCAAGTTCGCACAATCCGGAATCGACTCGTCGTGGCGTAGGCCGAACACCCAAACATTCGTGTCCAGCAGCCAACGCTCAGGCTGGGTAGTCATGCGCGGCTATCTCTTGGCGAATACGATGTAGCTCAGCCCAGACTTGTTCTGCTGGAATATTCAGCCGGCCCTCGGAAGCTAATCTGCTCCGATACTTCTCGGCTAGATCGTGCAACCCCTTCTGAAAATTGAGTTGCGCCACTTTGTCTATGAGGGCTTGTTGCTCAGCCGGATCAAGCGAAGTAATTTTGCGAGCGAGATCGTCAATAGATTGCATGCTGAACTCCTTATGAAATATCCTCAACGACAACTCCCTCGGCTTCGGTGAGCAAATCCACTTTTCGTCCGAGGGCAGCGGACATTTTTCTCTCAAGCGACACCAGCGCGAGCAGGCTCTTCCGCTTTGAGAACTCAACCAGCAAATCGACATCGCTCTGCTCGTTAGCTTCCCCGCGGGCCTTCGACCCAAACACACGGAGCTTCGCCACGTCGTTTTCGCGACAGAGCTCAATCAGCGTGTTCGTGTCGAACAGAAGAGCGGACATGGTTCGATATTAAGACTCAAACGTTTCCATGGGCAAGGCTACTTGGTTAAAGTGCTGCGAGTTTTCTGGTGTCAATAAGAATGGGCTCTTACCAGGACAACAACCAAGCGGTTATTCAAAGGCCGGCGAGTTTTGCAGTACGTCGGACCACGTCGTACAGGCTATCTTCCGCCGGCACGTGGCCTGTCAGCTTTTTCTTACTATGAGCAATGACTCGGCGGCCGGCCTCAGACTGGTCCAGGTTTATCAGCGCCGTTTGAATTCTTTTCACGAGCGCGTCGTCAAGGTCCAGGCGTACAGCAATGGCGTCGTGGGGGATTGGTTCGGTGCTGACGATGGTTACCAAATTCTCAACCGGCACGCCGGAACGCAGGGCGACCCCGAGCGCTCCCTCATAGATTGATCCTGCGTCTGTCCGACCCGCCAGCACAGCCGCGATCACTTTGTCGTGGCTGCCCGCGAAGATCGTGGATTTGAAGTACGTCTTCGGTTCGATGCCCTTTTCAAGCAACATCGCGCGCGGGTAGAGGTATCCGGAAGCCGACTTTGGATCGACGAAAGCAAAACGTTTTCCTTTTAAGTCGCCAACAGTTTTCAGTCCGCTATCTTTGCGGACCACGATGATACCGCGATAGGTTGCGGAGCCCTCCAGAATCGACTGCGCAATGATCCGAATCCTCCCGCCGCGGGCCGCGTCAACGTAAGCAAACGGAGAGAAGCTGCCAATATCCACAAACCCGGCCTCCATCTGCGTGCGCAGATCGCCGTAGTCCTTCGCGACGTAAAGAACAACTCTCTGCCCGAGCGCATCGGAAAGATATGTCATCAGCGGCTCAAACTCATTCTGCATCTCACGCTCGCTTAAAACGGGAGTGAACCCAAACTTCAACTCCCGCGCGGCGGCAGGCGAATCCGCGTTTTGAGCGAAGGCCGAACCACTTAGAATGGCGGCGAGAAGCAGGGCAACAATTAAGAATAATTTATGCCAGCGACGCATTATCACAATCCCTTCGATGGTGCAGTTTGAGGCCGGAAGTTCAGAGTCCAGCCTTTAGGCTGCTGCTTCGGGACGCAAACTAAAGTTTATACTCTAAACTGCATCAGCGCTTCGCACCAATTGTTAACCGCCGAGACGCCGAGAACGCGGAGATTACGCAGAGAAGAACTCAAATCTTCAACTTGGCCGGCGCTTCTTTGGATAGATCGCTTTCACCGTAGACACAACGCCCTTGATTTTCTCAGGTCTTGCCTCGCCAAGCTTGCGTGCGTCATCCTTTGCGATTTTCAGCGCGCGGCGCACGTAGTCACGAAGCTCCGGCCGCGCGAGATCAGCTGGAGTCCTGATCTTAATGTGGCGGATTCGTTTACCGGCGCCTTCCAGAATACCAAGCGGGTCGTCGAGCGTCGCGCCGTCGTTGAATCCGAGGTTGACACCCTTCGCGTAGACAGCGATATGGAAGACGCCGTCCTGCAAACGATCCGACGAACCATAGCCGATTGCCACCGCGCTGTAAGCGTCGTAAATATTTTCATAGCAGGGCGCCATCTCCTCGAGCACGAGCGCGCGCAGCTTGAGCGCCAGATCCCGAATCGCCCGATCATACGGTTGAAGAAACTTGATAAGATCTGGTGGCGGCGGATGTCGACGCAACGTTGAAAGACTCCTGGCTTGGTCGGAACACCTGCGTTAGCGAGTGGCCTTCAAAGCCACCTGCTCACGCAGGTGGTTCTGACATTACCCGGTGGAATACAACTTAATGATTCGCTCAATCGCGCGACGGCACACCGCGCAGAAGTGGTCCGTGCGCGTAAACATGATGCAGTCTATTTCCGGGCGGTAGTAACCCGTCGCTTCGTAATTAGCACCTTCAAACGCGCCGACGTGGCCTCGGTATTTCTCCCGCGCAAACAACGCTTGCTCAAATTTCAGCTCCTCGCGAAAGAGCGCCTCCATCTCACTCTCCGGACGCTTCTCCTTGCGAAGGTCTGCCCGTCGCTTTTGAATCTCGCGCGAGTAGTTTTCAAAAGCCTCTTTGTTCCATGGCGTCGGGATCGGCGTGCCCGGCGTGACCAGATCGGCCCACTTGAGTCTGGCCGGATCCAGTAGCGCCGTGGCGTTTGGTTCCCATGGCTCGACGCGCTCGGGCGGAGTCGTGTACGCGACCGAAGAGGTGTAGTACTCGTCGGCGAGGCCTGCGAAGTGGTGGCCAAACTCATGTACGAAAACGTAATTCGAGAACGCGTTATCCGCGGCCACGGTGCTGTAGAGATTGAATATGCCGCCGCCGCCATAGGTGCGATTGTTTGCCAGTATCTCGATGAACTCGTAAGGCGCAAACTGGGCGACCTTGCGAAGCGCGTGATTGTTAAAAGTCAAAACGTAGCGTTCGGAACCGAAGGCGTCGTAAGTCGCTCCCAGCGGCGAGTCGCGATAAATGCCGGTCGACGGCCGCGAGATTCCACTTTCGGCTGCGGGTGGGCACAACGCCCAAACGTTGAAGTCGTTTCGGTGTTCCTTAAATGGCGAAGTCGCGAACAAGACTTCGGTTAGACGGCGCGCGTCGGCCGCAAACTTTTTCTGCTCGCGCGCGGTATAGCCGTCACCGAGGATCACAAAATCAACCTTCGTCGCCGGATCGCCCATCTTTTGTATCGCGATCAGCGGCGCGGGCGCCGGTGGCCGGGACCGATCGACAAACATGTCTTTCGGATCGAGCGAAGTGGACCAGACGTCAGTCCAGGCATTGTTCTTGTCGCGCTTCTTCAAGCGGATATCGACGGGACTGTCGGGCGCGGGGAAGCGCAGCGATTCGCTAAAGGTGCGCATCATCGTCGCGGCTTCGTCTGTCGTCTCCCACTCGCCAAAGATGGAAGCGAAGCCACGCGAGTAAAGAACGCGCTGCGTCTTCGAATCGCGAACCTCGAAAAAGTATTTGCCGAGGTTTGTGTCGTCGATCGTCTTGTTCATGTCACCGGGCCACGGAAGTGGCTCGATTACGACGCGGTCGATACTAAACATTTCCTGGCGTGCATTGCCCGTGTGGTAATAGTCGAGCCGCATAGTCTGCGGCGCCGCAAGGGCCGCAACCGAGCAAAGGAGAAGCAGTGCCTGAGCAACCATTAGAGCGGGAATTTTCATGATCATGGCCGCAAACATAAACCAAAAAAGGTTGCACGCAAAGGGCACGCCTGGATTGACGCCATCGCACGCGCTGGCGGAGTTTAGAGTTCAGGCTTTAGCTTGCGTGGTTACGGATCGCAGACTAAATGCTACCACCCCACGCGGGCTGCGGCGTTCCCCGGGGCTGGGCCTGAACTATCGGCTTCAGTCTGCGCCGCACAAGGTACAAAGAACCGTATCAATTGTCCCGAGGTAAGCGTAAAATAACCGGCACAGGCTCGCTTCATATCCGAGATTGATATGATTTCCGGCCGTCTCCCCGCCGATTGAATCATTTCGTGGTTCGCATGACGGAAGGAGTACAACCATGTCAACGCGATCATTCAAGATCCTCATAAGCACTCGGTTCATCTGCGGCTTGTTCTGTTTCGCGGCGTGCGCGGCTGTTATCTGTGCCCAGGGCCAAAGTGCGCCCGCGCAGAAGCAGGATGTAGAAGTATTGCGAGTGAACACCGAACTCGTGCAGTCTCCGGTGATGGTCTTCGACAAGCAGGGACACTTCGTTGACGGCTTGCAGCGCGAACAGTTTGAGTTGAAGGTAGACGGTCGTCCGCAGCCGATCACTTTTTTCGATCGCGTGACCGCGGGAACACCAGACGAAGCGTTAAAGTTTGAGGCGGCGCGCGCCGGCCGAACAACTGTCGCCACTCCGCTCGCGCCGCTGACGAAGGGCTCAGTCTATGGCCGCACACTAATCTTCTTCGTGGACGATCTGCACCTCGCTCCTGAAAGCATCAATCGGACGCGCGCGGCGCTGCTGAAGTTTATCGATGAATCGATGGGACAAAACGATCGGGTGCTGATAACTACGGGGACCGGTCAATTGGGATTCCTCCAGCAACTCACCGATAACAAAGATGTGTTGCGCGCGGCCGCTGATAGGTTGAGGGTCAGACAATTTCTTCCGCAGGACGACGAGCGTCCGCCAATGGGCCCATTCCAGGCCCTATCGATCGAACACAACGATAGCGAAGTTCTAAAGTATTACGTCGAGCTATATTTCGCGGACATAGTTCAAAATATGAACAAGGGACCTGCCCAAATGCCCGGCAATGCGAACAATGCGGCGATGGCGCAGCAGAGAGGCGAAACAGGCAGGCGCATTGCCGAGAACCATATCAGGGCTCGATCTCGGAACATTCTGAGTCAATACAGCGCTATCACTGCCTCGTCGTTCGCGGCGCTCCGGTATCTCATGGCCTCGTCGACTGAACTCGCCGGCAGCAAGTTGATTTTCGTCATCTCCGACGGTTTTTATATGAATCGCGGAGTGGCCGGCGAGTCGCAGAAGCTGAATGAGATTACCAGCGCGGCACTTCGCGCCGGTGCAGTTATCTACTCGATCCAGGCTAGTGGCCTGGGGACTTCGTTCCCTGATGCTAAGGCTGATCTCAGGCAGGGTCCTAGGATGCCAATGGAACTGCCGCGCATGGACTCAGACTCCGCGTTGCAAGCTCCGCTTTATACACTCGCGGTTGATACCGGCGGGCGCGCACTGTTCAATTCGAATTCTATGGAAGGGAGCATCAAGCAGGCGCTCAATGAGACTTCCGAGTATTACCTGCTTGCGTGGCGACCGGAAACTGACCAGCAACGTTCGGAGTCTTTCCGCCAAATTCAAGTCAGCGTCAAAGATCATCCGGAGTTGACCGTGCGGGTGCACAAAAGCTACGAGACTTCGGCCCCCAAGAACTCGGCCGATATCGCGCCGAAGACCAACACCTCTTCAACCGCTGCTGCTACCAACTCTCCTGCCGTCGCAATTGCGAACAATTCCACAGCCGAGAGCGCGCAGGGTGCAGAAGACAAGATCACTGCGGCCTTGTCTACGCTATACCCAGTGCCCGACTTGCCAACTTCAGTCAACGTGCGGTTCTCTGATGTGCCAGATCTGGGCGCACAGATAATGGTGGCGACGGAAATCTCAACCGGAGTCTTGTTTCGTAAAACGCCCGACGACAGACAGGCGCGAGGAATTGATCTGGTTGGGATAGTCCTTAACGATTCGGGAAAAGCGGTTGCCAGTTTTAGAGGTCAACTGAAAGCGGAACCGATCGGCAATGCTGCCAACCAGAGTATTTCCCAAACCACGGAGGTGAAAGTTAAGCCTGGTCTTTATCAAGTGCGTGTGGCCGCGCGCGATCAAAAGAGTGGCGTGATCGGCAGTGCTTCGCAATGGATTATGGTCCCCGATTTGGCAACCCGGCGAATCGCGCTCAGTAGTCTCTTCATCGGGAACAGAAGGCAATTGCCTGACTCGGATTCAAAAGTGCCGCTGAGCATCAATCACCACTTCGCACCCGATTCGCGCCTGCGATTCTTTGCTTCCATTTACAATGCCGCCCGCGGTCAGGACGGAAACGCCAGGCCTGACGTTACGGTGCAACTGCGTATCATCCGTGACGATCGAGCGGTTTTTACCGGCCCGTTAGTAAAAGTGGCGACGGAGGGACTCACCGATCTCAGTCGCATACCTTACGCCGCGGAGGTTTCCTTGCGCGCTCTTTCCCCGGGTTCATACGCCCTGGTGTTAACCGCTACCGACAACGCCTCGAAGTCTAGCGCCACGCAACGAGCGAAGTTTGTTATCGAGTAGGAGGAAGCTTACGCGTGCATGAACTCAGCTGGCACTGTGCAGTCTGGAGTTCAAGCTTTCAGCTTATGTCGCGAATCGGCTGCCTAAAGGACTTAAACTCAAACTCCATCAGAACCAGGTAGTCTCGGCGGTCTGCGGTCTGGACCGCGCATGCTATACTGCTTTCCTTGTTCGCGTCCTAATCGCCGCATGAAAATTCAGCGTGGCCAACGTCCCAGAGAGTTGAGTAATAACCGAAGGTGAGTAGTGTCCTAGAGATCATTCCGCTCGGCGGCATCGGCGAGTTTGGAATGAATTGCATGGCTGTGCGTTACGAGGATGAGATGCTCATCCTCGATGCCGGCATGGGTTTTCCAGAAGAGACCGCTTACGGGGTTGACGTTTGTATACCAAACTTCGATTTCCTCGAAGACTATCGCGATAACATCACTGCCGTGGTTCTCACTCATGGGCATGAAGATCACCTCGGCGCGTTGCCCTACATCCTGAAGAAATTCAACGTTCCCGTTTACTGTTCCCACTTCACCGCCGGACTGGCCGAAAGCAAGCTGGAAGAACATGACTTGCTCGGCGATACCCTGATCCACCGCGTCGAACCTCGGGACGTGATAGACATCGGTGTTTTCACTGTTGAGTTCATTCGTGTTTCCCACTCGCTCGTCGATTGTTTCTCGCTGGCGATCCGGACGCCGGTCGGAACGATAATTCACACCGGCGACTACAAGGTTGACGAGACGCCGGTGATTGGCGAGCCGATTGACCTGCGCTCGTTCAGACGTTACGGACAGGAAGGCGTGCTGGCGCTGCTATCGGACTCGACGAATGCGACTGTGCCGGGGCGAACCCCCTCCGAACGCGCGGTAATACCAGCCTTTGAGGAAATTTTCAGCGAGGCCCGCGGACGCATTCTCGTCGCGGCGTTTGCCTCGTCGATTCATCGGCTTCAGATCGTGCTGGACATCGCACAGCAGTTTAATCGCAAGGTTTGTGTGCTGGGCCGCTCGATGCAGAAAAACGTCGAGATTGCCGATCGTTTGGGTTATCTGGATATTCCCGATGGTTTGCTGATTCCGCTGAACGAAGCGAAGCAGAAGCGCGACCACGAAATAGTATTTCTCGTGACCGGCTCGCAGGGTGAAGCGCGCGCGGCGCTTTCGCAGATGGCAACGCAGAGTTACAAGGGTTTGATGATTGACGAAGGCGACACGGTGGTACTTTCGGCGCGCATCATCCCCGGTAACGAGCGTTTGATCTCACGAATGATCGGGATGATTTATAAGCGCGGCGCTAACATCATTGAAGAGAAGCGCCGCCTGGTGCACGTCAGCGGACACGCGTCGCAGGAAGACATTCGTATCATGACCGAAGCGGTCCGCCCGAAGTTTGTGGTGCCGATTCATGGCGAGTATCGCATGCTCTTTCGTCACAAAGAGTTTGTGAAGAACCATCTTGGCTACGCCGAAGAAAATATTATCCTGATCGAAAACGGCGACGTGCTCGAGCTTGACGGCGAACGTGCGGCCGTAGTCGAAAAGCGCGAAGTACCGCGAACGTTCATTGACGACAGTGGGTTTGAAGAGATAACCGGCGAAACCGTGCGCCAGCGCAAACAGATGGCCTACGAAGGTATGGTAACGCTCATAGTCACCGTCGACGCGGAGACGGGCGAAATCCAGGGCGAGCCGGAGATCGTCGCGCGCGGCGTGCGCGGCTTTGATTCGTCCAACGGGTTATTGAATGATGCACGGCGGATTGTCGCGGCCGCGATCGCCGGCGCCTCGCGTCAAACACTTGAGGACGAGGGCCTCTTGAAAGAGCACCTGCGCGTGGAGCTGAAGCGATTCATACAGAAACTTACCGGAGCGCGGCCGGTGATCATGCCGGTCGTTCTGCAAGTTTAATCCGCAGATCACGCGGAAGTTCGTTTAGAGGCGGGCATTGCCCGCCGGTTCAACCCGAGCTGGGGCAATGCCCCAACTCTAAACAGTTATCTCCTTTGAATTCTTTTCAAGACAGAGTAGTCCTGATCACCGGCGCTTCGTCCGGCATCGGGCGCGGGCTGGCGATCGAGATTGCGCGGCGCGGCGCCAGGGTGGGTCTGGTCGCGCGGCGATCCGACGTCGTTGACGAGGTGGTGCGGGAAATTGAAGCTGCCGGTGGCCAGGCCCTGGGTGTGCCGGCTGACGTGCAAAGCAAGGACTCGATCCGGGCTGCGGCGGACAAGCTGCGCGCTGGTCTTGGCCCAATCGATATATTGATCGCGAATGCCGGAATCGGGCCGACGCGGGACGCAGCGGACTTCAATGCTGACGAAGTTTCCGAGGTCATGAATGTAAACGTCATCGGAGCGTCGAACAGTGTGGCCGCGGTTATTCCCGAGATGGTCGCGAGTGGCAGTGGGCAACTGGTGGCGATCTCGAGCCTCGCGGCGTATCGCGGCTTGCCCCGCTCGGCTGCCTACTGCGCCAGCAAAGCCGCTGTTTCGGCGTTCTTTGAAAGTCTGCGGCTGGACCTCGAGCCGAGAGGGATCGACGTCACGATTATCCATCCCGGTTTTATCAAGACTCCCCTAACAACAGGCCGCAACGCGAACATGCCTTATCTGATGGAACTGGACGACGCAGTTGGCAAAATCGTGCGAGCGATTGAGAAGCGTCGCAAGCGATACTCGTTTCCCTGGCAGCTCGCAACGATTGTTCGGGCCGGCATGATAATGCCGATTTGGATGTATGACCGGATTTCACGTAAGAATTCATTTCGGGAATAAAAACGTCTTTGGTCTTGGGTCTTTGGTCTTAACACTTTGAGGATGCTCCGCGTCAACTACCAAAGTCCAAAGTCCAAAGCCAAAGACCCAGGACCCAGGACCCAAGACCAAAGACCAAAGACGAAGACTACGGGTTTTGATCAAGAATCTTTATGACAGTCCTTCAAGCCATCATCCTGGGCATCGTTCAGGGATTAACCGAATTCATTCCCATCAGCTCCACGGCGCACCTGGTATTCGCATCGCGATTGATCGGTCTTTACAACGGTATGGACGCGACGCTTAAAGCTGAACAAACCACGGCCACCATCGCCGTCATTCAACTCGGCACGCTGCTGGCGGTGTTCATTTATTTTGCGCGCGACATCGTCAACATCACGACTGCTTTCATTCGCGATCACGTCGCGCTGCTTACGGGAAGGAAGCGGGTAGATGGAAGCGTGAGTCTTTCGCAGGACGCGTGGCTCGGCTGGCTGGTTATCATCGGTTCAATTCCAGTAGCCGTGCTTGGATTGTTGTTCAAGAAGCAAATCGAAGGGACGTTTACGAAGAACCTTTGGATAATCGCGACCATGATGATTGTAGTCGCGCTTCTGTTGGCGCTCGCGGAATGGGTCGGCAAGCGAAACCGGTCGATTGCGGATCTGAAAGTTGGCGACGCGTTGGCGGTTGGCTTTGCACAAGTCCTGGCGCTGGTTCCCGGTTCGAGTCGCTCCGGTTCAACCATCATGGCTGGACTATTTACCGGTCTGACTCGCGAGACGGCCGCCAGGTTTTCTTTTTTACTTTCAATGCCGGCAATCGCCGCCAGTGGCCTGCTTGAACTCAAGGAGGCTATTCACAAACTTCCGCCCGGCAGCTATCTGCCACTGATCGTGGCGACGATCGTGTCAGGCGTGGTTGGCTACGCGTCGATTTGGTTTCTGTTGCGATTCCTGCGAACCCACTCGACCGGAGTTTTTATTCTCTACCGCCTGGTGGTTGGGGCAGCCATTATCTTTGCTTTGCTTGGCGGATACATCTCAGCCGGCGCAAGCTAAATTCTTAGCGCAAAGAACCGCAAAGAAGACCACCGTCATTTCTCTGGAATCTCGTCGGCATAGTTCCAGAATCAAAACACTAACAGAAACTTTCCGGATTCGGGTAAACTATGTCTGCCCCTTTTCTTCCTCCCCGACCTGAAGTGCAGGGTCATCTCATATAATCGCAAAAGGGCGGTGAGTATTAATGAGTGAAAAAGATGCGCGAGGCGCGACTGTGCCCTCGCAAAGGCCGCGCAGCCCGCGCGTGCCGGTAGAATTTGCGCTGGGTGTAAAAGGAAAGACGCCCAGCGGCGAGCCGTTCAACATTCAGGCCCAGGCAATCAAGATCAGCCGAGCCGGAGCCACGATTTTGTTAGACGCCGAAGTGACGCTCGGGTCGATCGTGAAACTTACACCGCCATTCGGCCGTGAGCTTGATGCTGAAGTCAACGGAGTTTGGACCGACCAGATTGATGGTCGCCGGCGGATTGGTGTTAAACTAGTCGACGAAGACGGCTGGTTTGCGGAGTAAGTTCGGCCGAATAATTTGAGCGATTTATGAACCTCACATGAGTGCCAAACGTTGGATCGTGCGAGAGCAAGACACCGAGAGTGTCGCCTCGCTCGCACGCGCTCTGGCTGTCTCTCCTACAGTGGCAGCGCTCCTAATTTCACGCGGCTGCGGCGATGAGCAAGCCGCTAGAAGTTTTCTTAAACCTTCCTCCGATCAACTACACGATCCCTATCTGATGCTCGGCATGAGTGAAGCTGTGCCTCGCTTGCTGAAGGCGATCGAGTCTGGTGAACGAATACTCGTTTATGGCGACTACGATGTTGACGGCACGACCGGCACGGCCCTGTTGCTGCGGGCGCTGAATTTGTTGGGCGCGCGCACCGGGTTTCATGTCCCGCATCGTTTTACCGAAGGCTACGGAATTCAACAGGCCGCGCTGCAGCGAGCCGTCGCAGAAGGTTACAAACTTGCGATTAGCGTTGACTGCGGCATACGCGCGCACGAGCCACTCTACTGGGCACGCGATAATGGACTCGACGTCATCATTACAGATCACCATCTGCCTGATGACTCTGAAGGCGGCGCAGGCGTTCTCCCTGCCTACGCCGTTCTGAATCCTAATCAAAGCGGCTGCAATTACCCGGACAAGAATCTTGCCGGCGTTGGGGTTGCGTTCAAGCTCGTCGATGCATTGTTTCGCCGGCAGGGGCGCGAGTCGCAGGTGAACGCCTTTTTGAAAATTGTCGCCATTGGCACGGTCGCGGATGTGGCGAAGTTAACCGGAGAGAACCGCACCATCGTCGCGCTTGGTTTGCAGGACCTTCCCAAGGCCACCAATCCTGGCCTGCGCGCGTTGATGGAAGTCGCGGGATGTGGCGCGGGCCTGACGGCTTACGATATTGGGTTTCGACTTGGTCCCCGAATCAACGCCGCCGGCAGAATGGATGCGGCGCGTGCCGTGGTCGAACTTTTCAGCACGCGCGACCACGAAGAGGCGCGGCGACTGGCCCTGCATCTCGACACGCGCAATCAGGAACGCAAGCAGGTGCAACAGCAGATCGTCGAGCTTGCGATTGCGGAATTGGAGAGCGCTGAAACCGAGCCGGCTAATTCGTATGTGGCCGTGATTGCCGGCGAGGGTTGGCATCGCGGTGTGATTGGTATTGCCGCCTCCAAGATTTCCGAACGCATCAATCGTCCCTGCGTCGTGTTTTCAATTGACGGCGATGTGGCGCATGGTTCGGGACGCAGTATCGAGCCGTATCACCTGCTCAATGGCTTGACCGCCTGCGCGGATCTGTTTGAAAAATTCGGCGGCCACTCGCATGCGGCAGGAATTACCATGAAGCAGGATCGGATCGGTGAACTGCGTCGCCGGCTCAATGAACACGCGGCCTCGTGTCTGACTGAGGAAGACTTGCGGCCGTGCGTTTACATCGATGCCGAGCTGCCGACCGAGGAGGCGAAATTTGAGTTGATTGCCGAGCTGCAAGCGCTGGAACCCTACGGCGCCGGTAATGCCCGCCCTGTTTTCCTGGCTCGCAACTTGTGCATCCTCGGCGAACCGCGTTTAATTGGACAACGACATTTGAAGTTGAGCGTCGCTGGACCGAAAGGGCGGCCGCTGGAAACGATCTGGTGGAACGGCGCTGAGCGAATGTCTGCCGTGAGGAACGGCGTGGACATGGCGTATACGATTGAAACGAGCAACTGGACCGGGGAAACGTTTTTGCAGCTCGTAGTACAGGACATTCGAGATGGCGGGTAAGCGGTTTGGAGGAAACTCGGTAAGTAAGATTTTCCATATGTCATTTTTCATTTCTCATTTGCTATTGGCTTTCTCTGTGTGATCTCTGTGTTCTCTGTGTCTCTGTGGTGAATAAGCGTTTGACAACCACTCACCACAGAGACACAGAGAACACAGAGGTTGCACAGAGAAGACCTAAGAACATAGGACATAATTGGCGAACCAGGACAACTGACTACGGACGACTCACAACGAACCAAGAATGCAAGAGGTCACCAGAAAAAGAGCGATCGCTATCGGCTGGCGGGCGCGTGCGCCGCAGGTGGTGCGGGCCGCGGCGCTATTAGTCCTCGTCGCCGCGATCGTGTTTGTGGCAGTCTCTTATTATCGTTTGCGCAACAACGTGCCGTTCCGCCTCCAATCGAAAACGCCCCAACTCTCCAAAGAGATCAAGGGGATAGTCGAAGGATACGAGCAGCGATTAATGAAGGGCGACCGCTTGTATCTTTGGCTGCGGGCGTCAAGAGACATTACCTTTACCGACGACCACCACGAACTCGAACAAGTCAATCTCGCCGTCTATCCACCCGTCGGCGACAAACCCGATCAGATTTCGGCAAACAAGGCCATCTACGATCCTAAGCAGTCTGTGATTACCTTTCTCGGCAGCGTCAAAGTTGAAACCAAAGACGGTTTGAAAGTTAACACCGAGTCGATTGCCTACGATCAGAACAATGAAATTGCGCAGACCGATGCGCCGATTTCTTTCGATCGCGAAAATGTTTCCGGCCACTCGACCGGCGCGATTGTTTTCGCAAAGAGTAAGAAACTCGATTTGAAGAAGGATGTTGAAATCACCGTCACGCCTCAGGCCCTGAAGGACACACAAGCGAAGCCCGGTTCAACTCGGTCGCGGCCGGTGACAATTCGTTCGGCGCAGGCATCATTTGAGCAGGAAACGATGAGGCTGAACTTCGTCGGCGGCGTTACCGCGGAGCAGGGCACCGACTTGATGAGCGGCGAAAATCTCTACGCCACGCTGAACGAGCAAAAGCGCCTGCAAAAGCTGGAGATCAGGGGCAACTCTTATTTGCGCTCCATGGAACAGGGGCGGGCCGCGGAGGTCCATTCAACGGACATGGATTTCTTTTTGGATGCCGACCAGCGCCTCGAACGCGCGGTGGCCATGCAGAACGCCGGCGGCAAGACCCTGGACGCTGACTCGGAGTTGCAACTGACCGGCGCGAATTTGATCGAGGTCTTGTTTCAGGCCCAGGGCGATCGCAGTCTCTTAAAACAAATGCGGACCGAAGGTCGCTCCGTGATCAATCTCTCCGCTCCGAAGTCAAAAGCAAACGATCCGCGCGCTGCAAATAAGCGTCTTACGGCCGACGCCGTAAAACTTATCTGGCGTGTAACCGGCCGCGATCTGGACAAAGCCGAAGCGGTCGGCAACGCGGAGTTGTTCGTCGACCCGGTAATCAAGAACGCCAATGCCGAGCAGAAAACACTCACTGCTCCGCGCATCGATTGCGACTTTTTTGAAACGGGAAACCTCGCGCGTACCTTCACGGCGACGGGCGGCGCCAAAGCCGTGATCGCGCCGGTCGAAAAGGTTGAGGATCGTGGCACGCGCACCCTGACATCGCAAAAGATGACGGCAGTCTTCGTAAAGGACACGCAGGACATTGAGCGAATGGACGCGCAGGGTGAAGCGAAGTTTAACGAAAACGATCGCAACGGTGTCGCGGCTAACATCGCCTACACGAGCGCCGACAACACCGTGCGACTGCGCGGAGGCGATCCTACTGTTTGGGATTCACGCGCACGCACGAAAGGCGTGGAGCTTGATTCGGACCTGACTAATAAAGTTTCTTACAGTCGCGGCAAGACAGCTACGACCTATTACAGCCAGGAACAGACAAATGGCGCCACGCCGTTTACGAAAGTTAAGAGTCCGGTTTACATCGTTAGCGACCGTGGTGAGTTTCACAATGACAGCGGCGTGGCCATCTACATCGGCAACGCGCGCGCCTGGCAGGAGGATAACTTCGTGCGCGGCGACAAACTCACGATTTACGTGAACGAGAAAAGAATGGAGAGCAACGGTCGGGTGCAAAGTGAGATCTACAACGCGCGGCGCCGCGGCGAAGGGGCCGGCGGCATGGTGCCGGTTTTTGCTTCCGGAGATGCGATGGCCTATTCGGATGTGAATCGCACCTTGCACTATGAAGGCAACGTCGATATTCGACAGGGAACGGATCGCCTCAACAGCGACGTTGCCGACGTCTACCTGCTCAAGGAATCGAGCGAGGTGGAAAGGACTGTAGCACAGCGCAACGTGGTATTGACGCAGCCAAACAGAAAGGGCACGGGAGACTGGATCCAATATACGAGTGTCGACGAAGTTGCCGTGCTGAAGGGCAATCCTGCGAGAGTTGAAGACGTGGAGAAGGGAAGCACGGAAGGTGGCCGTTTGACCGTCTATATGCGAGACGGTAGAGTGATCGCGGATGACGTGCGCGGTCCGCAATCGCCGGGACGCGTTAGATCGATCCACAAAGTTAAGAAGCAGTAGCAACAAGGGTATTGTATTGGGAAGTGTTTAGAGGCGGGCATTGCCCGCCGTCTCAACGTTGAACCGGCGGGCAATGCCCGCCTCTAAACGGTCCAACAGATTCTATGAGCACACGAGCCGGAGGCGTCGAGGTCGCGGAGCGTCGCAACGAACAAACAGTTGCCGAGCGGTCTCGCGCCGTGCGCCAGTCGGCGCAAGTCCCCTCAGTATCCGCACTCGCTGCGTCTCATCTGGAAAAGAACTATGGCAAGCGCCGCGTGGTGGACGACGTCAGTCTCCATGTCGAAAAGGGTGAGGTCGTTGGGCTGCTGGGCGCAAACGGCGCCGGCAAGACGACGACGTTCTACATGATCGTGGGCCTCGAGCGTCCTGACGCAGGAGTAGTCAGCCTCGGCTATCGCGAACTCACCAGGCTGCCGATGTATCTCCGGGCGCGCCTGGGTCTTGGCTATCTTCCTCAGGAGCCGTCGATCTTTCGCAAGCTGACAGCGGCGCAAAATATTCTGGCTGTGTTGGAAACAATGGGGCTGCGCCGGCGCGAGCGGCTCACCCGCCTCGAAGAATTGTTGGAAGAGTTTGGTATCGCCCACGTTCGCAACACCCGCGGCGATGCGCTCTCCGGCGGCGAGCGAAGAAGGACTGAGATCGCGCGCGCACTCGCCACCGAGCCACAATATATTCTGCTTGACGAACCCTTCGCCGGAATTGATCCCAAAGCTGTCGACGACATTCAAAATGTCATACTTTATTTACGCAATCGTAGCATCGGCATTCTGGTCACAGATCACAATGTTCGCGAGACGCTGGGCGTCACCGACCGTGCTTATATCATGGCCGACGGTCGTATTTTCCGTTCTGGCGTACCCCGTGAGTTGACCGAAGATGCTGAAGTGAGACGGCTTTATCTTGGCGAAAAGTTTCGCATGTAATTCGCGTGCTAAAATGCGATTGCGAAACTGGCGGGCGCAAAATGTGCTCTAATCGAGTATAATCTCCCTGCGCTCAGTCGCAAAAATAACAATTCAAAGAGCTCAGTTGAAGTAAGTAATGTCTCTTAAACTAACCACCAGCCTCTCTCAACGACTCGTGCTAACGCCGCAGTTGCGGCAGCGCATTGAGATGTTGCAGATGACTACTCTCGAGCTGACTGATTTGATTCAGGCACAGTTGCTCGAGAACCCGGTGCTGGAGGAAGTAGCGACGCAGGAAGAGGTCGGCGAGCTGGCCGAGAAAATTCTCGACCATTTGGCCAGCGCCGATCCTGGGGCCGCCCCCGAGCAGCCACAGATGGAGGCTGCCGAACCGGAACTCGGCAGTCCAGGCTCAAATGGATCCGGTGATCTGGAGACGGTGTCCTCTGTTTACACCGAAGGCGACGCCGAAAGTGGCGATGGCGATAACCAGGAGATAGCGACTGCCGATTTGAGCGAAGATTCAGTAGGCGATGAAATTGTCGGTGAGGAGTCGGCACGCGATGCGTTTGAGGAGATTGATTTCGGCCGGGAGTTTCAGGACTACCTTGACCCGGGATATAAAACTCAGGAGATCGAATACAAAGAAGACGCGCCCACCTTCGAACAGTTTCTGACCAGAGCTCCTTCACTCGCTGATCACCTCGAATGGCAACTTCACCTGAGTCCGATCGAAGGCGAGGCCTGCGACGCGGCGATCAGCGTCATCGGCAACCTCGACGCAGACGGCCGGCTGAATGCCACGAATGAAGAGATCGCCGCGATGGGCGATTGGACTGAGGAGACAGTCGAGAAAGCCAGGTTGGCCGTTATGCATCTCGACCCGATTGGCTGCGGCGCGCGCGATGTCAGGGAATGTTTGCTGGTGCAACTGGAAGTGAAGGGCGAGAGTGATCGCCTGGCCGCGCGCTTGATAAGCGAACACTTTGCAGATTTGCAGCAACACAAATTGCCGCATCTGGCGAAACAGATCGGCAGCGACGTTGATACGCTCTTAAACGAGTTGCAGTTCATTCGCACGCTCGATCCTTATCCCGGACGGCGTTACTCCTCCGAAGAGCCGATTCTGATTTCTCCTGAGATCTACATTGAGAAACTCGACGAGGACGACGAAGAGTATGTGATCTATTTCGCCGACGACGGTAGCCCGCGTCTTCGTGTCAGTCAGCAGTATCAGCAGATGCTTGGTAAGTCGGACGTGAGCAACGAGACCAAGAGTTTCATACGCGAGAAGATGCGTTCGGCGGTTGACCTCTTACGCAATATCGAACACCGGCGCCAGACTATTTACAAAGTAGTCGAATCGATTGTGCATCGGCAACAGGGGTTTCTCGACCACGGTGTGCAATACATCAAGCCAATGATGCTGAAAGATATCGCCGAGGACATTGGCATGCACCTTTCGACAGTTTCCCGGGTAGTTAACCGAAAATATGCGCATACACCGCAGGGCGTGATCGAGCTGCGCCGGTTTTTCACCGAAGGCATGATGAACGAAGACGGTGAAGAAATTTCCACGCGCATCATCAAGTTGAAGATCAAGAAACTTATTGAAGAAGAAGATTCACACAATCCCATCACTGACGATCAAGTGGTGAAGATTCTGATCAAAGATGGAATAAAGTTATCGCGCCGGACGGTCGCCAAGTATCGCGACCAGATGAGCATCCCGGGCTCGCGTGAGCGTCGTGCCGTGGTCTGAGTACCAGTTGTAGCGGCGCACTGTGCGTGCGCCCAACCGGGGCGGACGCAAACAGGTACGCCCCTAAACGACCGGGATAGAGATTTCGCCCCCTCCAGTTTTTGTAATTCGCCAAACGTATCCATAGTTTGGCAAGCATTACTCTATTCACCAGGGGTGAGAAGGGAACGGCAGTCATGAGGTTTGAGTACACCGGTCGTCACGTTGAAGTTTCTCCCGGCATCCGCAAGCATGTAGAAGATCATTTCAGAAAGCTGGAATACATTTTTAACGGCACAACTGCCGCTTGGACCCATGCCGTTATTGACGTTGAAAAGAACCGGCACATTGCGGAGTTGATTGTCCATTGGCGAGACCACACCTTAACCGCCAAAGACATCAACGCGGACATGTATCTAGCCTTGACCAGGGCGATAGCAAAGATCGAAAAACAAGCGCTCAAGTTGAAGACCAAAAAAATCGATCGGAAGCAAGGTGCGCGAAAGACTTCAGCAGTAGCCCCGACGCC
>Ga0137409_10001887_pt1 | contig 22587 bp, 20 predicted proteins | sample CZODoug1_16funga_FD_122059 | JGI IMG/M metagenome (GOLD analysis project Ga0137409, IMG submission 122059) | Vadose zone soil fungal communities from Angelo Coast Range Reserve, California, USA - CZODoug1_16fungal (Hybrid Assembly) | ecosystem: Environmental > Terrestrial > Soil > Vadose zone...
AAGCTGTTCGATCTGGGCGATTGGGCGATGGAGAAGTACCGCGTTCCGGTGGAGGAGCACAAGGACATGCCGGAAACGGAAGACCCGGACTAGACGTCCCAGGCTCCGCGCACCATCGAAAGGCCGTGCGCCCCGCAGCTCCGGGCCTGCTCCAGGTCGCCGGGCACGACGCCGCCGAGCGCGTACACGGGTATCGAGGCCCCTGCCGCGATCTGCCGGAATCGCTCCCATCCAAGCGGAGCGGCGTCCGGGTGCGAGGGTGTCGCGCGCACCGGGCCGAGCACGGCGAAGTCGGCCCCGAGCGCTTCGGCGCGGCGCAGTTCCTCCTTCGAATGGCACGAGGCGCCGCACCAGGTGAGATCGGGGCGCTCCGCCGCGCCGAGCAGCTGAGCAGCGGTGAGGTGCACGCCGTCGGCACCGATCCTGCGGGCGAGCTCGATATCGTAGTTCACCAGAACCTTCGCACCGTGAGCGCGGGCGAGCGCGAGCACGCGCCGCGCGAACGCTTCCAGCGCATCGCGAGAGAGAGATTTTTCACGTACCTGGACAAGTCCGAGACCGTTTCGCAACCGCGCCTCGAGCCGCTGAAAGAATACCTTCTCCCCGAGCTCCGCCGCGCGCGTGATCGCGTAGTCCTCGGGAAGCGACAGGGCGCGCAGCACCGGGCCGTTCGCCGGCAGCATCGGAACGAGCTCCGGAGTTTCCGGGCGCTGCCAAGCGATTGCCTGGTGCTCGAGCGCCCGCGGCTCTCCGCGCCAGGCGTAGACGCGGTAGAAATGCAAGCGCACGGTTGCGTGCCGGTAAGCGAACACGCGCGTGATCCAGGGGTGCGCGCGTTCGACCTCGATGCCCAACTCCTCGCGGAGCTCACGTGCGAGGGCGACGGAGACCGGTTCTCCGGGCTCGACCTTGCCGCCGGGAAATTCCCAATAGCCCGGGAAGATCTTGGTCGCAGGGCGTCGCGCGAGCAGCACTTTGCCGTCGGAACGGATCAGCACCGCCACGGCGACATCCACCGGGGCCGACATGGTTCCCGGATTCAGCGCTTCGACTTGCCGTCGCCGGCATGGCGTCCGGCGTAGTCGCGCGCGAACTGCCAGGCGACGCGGCCGCTGCGCGAGCCCCGCTGCAGCGCCCATTGCAGCGCTTCCTGCCGCGCTTTCGTGATCTCGCCCTCGCGGCAACCGAGCTCGCGCAGCCAGTGGTCCACGATCGCGAGGAATTCGTCCTGGTCGAAGGGATAGAAGGAGACCCACAGGCCGAAGCGCTCCGAGAGGGAGATCTTCTCTTCCACCGTCTCCCCGGGGTGGATTTCCTCGCCCAGGTGCTTGGTCTCGAGGTTCTCCTGCATGTACTCGGGCATGAGGTGGCGCCGGTTGGAAGTCGCGTAGATAAGCAGGTTCTCCGAGGTCGCGGCGACCGAGCCGTCGAGCGCGGATTTGAGAGCCTTGTAGCCCGCAGCTTCCGAGAGCTCGAACGACAAGTCGTCGCAGAAAAGGACGAATCGCTCGGGCCGCCCCGCCACCTGGTCGACGATCTCGGGCAGATCGATGAGGTCGTGCTTCTCCACCTCGATGATGCGCAATCCCTGGCGGTGGAATTTGTCGAGCACCGCTTTTACCAGCGACGACTTTCCCGTACCCCGGGCGCCCGTCATGAGGGCGTTGTTGGCCGTGCGGCCCTCGACGAACTGGCGCGTGTTCTGCTCGATCAGGGTCTTCTGATTGTCGACGCCGTGGAGGTCGGAGAGGCGGATGCGGTGGACGTTCGCGATCGGCTGAAGGAAGCGGCCGCGCGAGGTCTTGCGCCAGCGGAAGGCGATGCTCGCCCGCCAGTCCACCGGGCGCGACGCGGGCGGAAGCAGCGTCTCGACGCGCTCGAGCAGGGCCTCACCGCGTTTGATCAGCCGTTCCAGCTCGGACATGTGGCCTCTAGGTCCTGTACTCGGCGTTGATGGTAACGGCCTCTAGGTCCTGTACTCGGCGTTGATGGTAACGTATTCGTGGGACAGGTCGCAGGTCCACACGGTGGTCGCGGCGGTTCCCCGCTTGAGTACCACGCGAACCGTGATTTCGCTTTTGCGCATCACACGCTTTCCATCCTCCTCGCGGTAGCCGGAAGCCCGCCCGCCGTCGCGCGCCACCTGGACATCGTCGAGATACAGCTCGATACGGTTGACATCGAGACCCGGCACTCCCGAGTTGCCGATGGCGGCGAGCAGCCGCCCCAGATTCGGGTCCGAGGCGAAGAACGCGGTCTTCACCAGCGGCGAGTGCGCGATCGCGTAGGCGATGCTCCTGCATTCCTTCTCGTTCCGGCCCTTCTCCACCCGCACCGTGATGAACTTGGTCGCACCTTCGCCGTCGCGTACGATGGCCTGCGCCAGACCCTGCGACACTTCGAGGACCGCCTCGCGCAGCGCCGCGTGGTCGCGAACCTTCGTGGCGCTGGTCGCGATTAGGATAAACGAGTCGTTGGTCGAGGTATCGCCATCGACGCTGATGCGGTTGAACGATTTCGCCGCCGCGTCGGCGGCCAGCCGCTCGAGCGCCTTCTGCGAAACGGCAGCGTCGGTCGCAATGAATCCGAGCATGGTCGCCATGTCGGGGCGAATCATTCCCGCGCCCTTGGCGATCCCGGTGACTGCCGCCACGCCGCCCGCGCGCCGCGATGTCGCTTTCGGCACGGTATCGGTTGTCATGATCGCTTCCGCGGCGCGCGCCCAGTTGTCCTCGCGCAGCCCGGCGACGCACGCCGGAAGCCCGGCGAGGATGCGATCCACCGGCAGCGGCTCCATGATCACGCCGGTCGAGAACGGCAGCACTTCGCGGGTATCGCAACCAAGCAGCTGCGCGGCGCGCTCGCAGGTAGCTCTTGCATCGGCGATTCCGGTCTTACCTGTCCCAGCGTTGGCGTTACCGGTGTTGACGACGAGCGCCCGCGTAGGCGCGCCCGAGGCGAGGTGTTCCTTCGCGACCTGCACGGGGGCGGCGCAAAAGCGGTTCTGAGTGAACACGCCCGCGACCCGCGCGCCTTCCGCAAGCACGATCAGCAGCAGGTCCTTGCGTCCCGGCTTTCGGATGCCGGCCTCGGTGATACCGAGCCTCACGCCCTGTACGGACAGGAGGTCTTCCGGTTTCGGAGGTTTCAGGTTGACAGCCATGCTCTTCCTGCCACGTCGAGGAGCGGCGCGGGCGCGGCTCCACGCCGGCTCAGGCCAGTTTCCCGTGGCAGTGTTTATATTTTTTTCCGGAGCCGCAGGGGCAGGGATCGTTGCGGCCGATCTTGCCGACATGCCTGACGAAAGGCGCGGCCTTCGGCGCCGCTGCGGCTTCGCCTTCGGGCCCGGCAAGCGCTTCTTCATAGCCGGCGTGCTGATACTGGACGTTCTCGACCGCCGGTGTCTGCAGTTGCTCCACCTCGGCTTGATCGCGCATCTGCAGCTCGACCGTCATCAGGGTGCGCGTCACTTCGAGCTTGACCGATTCGACCAGATTGCCGAACAACTCGAAGGCTTCGCGCTTGTATTCCTGCTTCGGATTTTTCTGAGCGTATCCGCGCAAGTGAATGCCTTGGCGCAGATGATCGAGCGCGGCGAGGTGCTCGCGCCAGTGATTGTCGAGCGTGGACAGAAGGATTAGGCGCTCCACGTGGTGCACGAACTCGGACGGCTTGCCCTCCATCCGGCGGCGGTACGCGGTGTTCGCTTCCTCGATCACACGCTTGCGCAGTGCCTCGTCGTCCAGGCTCGCGTCGGCCGCCAGCCATTTCGACAGGGGCAGCTCGAGACGCAGTTCTGCCGCGTAGACGGTCTCCAGGCCTGGAATGTCCCACTGCTCCTCCATGCTCTCCTCGGGAACATGGACGCGAAAGAGATCGGTGATCACTCCCTCGCGTAGCGCCTGGATCTGATCCGACACATCCTGCGACTCGAGGATGGTGTTTCTCAGATGATAGATCTCGCGCCGCTGATCGTTGGCGACGTTGTCGTACTCGAGCAGCTGCTTGCGGATGTCGAAATTGTGCGCCTCGACCTTGCGCTGCGCGCTCTCGATCGAGCGCGTGACAAGTCCGTGCTCGATCGGCTCACCCTCGGGCATCCCCAGGCGCTCCATGATCGCGTTGACCCGCTCCCCGGCGAAGATCCGCAGCAGCGGGTCTTCCAGTGAGAGGAAAAAGCGCGAAGAGCCCGGGTCGCCCTGCCGGCCCGAGCGGCCGCGCAGCTGGTTGTCGATGCGCCGCGCCTCGTGCCGTTCCGTGCCTATGATGTGCAGGCCGCCCGCGGCGATGACCTGGTTGTGCAGGTCCTGCCATTCCCGGCGCAGCGTTTCGATGCGGGTCTCCCTCTCCGCTTCGCCCAGGTCCTCTATTTCCCTCAGGAGATCGACCTGCTTCTCGACGTTGCCGCCGAGCACGATGTCGGTTCCGCGGCCGGCCATGTTGGTCGCGATGGTTACCATCTTGGGGCGCCCCGCCTGCGCCACGATCTCCGCCTCGCGCGCGTGCTGCTTGGCGTTCAGCACCTGATGCGGCAGCTTCTCCTTCTGCAGCATGCCCGAGATGAGCTCGGAATTCTCGATCGAGGTCGTGCCCACGAGCACCGGCTGGCGGCGCTCGTAGCAGTCCTTGATGTCGCCGATGATCGCCTTGTACTTCTCTCCCGAGGTGCGGAACACCTGGTCGTTTCGATCTGCGCGGACCATCGGCATGTGGGTCGGGATGACGACCACCTCCAGGCCGTAGATCTCCTGGAATTCGTAGGCTTCCGTGTCGGCCGTGCCAGTCATGCCGGCGAGCTTACGGTACATGCGGAAGTAGTTCTGGAAAGTGATCGAAGCGAGCGTCTGGTTCTCGCTCTGAATCGACACGTTCTCCTTGGCTTCAATCGCCTGATGCAGGCCGTCCGACCAGCGCCGGCCGGGCATGAGCCGGCCGGTGAACTCGTCGACGATCACCACGTCGCCCTCCTGCACGACATAGTGCCGGTCGCGGAAGAAAAGATTGTGCGCCCGGAGCGCCGCGTTCAGGTGGTGCATCAGGTTCACGTAGGCGGGCTCGTAGAGGCTGCGGCCGTCGGGGAGGAGCTCGGCCCGGGCAAGAAGCTTCTCGGCGTGCTCGTGTCCCTCCTCGGAGAGCAGCACCGTGTGATTCTTCTCGTCGACGTAGAAATCGCCGGGCGCGTCGTCTTTTTCCTGGCGCTTGAGCAGCGGCGCGACCTCGTTGATGCGATGATAGATCTCGGTGCGGTCCTCGGCCTGGCCGGAAATGATCAGCGGCGTGCGCGCTTCGTCGATGAGGATCGAGTCGACTTCGTCGACGATCGCGTAGTTGAGCCCGCGCTGGAAGCGGTCGCCTACCTGCATCGCCATGTTGTCGCGCAGGTAGTCGAAACCGAATTCGTTGTTGGTTCCGTAGGTGATGTCCGCGGCGTATGCCGTCTGCTTCTCGTCGTGCGGCATCTGCGTCAGGATCACGCCGACCGAAAGCCCGAGAAACTTGTAGACCTTGCCCATCCAATCCGCGTCGCGCCGCGCGAGATAGTCGTTCACCGTCACGATATGCACGCCGCGCCCGCTCAGGGCGTTCAGGTACGCTGGCAAGGTCGCGACCAGCGTCTTGCCTTCGCCGGTGCGCATCTCGGAGATCTTGCCATCGTGCAGCACCATTCCGCCGATCAGCTGAACGTCGAAATGGCGCATGCTGAGCACCCGCTTCGCCGCTTCCCGCACCACCGCGAAGGCCTCGGGCAGGAGCTCCGCAAGTACCGCCTTTTCCGCTGCCTCGCGTCCCTCCGCGGGAACACCCTCGATGCGCCTAGCGAAGCGTTCTTTCAGCTCGGGCGTCTTCGCTGCGAGGGCTTGATCCGAGAGGCCGACCATGGACGGCTCGAGCGCGTTGATCGCTCTCACCGTCTTGCCGTATTGCTTGAGCAGCCTCTGGTTGCGGCTGCCGAAGACCGCCTTCAGGACGCGGGAAATCATCGAGGAATGACGGTCGAGACGTGAAAAAGTTCGCAGTCTACCATGCGTACGTAGATACCCCGGCGCGGGGCAGCCGATCTAATTGAAGCCGAGCGATGGTGCTGCGAGCCCCGCAGGCTGGCTAGCGCGAGGCGGCCTGGAGGAAACGTACCGGGTTCTGCGCCACGCCCCGGTAGCGAACTTCGAAGTGCAGGTGCGGTCCGGTGGCCCGTCCGGTGGACCCCGATTCGGAGATCTTGCTTCCGCGCTGGACGACCTCGCCTTCCTTGACGAGGAGTCTCGAGCAATGCGCGTACCGCGTGGTGAAGTCGTTGCCGTGATCGATTTCCACCATATAACCGTACTGGGGATGCATTCCGGCAAAGCTCACGACGCCTCCCGCCGCGGCGAAAACCGGAGTACCCACGTCGACCACGAAATCCACGCCTTCGTGCATGGCCAGCATGCCGTTGAAGGGGTCGATGCGCCAGCCGAAACTCGAGGCGCTCCAGCTGCCGTCGACCGGAGGTATGGTCGGCATCAGCTTCTTCTTGACCTTGGCGTCGAACAGCTGCGATTCGAGGATCCCCAGCGAGTCGGTCCGGTTTTCCATCTGCCTGGACAACTGGTCGAGCTGCCGATTGAATTCCGCCATCGACAGGTCTTTCGGGGGTACGTTCGACACCGCGCCGCCGCGGCCGGGAAGCTCGGCGAAGCGGAATTCCCCGGGCTTCAGACCGGCGAGGGCCGACAGGCGCTCACCCAGGGCGTCGACACGCATGAGCTGGGCCTGCATTTCGCCGAGCTTCACCGCCATGGCGTTGAGGTTTTCCCGAAGGAATTCTTCGGTCTTGCGCTGCTGCGCTTCCTGGGCCGACTTCACCAGGGAATCGAGCAGCGGAAACTTGAACTCGTTAGCGTGCCGTACCGTTATCCAGAACAGGCCGAGCGTCAGGCTGAATACCAGCACTCCCATGAACAGCACGCCGGCGATCATGTGCCGGTTGGTCAGGGTCAGAGACTTCGCCCCCGCCAGCTTGCTCGAAACAAGAATAATATGCATGCTGCCTTCCCCTAGGCACGCAACCCATGCATTCCCTGAACATGCATATGAAAAACCCTTGCGCCTTCCTGAATCAAGCAGACGGGATCGCTGCGCTCATGCCACACGCCAAGCGCTTGATCGAGCTGCGCGAGATTCTCTCCTCGCTGTTGCCGGAGCCCCTGGCGCGACGCTGCTCGGTCGCAAACTATAAGCAGGGGCGGGTCGTTATTCTTGCCTTTAACGGCGCGACTGCCGCGAAACTGAACCTTATGCTACCGTCATTGCTGGAGCAGCTTTCGAGGCGAGCGATGGAGGTTACCGGATTGGAGGTGGCCGTGCAAGCCCTCGAGTCCAAGCCTCAAGTGCCTGAAAAAACGGCGAAAATGAGCCCGGAGGCGGTATCCGGTCTGGCCGAGCTCTACGAGCAACTGCCTGATTCGGAATTGAAAACAGCGCTAGCGCGAATCGTCTTTCAGCATCGCCGCTAAGTCACTGCCTAGACGAGCATAAATGCTCGTTCAAGAAACAATAGACCGAACACCAACAGGGCGAAAATCAGAGCGTACTTGAATACTCCGAAAGCGTAGCGCAGGTATCGCTTGTCCCGGGTGAGTAGGTAGAGGACCAGCCCACCTCCGGTCACCAGCAGAACCAGAATCCCCGCGATGCGCAGGGCGAGCATGGATTCCGGGCCCGCCGCCGGTCAACCCGCCCTCAAGCGACGGGCAGCGCGAACAACCGGGACAGGGCTGCCGGGGCGTCCTCCTCCCGTTCGAAAGTCGCCCATTCCCAGGAGTCTTTGGCAGCGAGCGCCGCCCGCGCCAGACGATTGTTCAGGGCATGCCCCGACTTGTGAGCCGAGAAGAAGCCGATCAGCGGGTGCCCGATCAGATAGAGATCGCCGATCGCATCGAGCAACTTGTGCTTGACGAACTCGTCGCTGTAGCGGAGCCCCTCGGCGTTCAGCACGCGGTACTCGTCGACGACGATCGCGTTGTCCAGGCTCCCGCCGCGCGCGAGACCCGAGTCACGTAGCGCCTCCACCTCCTGGATGAATCCGAAGGTCCGCGCCCGCGCGACCTCCTTGACGTAGGAGGTGTCGGCGAAGTCGACAAGCGCCGTCTGCGCCGAGTGCTCAAACGCAGGGTGATCGAACTCGATCGAGAACGACAGCTTGAATCCTTCGAAAGGCTCGAAACGCGCCCACTTGTCGCCGTCCTTCACCTCGATGGGGCTCTTGATACGGATGAAGCGCTTGGGCACGGGCTGCTGCTCGATCCCGGCCGACTGAATCAGGAAAACGAAGGGCGCCGCGCTTCCGTCCATGATCGGCACTTCGGAGCCGGTGAGATCGACGTACGCATTGTCGATCCCGAGTCCCGCGAACGCCGACATGAGGTGCTCGACGGTCGCCACTTTGGCGCCGTTGGCCTCGAGCGCACTGCACAGCCGCGTGTCAGTGACCTTGAACGCGTCGGCGGCGATATCGACCGGTGTGGCGAGATCGATGCGCCGGAACACGATCCCAGTGTCCGGTGCGGCCGGACGCAAGGTCATGGCCACCTTCTCGCCGGTGTGCAAGCCGACGCCGGTGGCGCGAATTACGGATTTGAGGGTGCGCTGCTTGAACACTTGCGTCGCCGCAGCAATTATCGCCGCAGCCGATTGAAAGCACAGGATTTTAGCATAGAACACCCCCTCCCCGGCCCGGAATTTCCGGTGAGGCGGGCACTATGCACGCCGGCCTCTCAGTGCGCGCGCTTGCGCAGGTAAGCCGGCACAAAGGCCACGGTGCGTATCAGGACCGGAGCCGGCCGCACGGCGAGCCGAACCGTAGTGGTACGCGCGATCACGGGTTTGCGCAGATAGCGGGGCATGCCAATGCGTTTTGCTGTGCTCATGGTGTCTCCCTAGTCGGCTTGCTTGCGAAGAAATGCGGGGATGTCGTACTTGTCGACGCCGTTCGCCTGCAGCGCCTCGATCGTGGAGGCGCGGTTCTTGCGGATCACGGCGGGCATTTCGTCGAGCACGCGGTAGTCCACGCCGCTGACCGGCATGTTGTCGGTGCCGGTTTTCTGCACCAGCTTGGGCTTCACCTGGCGTGCGACCTGCGGCTGGCCCAGCCCGGTCGCGATCACCGTGACGCGCAGCTCCTCGCCGATGGGGTCGTCGTATACCGCGCCGAAGATGATGGTCGCGTCGTCTGCGGCGAAGCCGCGGATGGTGTTCATCACCTCCTTGGTCTCGCGCAGCTTGAGGCTCGACTTGTTCGCCGTGATGTTCACGACCACTCCCCGCGCTCCAGAGAGATTGACACCCTCGAGGAGCGGACACGCGACCGCCTGCTCCGCGGCGATGCGCGCACGGTCCACACCCGAGGAAGCCGCGGACCCCATCATCGCCATCCCCTGCTCGGCCATCACGGTGCGCACGTCCTGGAAGTCGACGTTGATCAGGCCGGGAACGTTGATGATCTCGGAGATCCCGGCGACGGCGTTCTTCAGCACGCTGTCGGCGGCGGAGAACGCCTCCTCCATCGACACGTCGTCGCCCAGGACCTCCTCGAGCCTCTCGTTGAGAATCACGATGACCGAATCGACGTGTTGGGACAGCTCCTCTATCCCCAGCTCGGCCGACTGCAGGCGGCGCACGCCCTCGAACGAGAAGGGCTTGGTCACCACGGCGACGGTGAGGATTCCCATCTCCTTGGCGACCTCCGCGACCACGGGGGCCGCGCCGGTGCCGGTGCCACCGCCCATTCCCGCCGTGATGAACACCATGTGCGAGCCGCGCAGCGCCTCGGCGATCTGATCGCGAGCCTCGAGGGCCGCGGAGCGCCCGGCTTCGGGTTTCGCGCCTGCGCCCAGTCCCGTTGCCCCAAGCTGGATCTGGTTTTTCGCCTGGGTGCGCGAGAGCGCTTGCGCGTCGGTATTGGCGGTGACGAACTCGACGCCCGACACGCCGTTCCGGATCATGTGATCGACGGCGTTGCCTCCGGCGCCGCCGACACCGATCACCTTGATGACGGTGCCGCTCAGTGCGTTTTCGACGACTTCAAACATGCTGACCTCCTTCCGGGTGAAGTGAAAAACACCTGCCTGCAAGACACTCTAGAAATTGCGCTGAAACCATTCGCGCATCCTTCTTCCAACCTGCCGCAACGATCCGCCCTGGCGCGCGATCAGTCCGCGCTGGGTCTGCACCACGCCCTCGAGCAGCAATCCCACCGCCGTGGCGTAGCGCGGGCTGCGGATCACGTCGGCAAGCGAGCCGGTGTAGCGCGGGATACCGAGCCGCACCGGCATGTGAAAAATCTCTTCCCCCAGCTCGGCCATGCCCTGCATCACCGCCGAGCCCCCGGTTAGCACGATTCCCGAGGAAAGCAGCTCCTCGTAGCCCGAATCGCGCAGCGCCTGCTGGATGAGGGAGTAAAGCTCCTCGACGCGCGGCTCGATGACTTCGGCGAGCGTCTGACGCGAGAGCATCCGCGGCGGCCGGTCGCCCACGCCCGCGACTTCGATCAACTGGCCGGCCTCGCCGAGCTGCCTGAGCGCGCAGCCGTGACGCACCTTGAGCTCTTCGGCTTCGGCTGTGGGGGTGCGCAGCGCCATGGCGATGTCGTTGGTGATCTGGTCCCCGGCGATCGGGACCACCGCGGTGTGGCGGATCGCGCCTTCGCGGAATACCGCGATGTCGCTGGTGCCGCCTCCGATGTCGACCAGGCACACGCCCAGCTCCTTTTCGTCCTCGGTCAGGACCGCGAGCGACGAGGCGAGCGGCTGCAGGATCAGGTCGTTGACCTCCAGCCCGCAGCGGCGCACGCACTTCACGATGTTCTGCGCGGCCGACACGGCACCGGTGACGATGTGCACTTTCACCTCGAGGCGCACGCCGCTCATCCCGAGCGGCTCGCGCACCCCATCCTGCCCGTCGATGATGAATTCCTGGGTGAGGATGTGCAGCACCTGCTGATCGGTCGGAATCGGCATCGCGCGCGCCGTCTCGATCGCGCGCTCGACATCGGTGTGCGTGACCTCTTTGTCCTTGATCGCCACCATGCCGGTGGAGTTGAAGCTCTTGATATGGCTCCCGGCGATCCCGGTGAAGACGCGCTCGATCTTGCAGTCGGCCATCAGCTCGGCTTCTTCGAGGGTGCGCTGGATCGCGTTCACCGTCGATTCGATGTTCACGACCACGCCCTTTTTCAGGCCCTTGGACTCGTGCCCGCCCATGCCGACGATGTCCATGCGCCCGTCGGGGAAGAACTCCGCTACGATCGCCACCACCTTGGAGGTGCCGATGTCCAGGGCAACGATGAGGTTTTTGTTTTCCCTCGCCATGTCAGACTCGCTTGTGCTGCGGTTTGAGGGGCTCGGACCTGGGCGTCTCGATGACCCGGAGCGCGAATCCGTTGGGGTAGCGCAAGTCGACGTAATCGAGGTGTTGCCGCGACTGGGCCAGCGTTCGCGGGAACGCCGACGCGAAACGCGCGAGGCGCTCCTCGACGCGGTCCCTGTCGGAGTCACGCCCGAGTTGTACCGTCAGCCCGTTCGAGAGCTTGAGCTGCCAGGCCATTCGCGAAGAGAGGAGCACCTGCCTGGGCTCGAGGCCGAGCGGAACGAGCAGGTCCCGGAACGCGAGATAGCGGCGCGCGACCTCGCCCTCGGTTCCCGCGGGACCGGCGAGGACGGGGAGCGCATCGCCGCTCTGTCCGCGGAACAGCTCGCCTTGCATGTTGACCAGTTGCGTCTTTTTCCCCTGGCCCCAGCGCGCCAGCGCGACCTGCTCCTCGATGCGCACTTCGAGATAGTCGGGCCACCTGCGCCGCAGCTCCGCGCGGCGGACCCAGGGAATGCCCTCGAACAGGGACCGCACGGCCTCCAGATCCACCGTGAAAAACGTGCCCCTGAGGCGTCCTTGAAGGGCGTCGACGATTTCGCGGCGCTCGACGCGCTCGAGGCCTCCCTCGACGACAATCGTCCTGAGCAGGAAGGCCGGCGATTCGAGCAGGACGCGTCCGCCGGCGTACGCGAGAAGACCTAGGGCGAGCGCGCACAGCACCCCTGCGGCGGCGTTGGCCAGGCGCGCGTTATCCCACACGGTCGCCTCCCGTTTCGAGCCGCGCGGATTCGAGAATGCGCAGGCACAGGTCCTCGAACGAGAGCCCGGCATGACGCGCGGCCATGGGCACGAGCGAATGGTCTGTCATACCCGGCGAGGTGTTCACTTCCAGGAAGTAGGGTTTGCCCGAGCGGTCGAGCATCAGGTCGACCCGGCCCCAGCCGCTGCAGCCCAGGGCATTGAACGCGAACAGGGCCTCGTCCTGGACGATGCGCTCGGCGTCGGGCGGCAGTCCGCAAGGAATGAGATAACGCGTGTCGTTCGCCTGGTACTTCGCCTCATAGTCGTAGAACTCCCGCGGCGTCTCCAGCTTGATGAGGGGCAGCGGCTTGTCTCCGAGCACTCCCGCCGTAAGCTCGACGCCGTCGACGAAGGCCTCGGCGATGACTACGCGGTCGTAGTTGGCGGCAAGCGCGTAGGCCTCGGGAAGATCGCGCACGCCCTTCACCTTGGTCATGCCGATCGAGGAGCCCTCGTTGGCGGGCTTCACCATCAGCGGCAGGCCGAGCCGCGTGGCGACCCCCTGCATGTCGCTGCCGTGCGCGAGAAGCTCCGAGCGGGGAGTCGGGATCCCGCACGCCTGCCACACGAGCTTCGCGTGCCATTTGTCCATGGCGAGCGCGCTCGCGAGCACCCCCGACCCTGTATACGGAATGCCGAGCAGCTCGAGCGCGCCCTGGACCGTGCCGTCTTCGCCGTAGCGGCCGTGCAGGATGAGAAAGGCACGATCGAAGCGCTCCGTAAGGAGCGCTTCGATTCCTCGCTCCTTGGGGTCGAACGCGTGCGCGTCGACGTCCTTCGCCTTCAGCGCGGCGAGGACCCTCTCGCCGCTCTTCAGCGACACGGCACGCTCGGCAGAGCGCCCGCCCATGAGCACGGCGACCTTGCCGAAATCACCCAGCGTCATCCGGCCTCCCCGACGATTCTCACTTCGGGCAAGAGCTCGACCGCGAAGCGGCGCACCACGGTGTCTCGCACAAGGGCGATCAGCGCCTCGATATCCGAGGCGCGCGCTCCGCCCTTCGGGTTGACTATGAAATTCGCGTGCTTCTCGGAAATCCTCGCTCCGCCGATTTCGCGGCCCTTGAGGCCGCTCGCCTCGATCAGCCGCGCAGCGTGGTCGCCGGGAGGATTGCGGAACACCGACCCGGCGTTGGGCAGGTCAAGCGGCTGCGTGGCCAGGCGCCTCGCGAGCAGTTCCTTGATGCGCCGGCGCGCGACCTTCTCGTCACCGGGGCGGAAGCGGAACCACGCGGCGACGAACCACTCGTCTTCGCCGAGCTTCTCTCCTCTGAGCTCGGCGTGCCGATAGCCGATCTGGAATTCATCGGCGCTTCGCTCGGTGAGCTTCCCGGCGCGCGATATCGTCATCGCCTTGGCGACGACGTCCCAGGTCTCCGATCCGTAGCAGCCGGCGTTCATTGCGAGCGCGCCGCCGACGGTGCCGGGAATGCCGGCGAGGAACTCCGAGCCCTCGTAGCCGCGCGTCGCAGCGAAACGAGCGACCTTGGGAGAGGCCGTTCCGGCCTCGGAGTAGATCAGATCGCCCTCGGCGCGCATCGCCCCGCCCGGGTTGTGCATCAGCACCACCGTCCCCCGGTAGCCGCCGTCGCGCACCAGCAGATTGCTGCCCAGGCCGACGAAGCACACGGGCTCGCGCGCGGGGAGCGCCGCGAGGAATGCGGCCAGGTCCGCGGTATCTGCGGGCGCATAGGCACGCGCGGCGAGACCGCCGGTGCGCCAGCTGACGTGCTTGCCCATCGGCTCGTTCAGCCGCAGGACACCGCGCAGAGCGGTGGACATGGCGATCGGTTCGCTCATGTTCATCTGCCACCCTTGAGGAGCGCGGCGGGAACGCTTCCTATCGACCCGGCGCCCATGGTGAGGACGATGTCGCCCGGGCGAGCGAGCTTGCGTATCGCTTCGGGCATGTCGGCGATCCTCTCGACAAACACCGGCTCGACCTTCCCCGCTACGCGGATCGCACGGGCGAGGGAGCGCCCGTCCGCCGCGACGATCGGCGCTTCGCCTGCGGGATAGACGTCGGCGAGAAGCAGCGCGTCGACGGCCGAGAGCGCCCTAACGAAGTCCTCGAAGAGATCGCGAGTACGTGTGTAGCGATGGGGCTGGAACGCGAGCACGATGCGCCGGCCCGGAAAAGCGCCGCGCGCAGCGTCGAGCGTCGCCCGCATCTCGGCGGGGTGATGCCCGTAGTCGTCGATGAGGGTGAAGCTTCCAGGGGCCTTGCTGTTCGGCGCAAGCGGCACCTCGCCGTAGCGCTGGAAGCGCCGGCCGACGCCCCGGAATTCGACGAGCGCCTTGCGAATCGCCGCGTCGGGGACACCGAGCTCGGTGGCGACCGCAATCGCCGCGAGCGCATTCTGGACGTTGTGCCGGCCCGGGAGGTTCAGCGTGATCTCCAGGGGCGCGGCGCCCTCGCGGATCGCCTTGAAACGCATGCGCTCGCCCGCGACGAGGTCGGCGCCCCGGACCATCGCATCCTCGCGCAGGCCATAGGTGACGATGGGCTTGGCGATCAAGGGCATGATTTCGCGGACGCCGGGGTCGTCCGCGCAGAGGATCGCGCTCCCGTAAAAAGGCAAGTTCTGCAGGAAGCCGACGAAGGCACGCTTCAGCCGCGTCAGGTCGTGCTGATAGGTCTCCATATGGTCGGCGTCGATGTTGGTGACGACCGCCGCCACGGGCTGCAGATGAAGAAAGGAGCCGTCCGATTCATCGGCCTCGACGACGATGAATTCGCCCGCGCCGAGCCGCGCGTTGGAGGCGGCGCTGACGAGACGGCCGCCGATCACGAAAGTCGGATCGAGGCCGCCCTCGGCAAGCACGCTCGCGATCAGGCTGGTCGTGGTGGTCTTGCCGTGCGTTCCCGCGACAGCGATCCCCTGCTTGAGCCGCATGAGCTCGGCGAGCATCACTGCGCGAGGTACTACCGGAATGCGTTTCGCCTGAGCGGCGACGACCTCGACGTTATTCGGCGCGACCGCGGAGGAGACCACGACCGCGTCCGCCGAGGCAACATTGTCGGCGCCGTGTCCCAGGGTGAACTTTGCGCCGAGCGACACCAGCCGCTCGGTGGCGGCGTTGGCGGCGAGATCGGACCCGCTTACCTGATACCCGAGGTTGAGGAGCACCTCGGCGATACCGCTCATGCCCGAGCCCCCTATCCCCACGAAGTGAATGTGCTTGACCTTGTGCTTCACGGCGCGAGCTCCATGCACGCCCGCGCCACGGCCGCGGTCGCGTCGGGCCGGCCGAGCGAACGTGCGCGCGCAGCCATCTCGAGCAGGCGCTTGCGATCGAACCCGCCTATGAGTTCCGCTAGGCGCTCGGCGGTGAACTCGCCCTGTGGGACGAGGACCGCGGCTCCGGCGTCCGAGAGGAAGCGCGCGTTCCTCGTCTGGTGGTCGTCCACCGCGTGCGGAAAGGGAACGAGGATGCTGGGGAGGCCGGCGGCGGCGATCTCGGCGACCGTCGTCGCACCTGCGCGGCACACCGCGAGATCCGCTTCGGAATACGCCGCGGCCATGTTGTCGATGAAAGCGAGTGTGCTTGCTACGACCCCCGCCGCCGCGTAGGCCTGCCTCAGCGCATCGGCGTGCTGCGCGCCGGACTGGTGAGTGATGTGCGGGCGCGCCTCGCGCGGAATCAGCGCAAGTGCCCGCGGGACGGTGTCGTTCAGGGCCTTGGCGCCGAGGCTTCCGCCGACGACCAGGATGCGCAACGGTCCCGAACGCCCCGCGTAGCGCGCGTCCGGCTCGGCGACGGCGGCGATCTCGGGGCGAACTGGATTGCCGGTGTGAGTCGCGCCTTTCAAAGCGCCCGGAAAAGCGCACAGCACCCGGTCGGCAACGACGGCGAGAACGCGGTTGGCGAGTCCCGCTACCGAGTTCTGCTCGTGGATCACGAGCGGCCTGCCGAGCAGCGCCGCCATCATCCCGCCCGGAAAGGACATGAAGCCGCCCATGCCGAGCACGACATCGGGACGCCTGGCGAGGATTGCGCGCGCACTCTGCCAGAAGGCGAGTAGGAGCTTCAGCGGCAAGAGCAGAAGGGCGAGGGGTCCTTTGCCGCGCACGCCCGAAAATTTCACGGCCGCCATCTCGTAGCCGCGTTTCGCGACCAGAGGCGCTTCCATTCCCGATTCGGCCCCGAGCCACACGACGTGCCACCCGGACGCGCGCAGGGTATCGGCGACGGCGAGACCGGGAAACACGTGGCCGCCCGTTCCGCCCGCTGCGATCATAACGGTTCGTGGCACGGTGATTTCACTTCGAAGACGTTCATGCGCGCACCCCGTGCATGATCTGGCGACTCTCCCAGTCGATGCGCAGCAGGATGGCAAGCGCGATACAGTTGGCGAGCAGCCCGCTTCCCCCGAAGCTCATGAGCGGAAGCGTGAGGCCCTTGGTTGGCAGCACGCCCATGTTCACGCCTATGTTGATGAACACCTGCACGCCGAGCCACACGCCTATCCCCTGCGCGACCAGCGCCGCGTAAGGGCGCTCAAGCGAGACGGCTTGGCGCCCGATGGCGAAGGCGCGCAGCACCAGCCACGAAAAGAGCGCGATCACCGCGAGTACACCGGCGAACCCCAGTTCCTCGCCGATCACCGCGAGCAGGAAATCCGTGTGCGCCTCGGGCAGGTAGAGGAGTTTCTCGACGCTCGCGCCCAGGCCCACGCCGAACCATTCGCCCCGGCCAAAAGCGATGAGCGCGTGCGACAGCTGGTAGCCGCGACCGAAGGGATCGGACCAGGGGTCCATGAACCCGAAGATGCGCTGCATGCGGTATGGCGAGGACAGGACCAGGCCGATGAAACCCACCGCCATCATGAGGAGCAGCCCCGCGAACCAGGTCCCGTTCATGCCGCCGAGGAACAGCACCCCGGTGGCGATGACCGCGACCACGACGAAGGCGCCAAAATCGGGCTCGCGCAGCAGAAGCCACCCGACCACCAGCATCACCGCGAACATGGGAAGCAGGCCGCGCTTCAGGCTGTGCATCAGGGCGAGCTTGCGCACTGTGTAGTCGGCGGCATAGAGAACGACGAACAGCTTCATGAATTCGGAGGGCTGCACGGCCCCAAACCCGAACGAGAGCCAGCGCCGCGCTCCGTTGACCTCCCGCCCCAAGCCCGGAACGAGGAGCAGGACGAGCAGCACCACGCCGAGCAGGAACAACCATGGCGCGGCCTGCTGCCACAAGCGCAAGGGCACCTGAAAAGCGAGCATTCCCGCGACGGCCCCCGCGGCGAGAAAGAGGACGTGCCGTTGGAGGAAGTAGGTCGAGCTGCCCCCTGTGAACTTGCTCGCCTCGGCGATGGCGATCGAGGACGAGTACACCATCACCGCCCCGAAAGTGAGCAGCAGCAGCGCCGCCCAGAGGACGCCGTTGTCGTACTCGGCGGCGGGCGCACGGCCGGGGCTAATGCTTCGCAGCACCCAGCCTCCTTTCCACCGCGAGGCGAAATACCTCGCCGCGATGCTTATAGTTGCGGAACATGTCGAAGCTCGCGCACGCGGGCGAGAGCAGCACGGCGTCGCCCGGGCGCGCCGCCTCGCCCGCGAGCGCCACCGCCCGCTCCATCGAGTTCGCGCGCAGGACCGGGATATCCGCGCCGGCCACCGCCGCTTCGATCAAAGGGGCATCGCGTCCGATGAGCACGAGCGCGCGCGCGGAGCGCGCGACCGCGCCCTTCAGCGGAGAGAAATCCTGTCCCTTGCCTTCGCCGCCCGCGATGAGGACCACTTTCGCGCCGCGCTGCGCGAGCCCGGCGAGCGCGGCGACCGTGGAGCCAACGTTGGTGCCCTTGGAATCGTCGTACCAGCGCACGCCTTGCGCTTCGCCGACCGGCTCGACGCGATGCGGCAGGCCCTTGAACTCGCGCAGCGCTCCGAGCAGCGGCTCGAGCGGCAAGCTCAGGGCCCTGCAGAGCGCGAGCGCTGCGAGCGCGTTGGCGGCGTTGTGCAGTCCGGCGAGCCTCATCTCGCGCACGGCGAGAAGGGCGTTCCTCCCCTGCGCCAGCCAGGGCTCGCCGCCGCGCTCGAGCAGCCCCCAGTCCTCTTCGTGGCGCGGGGCATCCAGGCCGAAGGTGATCGTCTTTCGTCCGGGCAACACCATGGCGAGGCTGCGTGGGTCGTTGCGGTTGAGCACCTGTACGCCGTCGCCCGCGAATATCCTCGCCTTGGCGGCCGCGTACTCGTCGACGCCGTGGTAGCGGTCGAGGTGGTCCTCGCTGATGTTGAGCACCGTCGCCGCGTCTGCGGCGAGCGATGCCGTCGTCTCGAGCTGGAAGCTCGAGAGCTCGAGCACCCAGAGGTCGGGGGTCTTGCCCGAGTCCTCGCGGCGCATCAGCGCATCCAGCACCGCGGGCCCGATGTTTCCGGCCACCTCGCAGTCGCTCCCGACGGCCCTGGCCATAGAGCCGGCGAGGGAGGTCACCGTGCTCTTGCCGTTGGTGCCGCTCACCGCGATGATCCGCGCGCCCTTGCCCATGACGGCCTGGGCGAACAGTTCGACGTCGCCGAGCACCCGCGCCCCTGCGGCGATGGCGCGCTGCACTTGCGGCTCGGCGAGCGGAACACCCGGGCTGATCGCGATCACGTCGACTCCGGCGAAGGTCTCGTCGTGGAACGCACCGCACGCGGCGGAAACGCCCGGCAGCGAGCGCCGGAGCGCGGCGAGCTGGGGCGGTGAATCGCGCGTGTCTGCGACCCGCACGCTTGCTCCGCTGCGAACCAGCCACGCCGCCATCGACAGTCCTGTGTCGCCCAAACCGAGCACCAGCGCCTTTCTGCCCGCGAAACTCACCGCAGCTTCAATGTGGAGAGACCGAACAGCACCAGCATCATGGTGATGATCCAGAAGCGGACCACCACCTGGGATTCCTTCCATCCCGACAGCTCGTAGTGATGGTGCAGCGGCGCCATTCGGAAAATGCGCTTGCCGCCGCTCCACTTGAAATAAAGAACCTGGAGCATCACCGAGAGCGTTTCCGCGACGAACACGCCGCCCATGATGAAGAGCACGATCTCCTGCCGGACGATCACGGCGACCGTTCCGAGCGCGGCGCCCAGCGCGAGCGCGCCGACGTCGCCCATGAACACGTCCGCCGGGTAGGCGTTGAACCAGAGGAAGCCCAGGCCAGCGCCGACCAGCGCTCCGCAAAACACGGTGAGCTCGGCGGCCCCCGGGATGTAGGGGAAGAACAGGTAGCGGGAATAGTCCACCCGGCCAGTAACCATGGCGAACACCGCGAGGCCGCCCGCGACCATCACCGCCGGCATGATCGCGAGCCCGTCGAGGCCGTCGGTGAGATTGACCGCGTTCGACGAGCCGACGATAACGAAATAGCTGAGCAGGATGAAGCCGAATACGCCGAGCGGGTAGGCGATGTTCTTGAAGAAGGGGACGATCAGGTCGGCCTTGGCCGGCAGGGTCATGGAGAAACCGCTCGCCACCCACGACGAAAACAGGTCGAAGATCTGCCCGCTGCCGGGCGCCGACACCGCGAAGGCGAGATACACCGCGGCGAGAATGCCGATCAGCGATTGCCAGAAGAATTTCGCCTTCGCCGAGAGGCCCTTTGGATTGTTCTTCACCACCTTGCGGTAGTCGTCGACCCAGCCGATTGCGCCGAAGCCGAAGGTCACCACGAGCACGGCCCAGACGAAGCGATTCGACAGATCCGCCCAGAGCAGCGTCGCCGTCAGAATCGAAAGCAGCACGAGCGCTCCGCCCATGGTGGGCGTTCCCGCCTTGGTGAGGTGCGACTGCGGGCCGTCGTTGCGGACCGCCTGGCCGATCTTGTAGGCGGTGAGCTTGCGGATGACCAGCGGACCGGCGAGGAGCGAAATCGCGAGCGCCGTGAGCGTCGCGAGCACTGCTCGCAGCGTGATGTACTGGAACACGTTGAACGCGCGCACGTCCTGCGCGAGCCATTGGGTGAGAGCGAGCAGCATCAGTGCACCCCTGCTTTCGGCGGCTCTCCAGCGAGGGCCTGCACCACGCGCTCCATGCGCATGAATCGCGAGCCTTTCACCAGCGCCGTCGTGTCCGAGACGACTTCTCCTTGTGCCGCCGCGATCATCTCTTCGAGAACGGCGAAATGCCGCGCGCCTTTTCCAAACGCATCGACGGCGGCGCGGCACAGGTCCCCGGTGGCGTACAGGTGGTCGATGCCGCGCTCCCGCGCGTAGCCGCCGATCTCCTCGTGGAACGCCGCGCCGCGCTCGCCCACCTCCCCCATGTCTCCGAGCAGGAGGAACTTCGTCCCGTGCTCCGTCGCGAGCACATCGATCGCCGCGCGCACCGAATCGGGGTTGGCGTTGTAGCTGTCGTCGATGAGCCTCGCGCCCGAGCGGGCAGTGAGTCGCTGCATGCGTCCGCCGACAGGGCGAAACGCCGCGAGCCCCCGCGCGACCGCTTTCAGGCTCGCGCCTGCCGCGAGTGCGCTGGTGGCGGCGGCACAAGCGTTCAGAACGTTGTGCCGGCCGCTGGCGTGCAGCTCGACCTCGACCTCGCCCTCGGGCGCGCTCAGGTGAATCCGGCTTCCGAAATGCGCGAGCTCATGGCGCCCGCTCACCTCGGCGGGACGATCGATACCGAAGTCGCGCATGCGCCGTCCGGCGAGGGCGCCGCACCAATAGCCCGCGAATTCGTCGTCGGCGTTGATCACCGCGACGCCACCGGGCCGCAGCGCGTCGAACACCGCGGCATGCTCCCGCGCGACCTCGGCGACGCCTTTCATGAATTCCTGGTGCTCGCGCTGGGCGTTGTTGACGAGGGCCACCGTCGGGCTCGCGATGGCGGCAAGGCTCGCAGTCTCGCCCGGATGATTCATCCCCAGCTCGACCACCGCTGCGCGGTGGTGCTCGCGCAAGTTGAGCAGCGTCAGGGGCAGGCCGATGTCGTTGTTGAGGTTGCCTTCGGTGGCGAGCACCTGCGCCTCTCCGAAGTGCGCGCGCAAGATCGCCGCGACCATTTCCTTCACCGTAGTTTTTCCGTTGGAGCCGGCCACCGCGATGAGCGGGATGTCGAAGCGCGCGCGCCAGCGCGCCGCCAGGCGGGCGAGGCCCAGCCGCGTGTCGCCGACGACGAGCAGGGGAAGGCGCACGCTTGTTGCGGTCGACTTCGACTCCTCGTCGACCATGGCGGCGGCGGCCCCGCCCTCCCTTGCGGCATCGAGAAAGCGATGCCCGTCGAAACGCTCGCCCCTCAAGGCGACGAACAGGGCGCCGCGCGAGGGCATACGGCTGTCGGTCGACACAGCGGAGAAGCGGACGTCGTCGCCCAGTGCCCTCGCCCCGATCGCTGCAGAGGCTTCGCGCAGGCTCATCATCGGCTCCATCCCGCCAGCGCCCGCTCGGCTTCGAGCGTGTCCGAGAATGGAAGCCGCCGGCCGGCGACCTCCTGGTAGGTTTCGTGCCCCTTGCCCGCGAGGAGCACGACGTCGGAGGGACCCGCGGCTGCGATCGCGCGGACGATCGCCTCGCGCCGGTCCTCGATCACCTCGCGAGCCGTGGTCACGCCCGCCTCGATTTCATCGATGATCGTGGAAGGATCCTCGCCGCGCGGGTTGTCGCTGGTGATCACGACGGCGTCGGCGTGCCGCGAGGCAACCGTTCCCATCAGCGAGCGCTTGCCGCGGTCGCGATCGCCGCCGCAGCCGAAGACGACGATGAGGCGGCTTCCGGCCTTCGCCTTCCGGCTTCCGGCGGCCGATCCGAGCGCGTCCAGCACGCGGGCCACCGCGTCGTCGGTGTGCGCGTAGTCGACGAAGACGTTGCGGCCGCCCTTGGGGTCGGCGACGCGCTCGAGCCGCCCCGGCGCACCCGCCGCGCTCGGGGCGTGGCGCGCGAGCTCCTCGAGGGGCGCCCCCAGGCCGTGCAGCAGCCCCACCGCGGTGAGCAGGTTTTCCACGTTGTGCAAACCGATCAGCGGGCTCCGCACTTCCACTCCTTGGAGCTGGAACGAGACGCCCTGCAGGCCGCTCTGGACGTGCTCGGCGCGCAGCTCGGCCTCGGCGTTGCCGCGCGCCGAGAAGCCCAGCACCCGGACGCGGGCCGCGGCGCGCAGCTCCTCGGCCAAGGTGCGCCCGTAGGCGTCGTCGATGTTGATCACGGCCGGCGCGCCGCGCGGCAACAGCTCGCGAAAGAGCTTCGCCTTAACCTCGAAGTACGCCTCCATGGTGCCGTGATAGTCGAGGTGATCGCGGGTCAGGTTGGTGAAGGCCGCGCCCGAGAAGGTGCAGCCCGTGGCGCGCTCCTGGCTGAGCGCGTGGCTGGAGACCTCCATGGCCACCACTTGCGCGCCCGCGTCGAGCATGTGGCGGAGCATTTCCTGAAGGTCGTGCGACTCGGGCGTGGTGTGAGAGGCCGGCGCGCGGCCGCCGGGCCAGCGCGACTCGACCGTGCCGATCAGCCCGGTGCCCAACCCGCG
>Ga0137409_10001888_pt1 | contig 22585 bp, 17 predicted proteins | sample CZODoug1_16funga_FD_122059 | JGI IMG/M metagenome (GOLD analysis project Ga0137409, IMG submission 122059) | Vadose zone soil fungal communities from Angelo Coast Range Reserve, California, USA - CZODoug1_16fungal (Hybrid Assembly) | ecosystem: Environmental > Terrestrial > Soil > Vadose zone...
GACAGTCAACTGGCCGAACTGGAACGCGGCCTGGCATGGTGTTCTGAGCAACTCGCCGACAGCGCGGCCTTTCGATATCGCCTGAATGGTTTCACGCTCGAGCCAGTCGAGTGAGTGGAACGAACTGTAGCGGCGGTCTATGACCGCCGGTGTTTCGTCGATTCCAGGAAAACCGGCGCTCACAGAGCGCCGCTACAGTAGATCCAGGCTCGAAGCTACATATTGGTAGTCACTGACAAGGGGAAATTACAAATCTGTTTCCGCCTGTCCCGTCTGCTCTGCTTCGTTGAGAAAAACCTAACGCCTTTCATCAACGACATTTAACCGCACTGTGAGCCGCTGTTTCAGCGCTTGGAACCGCGTGTGCCAGTAGGCCCGGCATTAGCGAGGGAAAACAAGCATGACGATAATCTCTTTTCTATCACGAATCGTATTGGCCATTTGCCTCATCACAAGCGTGGCGCCTGTCACCTTCGGACAGTCTACATTTGGAACCATTCTGGGTACCGTGCATGACCAATCCGGCGCGCTCATGCCGGGTTGTGTGGTCACTGTTGAGAATATCGGGACTTCGGCTCGACGCGCGACTGCAGCAAACGAAACGGGTTCCTATCTGGCGCCGAATCTGGAACCGGGCATTTACAAGGTGAAGATGGAAATGCCGGGGTTTCAGGTGGCCGAATATACAAACGTTCAGTTACAGGCGCGGCAAACCATTCGAATCGACGGTCAAATGATTGTGGCAAGCCAGGTTGAGACCGTGAGCGTTACGGCTGAAGCGGCACCGGTCATCAACACCGAAGTCTCGAATATTGCCGAAACGAAAACCGGCCGCGAGCTGGTGGATCTTCCAATCTCCGTCACAGCGCGATCCAACGGATCGACGAGCCCGCTCTCTACTCTGACTTCACAGCCGGGCGTGCAGACCGACGCCAGCGGCAACATCTCAGTGGTCGGGACCAAGCCCAGCATGCTCTCGACGAGCATCGACGGCATCAGCAGCATCGGTCCCCGGACTTCGGCCCCGCTGGCAGAACTGTTTCCTTCTTTCAATTCAATCGCGGAGATCCGCGTGAGCGAGGTCAATAACACAGCGGAGTTCGGCGGCGTCAGCGACATTACGACGATCTCGAAAAGCGGGACGAACACCGCTCATGGCGGACTTTTTGAAAACCTTCAGAATACCGTTCTGAATGCGCGCAATCCTTTCAGTTCCACGCGGCCGAAAACGATCATGAACAACTTCGGCTTCTTCCTCGGTGGTCCGGTTGCGCTCCCGGGGCTCTACAAAGGCAAGGACAAAACATTTTTCTTCATGGCCTACGAAGGACTGCGCCTGCCGAAGCAGACCGTCGTCGTTGAAAGCGTACCATCGCTGGCTTTGAGGAACGGTGATTTGTCCGCCTACTCCACGGCGATCAAGGATCCGAATACCGGCGTTCCATTTTCGGGTAACCAGATACCGGCCAACCGGATCTCGCCGCTTTCACAGAATGTTCTGAAATATCTCTTCCCGCTTCCGAACACGGGATCGCCGAACGCAATTGCGAACAACTATGTTGAGAACTTCTCGACGCCCATTTCCAGCAACCAGGCCGATCTGCGGTTCGATCAGAACATCAACTCCAGGCAGACGGCCTTTGCCCGCTTCACATGGAAGAAACGCAGCGTGCAGATGGCGCCCCAACAGGGGGGCACTGTTAATGGATCCGCGCTCCTGGGCGCTTTCTCGTTGCCCGAAACCGATTACGGTTTGACCGTGGCCCACAATTTTGTAATGACCCCGACGTTGTTGAATGAAGTGCGTGCGGGTTTCACAAAGCAGACCACAGCGACGTCTTTTGGAATGACGCCTGCCGACATTGCCGCGAAGCTTGGCCTGACCGGGCTGCCTCCCTATCCGTCCGGTAATGCGGTTCCAAATTTCATGGTCACGGGCTTTCAACAGACCGGCGGAAACTCTTCGCGGCTCGGGCGTGATGGAACATTTCAAGTGCTGGACAACCTGACCTGGACCACCAGCGGTCATGCCCTGAAGTTCGGCGGCGATTTCCGCTACATGACCGGGTTCCGCAACAACGTCTACGCCCCTCAGCGTCTGGGCGTGTATACGTTCAACAACTCCGTTACCAGTTCGCTTATCGGCAATCCTTTCGCAGCGTTCCTGCTCGGCATTCCGGACAAGACACAGTTGAACACCGTGATACAGCCGGACAGCGACGGCATAGCGCACTCTTTTGCCTTTTACGTCCAGGACGACTGGAAGATCACACCGCGTCTTACGATGAACTATGGTCTGCGTTGGGAATACCACCCGATGTTCTGGGACCGGCTTCTGAACTCGACGAACTTTCTCCTGGATTACAGTTCTATCGTCAATGCAAAGCGCGTCAATGGTGCGGTCGTCATCTCTAACAACGATGCGTTTTCCATCCTGAATCCCGACTTCGCGGCATCTATCGGCCCGACGCCGATCCTCACTGCGAAGCAGGCAGGAATCCCGGAAAGCCTTCGATACTCGGAAAAGAATGATTTTGCGCCGCGCGTGGGATTTGCCTGGCGGCTGTCCGGTGACGGAAAGACCGTCATCCGCGGCGGCTTCGGACGATTCATTCAGGGTCCATTGGGGGCGCTCCTTGGGGCAGCGTATGCCATTCATAGCGCGAACCAGGCTTTCTACAATCAGACGATCGTGAACGGCCAGCCTGCACTGCGCTTTCCTTATCCGTTTCCAGCGAACCTTGCGCAGCCCGGAACGCAGTTCTTCCAGCAGGCGGGTGATGTTCACTACAAGGATCCAAAGGTCGATCAGTGGAACCTGACGATTGAACGCGACCTGGGATTCGGCACGGCTCTGCGCCTCTCCTACAACGGCAGTCATGGCAGGGACCTCGGGAGACAGGGCAATGCGGATCAGCTTGCGCCGAACACCACCGGCTACACAGCCGGCAGTCCGCTCCTGCTCTATCCGGACTTTGGACTGATGCAGATCGAGGCCAATGGGGGCCGCAGCAACTACCACGCATTGACCAGCGCTCTGACCAAGCGTTTGTCTCATGGCATCCAGTTCCAGAGCAGTTACACCTACCTCAGAAATCTGACCAATGCCCAGGGCTACAACCCGACGAGCTTTGCATCCGAAGCCGGCGGCCTCGTTACCGATCTTCGTGATTCTCAGATCGATTACGGCAATGTGGCGTTTTCCAGGCGCCATCGCTTCCTGACGACATTGCTCTACCAGCTTCCATTCGGCAGGACGAGTTCCGCACTCAGCCAGGTCATCGGCGGCTGGGAATTGGGCGGGGTCCTGCTGTTCCAGTCCGGCCCGTTCATGACGGTGACCGTACCCGGCGCCGATCCTTCCGGTACAGGCTTCCCGCTCCTGATTGGAAACGGTCGCGCCGATCTTGTTCCAGATGTTTCGTTGTACGCAGAGGATAAGACAACGCAGCGCTGGCTGAATCCGGCGGCATTCGCTGTGCCGAGGAGCAACATCGGGCGGTATCCGACGGCTCCCGTCGGAAACGTTGTAGGTCCGGGTACACAGGCCATTTCGGTGTCGCTGACCAAGTCCGTGAGGATCACGGAATCCGTGCGTTTCCAGATCGGGGCTCAGGCGGCGAATCTTCTGAACCATGTGAATTACGCGCCGCCGAATACAACTTTCAACACGGCTCCATTTGGAACGATCTCGAATGTTCAGTCGGCGGAGGGCGCGGGCCCGCGGCAGATTCAAATCACATCGCGATTGACATTCTGAACTGTAGCGGCGGTCTATGACCGCCGGCAATGTCGAATTGGGGAACATTCGGCGGTCATAGACCGCCGCTACAGAAATGTGACCAAAACTTACAACGAACTACAAATCTGTCGTTGCGGGAACTTGTTCCCGTCGCGAGACGAAAACGGTTTAACACATTTTTCCAACGGCCTTTAGGTTCATTCATGTTGGGTTAACAGCATCTGGAATCGCACGTGCCAACAAAGCGAACCATAGCCCGACGGGTAAAGACATGACGAGTCTATCTTCTTCGCGACCCCGATTGATCGTCTGTGTGATCGTATGCGTGACGCTGAGCACTGGTATCTCACCGGGCCAGTCGACGTTTGGAACCATTCTCGGCACCGTAAGGGATTCCTCGGGCGCGCTGATGCCGGGCTGTGTCATCACGGCTGAAAACACAGGGACGTCACTGCGCCGATCGAGCGTGGCTGACGAAAGCGGTTCCTACACGCTACCCAACCTGGAACCGGGCAGCTACAAGATGACCATCGAAGCGCAGGGATTTCAGGTGGCGGAATATACCATTCAACTGCTCGCCCGGCAGACGATCCGCATCGACGGCCAGATGACAATTGCGACCCAGAGCCAGACGGTGAGCGTGATGGCCGAGGCCGCTCCGGTAATCACGACGGAAGTCTCCAACATTGCTGAAACGAAGACGGGGCGAGAGTTATTGGATCTCCCGGTTGCGATCGGGTCACGCGCTCTGGGTTCCACGAGTCCGATTTCGACACTCACCACGCAGGTTGGAGTGCAGGTGGACAACGCCGGCGCCCTTTCCGTCGCGGGCTCGAAGCCGAGCATGCTTTCGGTCAGCATTGACGGCATCAGCACGATGAATGTCAGGACGAATGCGCCGGCAGCTGAGCTGTTCCCGTCCTTCGGCACGATCGCCGAGATCCGCGTCAGCGAAGTCAACAACGCTGCCGAGTTCGGAGGTGTGAGTGACATCACGACGGTCTCCAGGGGCGGCACGAATCAGCTGCACGGCGGCCTCTTCGAGAACCATCAGAATACGGCGCTCAACGCCCGCAATCCCTTCAGCTCCTCAAAGACGAAGACCATCATGAACAATTACGGCGTCTTCGTGGGTGGCCCGCTCACCGTGCCGCGACTTCACAACGGCAAGGACAAAACGTTTTTCTTCGCCAGCTACGAAGGTCTCCAGCTACCGCGTGAAACGTTCATCAATCACAGCGTGCCGTCGCTGGCCTTGCGTAATGGGGATCTGTCCGCGTACTCCGGCGTGATTCGCGACCCCCTCACAGGTGCGCCCTTCCCTAACAACCAGATTCCGGCGGAGCGTATTTCCCCGGTTTCGAGAGCGTCGCTCCAATACCTGTTCCCGCTTCCCAATACCGGACCCGCGAACGCGATTGCGAACAACTACAGCGTCAATATGCCGACTCCCATCACCAGCAATCAGGGAGATTTCCGCATCGATCAAAACATGTCGACCAGGCAGACGATGTTCGTGCGCACGACTTACAAACAGCGGGACGTCGATGACGCTCCGACTGCCACGCAGGCCGTCATTGCGGGCGCGGCGCACAAGCCGGAGCGATACTTTTCGGTCACCGCTGCGTACAATTTTGTCATTACGCCGCAGTTGATCAATGAGTTGCGGATCGGCGTGAGCGACGTACGGGCCCTGACCAGCACCGACGCCTTGGCCAAAGACTTCATCGCGAAGGTTGGGGTTCCGTTGCCGGATCCGCCCGACGGGAGTGCCACTCCGACAGTCACCATCAACGGGTTTCAGCCGACCGGTACCGCCACCACCTCCGTCAGCAGATCTCGAACGCTTCAGTTGCTGGACAACCTGAGCTGGAACCGCGGCGCTCACACGCTGAAGTTCGGCGGAGACATTCGTCCGATGACGGCGTACTTCAGTAATGTCTTCTCTTCTGATCGGGCCGGCAAATACACCTTCAACGGGTCGGTGACGAACTCCATCATCGGGAATCCGTATGCGGCGTTTCTTCTGGGAATTCCAGACACGACCGGTATCGGGCTGGTGAATGCGACGGATTCGAACGGCCATGCCGTCCATTATGCCGTGTACGCTCAGGACGACTGGAAAGCGTCGTCCCGGCTCACGGTCAACTACGGTATGCGGTGGGAATATCACCCGCCGTTCACCGATGTTCTCAACAACATCGCGGTCGTTCTCCCCGATGTGTATTCGATCGTCAATGGTACGTTCGTGCGCGGCGCCGTCGCGGTGCCTGACGACGGATATGTGCTGACGCATCCGTTCTTCGCCGCATCGCTCGCTCCGACCCCGATCCTCACAGCGACCCAGGCAGGCATTCCTCAGCAGTTGCACCGGTCCGACAAGAGCAGCTTCGCGCCGCGCATCGGATTTGCGTGGCGTCCGTTTGCTGACGGCAAGACGGTGATCCGGGCCGGTTACGGACGTTTCATCGAAGCCATGCTCGGCACGCTGACCAGCGCGGGCTGGGGGATTTCCGCAAGCCACGTGGGGACCTACACCAACTCGATCGTTGACGGACGGCCGACACTGACATTTCCCTATCCTTACCCGACGAACCTGGCGCAGCCCGGCACACAGAACATCCGGGTGTCTGCCGATGTGAACTATCGGGATCCTTATGTCCAGCAGTGGAATCTCACGATTGAGCGGGACCTGGGCTTCAGCACGGGCCTGAGGTTGTCCTACGACGGCAACCACGGCTCGAACCTGGGATACAGCGAGAACCTGGCTCAGATACCCGCCAACACGATTGGGTTCGCGGCGGCGAAGTCGTCGTCGCCATTCCCTCTGTTTTCCCGCATCGCCCAGGAAACCACGGGAGCCCGATCCAACTATCACGCAGTCACTACCGCGATAAACAAGCGGATGTCCAGGGGGCTTCAGTTTGGGGCCAATTACACATTCGCAAGGAATCTTTCAAACGGCCAGGGTTTTAATCCCACAGCCTTCGCGACACAGGCCGGTGGATATGTTACTGACCCGTACAACATCGGACTGGACTACGGTAACGTCGCATTCACACACCGGCAACGTTTCCTGGCGACGTTCCTTTACGAGCTCCCCTTTGGAGCCACGGGTCCACTCCATCAGGTTATTGGCGGCTGGCAGGTCTCCGGAATCGTGCTGTACCAGACGGGCCCATTCATGACGGTGGTCGCGCCCGGAGCCGATCCCATGGGCACCAACTTCGCGAATCTCGAAGGGGCGGGCCGTGCAGACATCATTCCCGGTGTCCCCTTATATCCGGATAACAAGAGCATCAGCCTGTGGATCAACAAGGCTGCCTTCGCCGTTCCGAAGAACAACATCGGGCGGGCAGGGAACTCGCCGGTCAGTTCGGTTGTCGGCCCTGGAACGCAGGCGGTTTCCCTCTCGTTGTTGAAGTCTTTCAGCATCGGCGAGCGCATTCGATTCCAGTTGGGCGCTGCGGCGTCCAACGCGTTCAATCACCCGAACTACACAACACCGAATCTGAACTATGGGACAGCGGCGTTTGGAACAATCACCAATGTTCAAACGGCCGAGGGAGCGGGCTCGCGGCAGATTCAAATCACGTCGCGGTTGAGTTTCTGAGGAGGATGAAGACATGTTTCTTAGAGCACCTGTAGCGGCGGTCTATGACCGCCGGCCTTTTCCCCGAAACAACAAAGTACCGGCGGTCATAGACCGCCGCTACAGAGGAGGGGAGCGGTTTGGGCTAAAGACCTGCTTTCTTGCAGGCGTGCTGGTTTTACTCGTGGCTGGACTCAGCCCCGCGCAAAATCCGATCGCGAGTGAAGGAATTCCGATCGATCATCAACTCACGTTCAACAAGTGCGGGGGCTGTCATCCGCGCGATGCCAGCGGCATGATGCGCCGGCTCTCCTACATCCGGACCACGCCGGAGGTTTGGGAACAGGCCATCAAGCGAATGGTTCGACTGAATGATCTCGTCATCAAACCGGAAGAAGCCCGCGAGATCCTTCGGTATCTCAGCACCAACAATGGCCTGGCGCCGGAGGAAGCCAGGCCTGTGTTCTGGGAAGCCGAGCACCGGCTTTTCCGCGATCAAAGCGACAAGATTCCGGCAGATGCGCTTCAACACACTTGCAACTATTGCCACACGATCGGACGCGTCCTGACGCAGCGGCGAACGAGAGATGATTACGAAAAGCTGATCAATATGCATCTCGGCCTTTTTCCTGGGGCTGAGAACACATTGAAGCCACGACGCCCCGGCGGTCCTCAGGCCGAGGCCCCGGTTGTGATGTCGGCGCCGACCGGCGGCAATCCGGCAATCGTCCCGCCACCGCCGGCCAACACCACAGCACGTTCCGACGGTAAGTATCCTTCCGACATCGCGATTGATTATTTATCGACTGCCCAGCCGCTGATCACGCCCGAATGGAGCGCGTGGAAGGCAGTCATGCGAACGCCTAAGCTGGACGGCAAGTGGATGATCACCGGCTATCAACAAGGCAAAGGCCGCGTGTTCGGCACCATGACAATCGAAACGGGTCCGTCGCCTGAAGACTTCACGACAAAGATCGACATCGAGTATGCCTCCACGGGAGCGACGCTATCGCGAACCGGAAAAGGAGTCGTATACACGGGCTACAGTTGGCGCGGCCGCGCCACAGCGCCTGCGTCGGCATCGCCGTCGGCCGACCCGTCGAGCAACCCGCCGGAATGGAGAGAGGCTCTCTTCATTGCGCGCGATGGCAATACGATGGACGGCCGCTGGTTTTGGGGCGGATACGAGGAGTTCGGCATCGACGCGCATCTGAGTCGCATTGGAACCACACCGATCCTGGCCGGAGCGAGTGTTTTCTCTCTGCAGTCGCCGTCTTCCACCGAAGTAAGAGTTTACGGCGCGAACTTCCCCGCAGACCTGAAGCCTGCGGATTTCGATCTCGGCGCGGGAATTACTGTTACCCGGATTGTCCGCCGTACCGCATCGGTGGCTACCATTGCGGTGCAAGTCAAGCCCAGTCTGGCAAGCGGTATCCGCGACCTTTCGCTTGGCAGGTCCACGGCTGAGCGAGCTTTCGCCGTCTACGACAAGATTGCGTATATCAAGACTCTTCCCGACGCCAGCATGTCGCGTCTCGGCGGCACCGTTGCCGCGAAGCAGTATGCGCAATTCGAGGCCATCGCCTACGCAGCAGGCCCCGATGGGAAGTCTCAGACCGCCGATGATATTCCCCTGGGGCCGGTCGCCGCGCACTGGTCGATGTCGGAATTCGTTTCGACTCCTGACGACGATGATGTGAAGTTCGTTGGATCCATCAACGACGCCGGCATGTTCACTCCGAACGTCGAAGGCCCGAATCCCGAGCGCAAGAAACAGGCGAATAACTTCGCGACGAACAATTGGGGAGATGTCTGGATCGAGGCCGCTTTCGACGCTCCGGGAGGAACAGCCTTGAGGGCCCGTTCCTACCTGGTCGTCACTATTCCAGTGTACGTCCGCTATGACCAACCGGAGGTTTCGCGATGAGCACCACTGAGACTCTCACTCCTGCTGTGCCGTATCGGCAGCGTGAATTTCATGCTTTTGAATCCGAGGGGACGCAGTTTGTCTACCTCGTCCCGAGCGGAGCCATCTTCGCTCTCGACAAGATCGGCCTCGAGATTCTCGATCGTATCAAGGAGGTGAGTCCTACCAGGGAAGAGCTCGTCAGATTCTTGCTCGAGCTGGGCTATCAGCCCGGTGAGATCAACACTGCTCTCATGGAATTGGAGCACTCGGAAGTTATTCAGCGTGGAGACGTTGTCGCAGAGAAGCCCAGGCTTCCGGGAAAGACCTTTCCACTTCAACGGGTAGTTTTGAATATCACCAATCAGTGCAACCTGGCCTGCACCTATTGCTACGAGTACAGCGAAGACAAGATCAGCAAGACAGAGGGCAAGCCGAAGTACATGACGTCGTCGGTTGCAGAGGCTTCGATCGACATGTTGATCAAGGAATCGGGTGATCGGCCTTCGATACACGTGACGTTCTTTGGCGGTGAAACACTGCTGAACTTCCCAATGCTGCGCTCGTCCCTGGACTATGCAAAACGAAAGTGCGCTGAAGTCGGCAAGCACGTCGAGTTCAGTCTGACGACGAATGCGACGCTGCTCACCGAACAGGTTGTCGATTTCCTTGCCGAGCACAAAGTCGGCGTCACCGTCAGTATCGATGGTAACCGCGAACTGAACGACAAGATGCGTGTGTTCGCCGATGGGCGTGGCAGCTACGACGTCATCGTTCCGCGAATCAAGATGCTGCTCGAGCGCCATAAGACGAATTCCATCGGCGCCCGTGTCACTCTGAGTTCAGGCGTGTCCCATGTTCGCCGCATATACGAACACCTCACGAAAGAAATCGGGTTCTATGCCGTAGGTTTCTCGCCGGCTACCGCCAAACCAAACCGTCTCTATTCGATCGGCGAGACGAAGATGGGAAACGTCCTGGAAGGATTTGAGGACCTGGCCTGGGAATACCGCGACTGGGCGATCGCGGGACGCCATCATGGTTTCACGAATGTGAACGACACGTTGAAGGAGCTGCACAGCGGCATCAGCAAGGCATATCCCTGCGGCGCCGGCCTCGGTTTGCTGGGCGTCGGAACGGCGGGCGACATCAATCTCTGTCATCGCTTTGTCGATTCCGATGTGGGACAGATGGGACACGTGCAGAAAGGAGGCGTCGATCACGCGGCGCGCGATGAGTTTCTCAATACGCATCACATTGGAGCGCGCTACGACTGTCATACGTGCTGGGCGCGGCCGGTTTGCGCCGGCGGCTGCTATCACGAAGCGTTCATTCACTACGGCGACACGTCCGCGGCGACGTTGCATTACTGCGATTGGATCCGTGGCTGGAATGATCTCTGCCTGCGCATCTACGGGGAGATCAGCCTGCGGAACCCGTCGTTTCTCGATCGTTTTAGCGAAAACTGACCACTGTAGCGGCGGTCTATGACCGCCGGGGATCTTTCAATGCGACATCGTCGGCGGTCATAGACCGCCGCTACAACAAGGAGGCCCATTCCATGCATTCAATGAAGCCGATCAACCGCAAAGCCCGCAGCGTAGAAGCGGCCGTGATCGCAGCGACGGGAGATGTTCAGGCTCTTCAACAGAGAGGAGGCGAAGGAAAGGTCTATTACCCGATGGGATGCACATTGAACTTCACGCCAGGGTGGGAAGTGGACGTGTCCGGCGGCACTGCCGGTCTCTGCCAGCCTGTCGAGCGTGACTTGTTTGACTGCCATCTGGGTTGTGGCTGGCCCGCACAAGTGCCGGACCATTTGAACAACGCGCCGGACTGGACCGACAAGTGTGCGTCGGCCGCGAACGACTGGCGCAAAGTCGATATCGTATTTCCATAAGGAAAATGGGATGAACGCGGGCTGAAGCCCGCGACTGCATTCAAGCCGAGCGTTGATCCCAATGTAGTCGCGGGCTTCAGCCCGCGTTCACACCACGACTGAGGAGAGACTGTTTATGAGGAAACTCTTTCTCGTATTGTACTGCGTCTTCGTGTGCAGCATCGCGGCCGGTCAGACACCATCTTCGAATCAATTGATGTATGTCGGCACGCTCGACAAGAAACTGCTCGTGATCGATGAGGCCAAAGAGGAGGTCATTGACGAAGTTCCTCTGGGCGGCATTCCCCGCACGACGGCGCTGTCTGCGGACAAGAAGAAGCTTCACATTTTCACCACACAGATGCTGCTGGAGACAGTGGATCTCGAATCACGGAAAGTGGTCAGCAGCTTCAGCCTCGCCGACCCGCGAAACCGGGTGCGTATTCAGGCAAATGCTCCGGATCTCGTGAACATCGGAGGCAACGCACGTTTTTCAGGTATCGCGGTGGACCCCAAGGGTCGTTATCTCTACACCACGATGCGCAACGTCGTGAAGGACATCGATCAATTCCGCATCGATCCGCCCCAGTTTGTAGCAATCGACTTACAGGAAAAGAAGATCGCAAAGGCCTGGCCTTTCCCGAAAGACATGGATCAGGGCTTCGGATTCAATGCCACCTACAAAGTATCGGCGGACGGCAAGCGCCTGTATGTATTTCAGGAAGATGTCCTGGTCTTCGATCTGGACACCTTCAAACAGATCGACAAGATAGAGCTTGCGCAACCGCCCTACCCGGGCGCTTCTCCTTACCGGCTCGCTGCCAACGACGATCCGTTCGACGCGCCGGATACCGTTACGTCCGTATTCACGTCAGTGGATTCCATTGTCCACAAGGGAACTCTGGGACTCGCAAAGATCGATCTCACGACGCGGAAAGTGGACTACTTTCCCATCGGTCCACTGCTCCCGATGACCGGTTTTCAACTCTCTCCGGATCGCAAGCGCGGATACTCGGTCGTCCCCAAAATTAGTACAGGAGCAAATCGGCTGACCGAATGGTGGGTCTGGGACATCGAGAATCACAAGATCATCATGAAGAAAGAATTCGATGCGCGCCCGACGTTCCGATTCGCTGTGGGTGGTGACGGTAAAAAGCTGTACCTCTATGGCGCAGGATCCACGCTGGAAGTGTGGGACGCGTCAACTCTCGAATCGCGGAAGTTGATTTACCTGAACAAGGACACCACGACCAATCTGGTCACGCTGCCGGAACCGGTAAAGAACGCGCAGCGATGAAGGAGCAGAACTGGCGCGACTTCCTCCGCATGAAGGTATTCGTGCGGCCGTATGCCTGTCAGCTCGGTCTGATGATTGTGATCGGGCTGGCGGGCAGCGCTTTGGGACTGGTGCAGCCGTATCTATCAAAGTACCTCGTTGACAACGCGCTGCTGCGGCGCGACGTGCATGCCCTGATGATCTCGGCAGTTCTGATGTTCGCAGCAACGGTCGCCGGCTCGATCCTCAGCTACGTCTCGGGCTATGGTTACATGCGCGTTTCTGCGTCGATGCTGCTCGACATGCGCCTGAAGGTCTACGCGCACCTGCATGCCCTTTCCCCACGTTTCTATGCGCGGGCGCGTCTCGGCGATCTCGTGTCGCGACTTAACGGGGACGTGGCCGAAGTGCAGCGCATCTCCTCGGACTTCTTCCTGACTACGCTGACCAACGCGTTATTCATTGCCGGCAGCCTGGGAATGATGATCTGGCTGAGTTGGAAACTGTTCTTCGTGGGGATCGTCCTGATTCCGTTTTCGATCGCTCTGTTTCGCTTCTTTCAAATCCGCATGAACCTGCTGGCCCGCGAGCTTCGAGAACGCAGCGCGGCCATCGGCACCTTATTCGTTGAGACGTTGCTCGGAGTCCGCCTGGTGGCCTGCTTCAATTCGAGCGAATACGAATCGGAGCGCTTCCGGAGCCGTAACGATTCATTCGTTTCAACTCTGATGCGGTTTCAAAGCACTTCGATGCTCGGCCGAACCGTGCCGGGAACGCTGCTTACGGCGGCGACCACCGCCGTGTTTGTCTACGGCGGCCAGCAGATCATCGCAGGACAAATGACAATGGGTACGCTGGTAGCATTCATGGCTTACCACAGCCGTCTGTTGTCGCCTGTCCAAAGTCTGCTCGGTCTTTCCGCTTCGCTCTCCTCAGCGAAAGTCTCTTTGTCGCGCGTTCTCGAGCTGCTCGACGCACCGATCGAAGTGACAGAGCAGCCTGATGCCGTTCCGGTATCTGCGGTCCATCGAAGTATTGAATTTCGGGACGTCACCTTGCGCCATGATGGACGAGCGGTTCTGGACGATGTGTCGTTCGAGATTCCCGCGGGCGTGTTCTCCGTCATTGTCGGACCAAGCGGGAGCGGCAAATCGACGATCGCGGATTTGATGGTCCGGCTGCTCGATCCGGATGCCGGCGCCGTCATGATCGACGGTCTCGATCTGAAGCGAACGCGGCTTAGCGATCTTCGTCGAACGGTGGTTCTCATCGATCAGTCTCCGTACCTGTTTCACGGAACGCTGTACGAGAACATTGCTTATGCGAAACCTTTTGTCGGCCGTGTAGCCGTGGAGCAGGCTGCGCATGCGGCCGGTCTGACGGAACTTCTTCGCGGCTTGCCGGAGGGTCTGAACACGGTTGCGGGAGAACGCGGTCTGACTCTTTCGGCCGGAGAGCGTCAACGCGTCGCCATTGCGCGAGCGTTCTTAGCCAAGCCCGAAGTCCTGATCCTGGACGAGCCGAGCGCGGCCCTGGATCCGGCGCGTGAAAGGGAACTGGTCGATAACCTGCGGTGGGCGTTTGCCGGTAAGACATTGATTGCCATTACTCATAAGCCGGCCCTCGCCTCGGTAGCGGACCACATCCTATATATAAAGGATGGACGTGTGGCGGAAGCGGTGCCCGTATGACAGGACGCGGCCTCAAGATTGCCGTCATCGATACCGGCCTGAACGCGAGGCATCCCCACATCTGCGCTCCAACGCACCTCGTGGCCTTTGATTCGCAACAGACAGAACACTCCTGGGTGGACATTCTGGGCCACGGAACTGCTGTCACGGCCGCGATCCAGGAGAAGGCGCCACACGCAGACTATTACATCCTGAAATTGTTCGGGGACTCGCTGCGAACGACGGCCGGCCGCCTGATTCAGGCCATGGAGTGGACGATCGAGCACCGGATGGATGTCGTCAACCTGAGTCTGGGAAGCACCAATCTGGGGCATCGTCCCGTATTAGAGTCGCTTGTCGCCCGCGCAACTGCGGCGGGTGTCGTGCTGGTCGCGGCGCGGTATTCGGGACAGACTCCGGTTTTGCCGGGGATGCTGGACGGCGTGATCAGCGTTGACGTCGACTGGACTCTCCCGCGAGACCGTTACCGCGTATTGGACGTAAGCAGTTCACCATGCTTTTTCGCTTCAGGTTATCCCCGTCCGTTGCCCGGAGTTCCTGTATCCAGGAATCTCAGTGGAATCAGCTTCGCGGTTGCGAACATGACCGGCTTTGTGGCGCGCGCCTGCGAAGACCTTGAACAGCGCTCGCTCGATAACGTTGTCCAGGCGTTGACGGCGGCTTTGCACAACGACTCCAGTCAACGATTCGTCCACTGTAGCGGCGGTCTATGACCGCCGGCACTTCGTTGATTCCGGGAAAACCGGCGCTGATAGAAGGTGTGAATGAATTGCCAGGACAGGGTGTTCCCCTCCTGGAACAGGAGGGGTGACGGGGTGGTCATTATGGTAGAGGTTGATGTTGTAACGTTATCCGGGACTGACCACCCCGTCTGCGCCTTTATAAGGAGGCTTCGCTGCATTTTCTTGAAGGCGCAGCCACTCCTCCTCTCCGAGGAGGGGAATACCCCCGCTACAGTGGCTGTTCGATCACACTTCCGGCCGCTCGGTGGGGGGTTTGGCGCCGGGACCAGGAAGTGGCGGGCTACCTCCGGCAACACCGTGAGCTTCAGCATTGAGTAATGTCTCGATGTCCGGATATTGGTAGATAACGGCCGCGCCATTCTGAGCAAGGCCACCCGTGTCCGCGGTCGGACCGTAGGTACTGTAGAGGTCGTGGCCCAGGGCGCGCAGGTAAGCGGTGAGCTGACCCCGATGATGCGCCGAATGGGCAACTCGGCGAACGATAATCCAGGCGCGGCTTCGAGTGACATCGAAGAATGCTGTTTCTTCTTCGAACCAGGATTCCGGCATTGCACGAAGTGTTTCCAGGCGCAGTGCCGAAGCGACGGCATATTTTCGCAGGAACTCGCGGCGGACCTCACTGGCCGGCAGCGGCGGTTCGGACACCTCGATGCCGAGGAACTTCTTCATCCAGGCATCCTCACTAACGCATTGATGAACCATCTGCTCGAGAACGCTGCGCGCGCGGCGCTCCGGCCTCCAGCTCATCTCCGAGTCCCGGAACATGGCCCACACGCCCAGGATCTTCTGACGCTCCGTAGCGTACGTGTCCGTGAGAAACGAATAACGACTCATGAATTTCGGACTTCACTCATCAGCGCCAGCATGTTCTGGTCGGGATCGCGGAAGAAGGCCATCCAGAGGTCGTGATCGGGCATTTTGGCGATCAAATGCGGCTTTTCCTCGAACGACACGCCGCGCGAGCCGAGGGTCTCGTAAGCGGCCTGGATGTCGGCCACTTTGTAGTAGATGACCGAGCTGTGTTGCTTGAATTCCGGCTTCTCCGGAACATCGAGCAGCAGGCGGACTCCGGCGCAGTCGAAGAATGCCAGGTTTCCAAACTGAAAGAGGAACCGCATGCCTAGAGTATCGCGATAGAAAGCCACCGCGCGGGTGATTTCGGCGACCGGCACGGCGATCTGTCCAATCTGAGCCAATGCAAAGCCTGGTGTTGGCGCGCTCATTTCTTACCTCCTATCCTCACGTTGCGCGAAGTCTATGATAAAATTTCTTTTTTCTCACTTATGAAAGTTCCCGATCTTGAGCCCGCGTCTTCATTGGACTTCATTCGAACACGGATCGCCGAGGACCTGAAGGCGAACAGGAACGGGGGACGTGTGCATACGCGTTTCCCTCCCGAGCCCAACGGATACCTGCACATCGGCCATGCGAAGTCGATTTGCCTGAACTTTGGCGTGGCAGCCGAGAACAACGGCCTTTGCAATCTTCGGTTTGACGACACGAATCCGATCAAGGAAACGGTCGAATTCGAGGAATCCATCAAGAAGGATGTGAAGTGGCTGGGCTTTGATTGGGACGACCGGCTGTTTTACGCCTCGGACTACTTCGAGAAGCTCTACGAGTACGGTGTTCATCTGATCAAGGACGGAAAGGCGTACGTCGACAGCCTGAGCGCCGAGGAAATCCGCGATCACCGCGGAACCCTCACCGAGCCCGGCCGGGAAAGTCCCTATCGCCATCGACCCGTCGAAGAAAACCTGCAACTCTTTCAACGGATGCGGGAAGGCGAATTCGAGGACGGAACGCACGTTCTCCGCGCGAAGATCGACATGGCAGCGCCGAATATCAACATGCGCGATCCCGTGTTGTTCCGGATCATGCGAGCGTCACACTACCGGCAGGGAAGGAAGTGGGTCATCTATCCGATGTATGACTACGCCCATCCCATCTCCGATGCGCTCGAGGGCATCACGCATTCTCTTTGCACGCTGGAGTTTGAAGACCATCGTCCGCTCTACGACTGGTGTCTGGACAACCTGCCCATCCCTTACCGTCCGGAACAGATCGAGTTCGCTCGCCTGAATCTCAGCTATACCGTGTTGAGCAAGAGAAAGCTTCTGACGCTGGTGACCGAGGGACACGTGAAGGGTTGGGATGATCCTCGAATGCCCACGCTCAGCGGTTTGCGCCGGCGCGGGTACACGCCCGAAGCGATTCGAAATTTCTGCGAATCGATCGGTGTGGCGAAGCGGGACGTGATCGTGGACGTGGCACAACTCGAGCACGCCATTCGTAACGATCTGAACAAGCGTTCTCCACGGGTCATGGCCGTACTGCGGCCTCTTCGTGTCGTCATCGAGAATTATCCTGAAAATGAAACCGAACAGCTCGATGCCGTAAACAATCCGGAAGATGCCACGGCCGGCACACGGAAAGTCCCGTTCTCGCGCGTGCTTTACATCGAACAGGAAGACTTCCGTGAGAACCCGCCGAAGCAGTTCTTTCGACTGGCGCCCGGCCGGGAGGTTCGCCTTCGGTATGCGTACTTCATCACCTGCAAGGAAGTGATCAAGGACGCTTCGGGGAATATCGTCGAGCTGCGGTGCACCTACGATCCCGCCACACGCGGCGGTGATGCTCCGGATGGACGTTCGCCGAAAGCCACCATGCACTGGGTCTCCGCAGCGCACTCCGTTCCCGCAGAAGTGCGGCTCTATGATCGACTCTTCAATGAAGAGCGGCCGGACAATGACACGCCCGTTAATCCCGGTTCGCTCGAAGTGCTTTCCGGCTGCCAGGTGGAGCCCAGCCTGAAGACCTCAAATCACGGCGACCGTTTCCAGTTTGAGCGCCAGGGCTATTTCTGTGTGGATCCGGACTCCAGGCCTGATGCTCTGGTCTTCAATCGCACAGTCACCCTCCGCGACACCTGGGCCAAGATCGAAAAAACCCTGAAAAAATAAACGACTTCGCTCGCTACACAGCGGCGATGAGAACCGTATTTCATATGTCGGACGATAATATTCCAGACCCTGCACTCCTCGCGGGCGTGGGGAGACATCGCAACGTGTGAAGATTCGGGTGCAATTTATGGGGAGCGCAAACCAGGTGGGAGATTCTCAGACTCAAAGTGAACAACCATTCGTGGGTGGCCGGCCTTCGCCCTGGCGCCTCTTTTGGATATGGACGGTAATCGGCGCGCAATCATTCGGCGGCGGTTCGGCCACGCTGTACTTGATCCGTCGCGTAGCTGTCGAGCGACACGCATGGCTCAGCGACGACGACTTCACGCGCTATTGGGGTATTTGCCAGATCGCGCCGGGCATCAATATTCTGGGACTGGTAATCCTGATCGGCTGGCGGGTTGCTGGCGTGCCCGGGGCGCTGCTCTCGCTGAGTGGGTTGCTGCTGCCAAGCGCGGCGATTACGGTCGCTCTGACGTCGATCTATGCCAGCATCCGCGAAGCGCCGGTCGTGCGCGCGGCGATTGCTGGCGTCGTGCCCGCAACGGTCGGTTTGGGCTTGCTGCTGGCCTTCACCATGGTGCGCCCGCTGCTGAACAGTGCCCGGCGGGAGGGACGCGCAAGCACACTCGTGGCGGTAGTCCTGTTGCTGGTAAGCACGATCGTCGCCGCGCTGGCGCGTACACCGGTTCTTGCCATACTGTGGGGCGCCGGCGCGTTGTCGGCGCTGGCGCAATGGCAACTCGTACCGCGCCAGAGGTGGCCACGATGAGTCATCATCTCGCGCTATTCTGGATCATGTTGAGGGCCGCGCTGCTTTCGACCACCGGTACGGGAAATCTTCCGATTGTTCACCAGGATCTCCTGTCGCGCGGTTGGGCAACCGACCGTCAGTTCGCCGAGTCCCTTGCAATCGGACAGATCAGTCCCGGGCCGACCGGGCTCTGGGTGATCAGCCTGGGCTATTTCGTTGGTGGGTTGCGCGGCGCCGCAGTGACGCTGGTTGCGATCGCGCTGCCGCCGCTGCTGGTGTTGGTGCTGGTCCAGGGTTTGTACCGCCGCTGGAGCTACCACCCCGCCATTCAGGGATTTGTCCGTGGGTTGGGTTTAGCTGTTGCCGGAGTCTTTGTGATCGTGCTGACCGGCATCATGAACACCGCCGGCTGGAACTCTACCAATCTGATCATTACACTGGGCGCGATTGTCCTCGGTGCAATGCGTCGCGTGCCGGTTTTGGTGGTACTGGTACTGGCGGCGATTGTGGGGATCGCGCTATTTTGATGGGCGGTAAGACGGTCGTTACAAAACGGCGGGTTACAAGTACAAGGACTACAAGGCTTTGAAGCGGTACCGGTCAATTCTCAACTTCCTGATCTTGGACTCGAGTGTCTGCCTGGGAATGCCCAATCTTCCAGCAGCACCGGTTGGCCCCGAAACCAGTCCACGAGCCTCCCGCAGGGCATTCTCGATCATCTCTCTTTCTCGCTCGACAAGGTTGGCAACCAGGGGAACGGCCGGCACTTCGGATTTAGGCACTACCGGCACGAGCCAGGTTTCATCGACAAAAAAAGTCTCGCCATCGGAAAGAATCACCGCGCGCTCGATCACGTTCTGTAACTCGCGAATGTTTCCTGGCCAGTGATAGGCCTGTAATAGATCCAGGGTCTTCTTGCTTATTCTCGTGATTCTCTTGCCGAGCCGTTTGGCATAACGATCGATCAGGTATTCAGCCAGGATCGGAATGTCGTCCGTCCGCTCCCGCAGTGCCGGCATCCGAATCGGAAAGACGTTCAATCGATAGAAAAGATCCTCACGAAAAACCCCTTCCCCCACTGCCGCATTCAAGTCCCGATTTGTCGCGGCCAGAACGCGCACGTCAACCGACACCGTATGACTCCCGCCGACCCGTTCAAATTCGCGTTCCTGAAGCACTCGGAGCAATGCGACCTGTGTATCGATCGGGAGTTCACCGACCTCGTCAAGAAAGATAGTTCCTCCATCAGCGGATTCAAAACGTCCCAAACGCCGTTGTAACGCTCCCGTGAAGGAGCCTTTTTCATGGCCGAACAGCTCAGACGCAATCAGTGACGGCGGAATCGCCCCGCAGTTCACTCGAATGAAAGCACGAGTGGAGCGCTTGGACCGATTATGAATGGCGCGCGCGATGAGCTCTTTTCCTGTGCCGGTTTCACCGAATATCAGCACAGTGGAATCTGTGGGTGCCACCTTGCCAGCCTGCGAAATCACTGAGCGCAGGACCTGAGACGAGCCGACGATTTCTTCGTGCATCGAAGAACGATCGATCTCCTCGCGCAGCGCCAGGTTTTCGTTGCGTATCCGCTCTTCAGCCCGCTTGCGGTCCTCGATGTCGGTTCCTGTCGCATACCAGCGAAGAATGCGTCCTTGTTCGTCGTGCAAGGGGTTGTAGCGGATGAGAAACCATCGGTATTTTCCATCCTTGCCCAATGCTCGTTGCTCATCCTCGAACGGCAAAGCGCGGGACAAAGCGTCCCGACCCTCATGTTGCCAACGTGCTACATCCTCAGCGTGGAAGAGCCGGCTGTGAAAATCGCGCGACAGGACCTCGTCTGCGCTCATTCCCGAATAATCCAGCAGCCATTCATTGACATAGAGGACATTTCCGTCCGGATCCAGGACGGCAATGGCTTGCGGAATGACATCGACAATCTCTCGTAGTTCAGTTTCGGATTTCTTGATCTTCTCAAACGCCAACGTCAGCGCGGATTTGGATCGATCGCGCTCGATGGCAATTCCGGCAATCCTGCTGGCGTACTCAATGAGCTGCATCTCGGCCGGACTTGGATGTCGAACCTCACGGTTATACATCCCGAATGCGCCTAGCACCTTGCCGTCGTGAGAAATAATGGGGGATGACCACGCGGCGCGCAATCCCGTTTGCACAAGTAAGTCCCTGAAATTCGCGAAATGCGGGTGCGTCAGGACGTCGGCCACGAAGACAGGCTTACGCAGAAAAACCGCCGCGCCGCAGGATCCGACCTCGGGACCGATACGCACGCCGTCGGTGGCGACTCGATAGGCGTCAGGCAATTGTGGGCCCGCAGCGTATCGAAGCCGCAATCCGTCCTCATCGAGCAGGAAAATCGTGCACAGCACTCCTTCCGTGTGGGCTTCGATGAGCAGAGCGACACTGTGGAGAACGTCGTTGAGCGGCGCGTCGGTGAGAATCATTTTGAGGGCATCGAGCACACCCTCACTGGACAGAGTCTGCGTTCGCGCAGGGGATGTTGCGAACGGCTGATCCAGGACAACGATTGATGACTTGGCGTCTAACATGACGAAGCCCGCTTATGATCAGAAGTATCGCACAAAATGCGCCCATCGTGCGTAGGCGGAGCCTTACCGTCAGCTCAATATCCACATTTCATTGCGCTGTTCCGGGCTTCCGCAAGCTGCCTGGCGGTAGAACTCCACGTTGATTAAACTTGCGGTTAAGCGTTGGTGCCGCCGTCGACAGTCAGGTTCGCGCCGGTGATATACGATGCCTCCGGACCGGCCACAAACGCGACCAGCGCGGCGACTTCGTCAACAGATCCGTAGCGGTCGAGCGCTGTGTTGGCCTTCTGGGGCACAGCCCAATCGCCAGCGGCGGGATTCAAATCCGTGTCGATCGGACCCGGCTGGATATTGTTGACTGTGATGCCCCGGCTCCCCACCTCTCTGGACAACCCCTGGGTGAACATCTTGACCGCTCCCTTTGTGGCCGAGTAGGGCACGAGGCCGGGCGTCGTGACACGCTCGCCTACGCTCGAGCCGATCATGATGATGCGGCCGCCGCTTTTCATTTGCTTCAGCGCCGCTTGCGTCGCGACGAAGGTGCCGCGGACATTGATGTCAATCAGGCGGTTCAGTTCCTCCAGCGTGGTCTCCTCGAACTTCTTGGGAATGGCCGTGCCCGCATTGTTCACGAGGACGTCGAGGCGGCCGAATGTCGCGACGGTCTTTTCGACCGCGGCTTCGACGGCGCCGGCATCAGCGGCGTCCGCCTGAATCGCGATCGCCTTTCGGCCAGCGCGTTCAATCTCCTTGACGACTGCCGCGGCCGCATCCGCACCTTTCGTGTAAGTGATGGCCACGTTCGCTCCGTCCGCAGCCAGACGCTTGGCGATTGCCGCACCAATGCCTCGTGAGCCGCCCGTAATGAGTGCAACCTTTCCTTCCAGGTTCTTAGACATTCTGCTCACCTATTCCTTTAAGCTCGCTCTTTGCCGATCCAGTCGCGTATGTAGGGCGAGCAGTTGAGAAGCGTCGTGCCTCGTGCTTCACAGTCCCCAAGGAACCGAACACTCTCCACATCGACTAAGGCCACTTCATCCAGGTCCAATATGATCGCCGGCCCATTCTCGCGAATCTGCTTCTGTAACTCCTCTAAATGCTCCGCCCGCATCCGGCCTATCAGTCGAATAATCGCGCGGTTTCCGTCCCAGTACTTTTCGATCTTCAAGGTCATGTTTGACCTGTCGGGCGATTTGCGACTCGAACAGGGCAATCCCATCGCCACTCCTACGCGATTGATTTATTTGCTTTTAGGTCTTGAAGTCAGGCCGTAATTTCAGCGTTCGCCGAAAATTCAGCGTGAGTCGCCGTCTCCAAAACTGCTAACATTGTCCTAACGCCCCGGTGCACAAAGCGACGATGAGTGAACTTGCCCAAGATGCGGAAAGCCACGAGCTGAGTGACGCTCTCGAAAAGCTCGGCCAGGAGGCTGCCCGGCTTCAGACCGTCATCGACACGGTTCCGTCTTTCTTGTGGAC
>Ga0137409_10001889_pt1 | contig 22572 bp, 17 predicted proteins | sample CZODoug1_16funga_FD_122059 | JGI IMG/M metagenome (GOLD analysis project Ga0137409, IMG submission 122059) | Vadose zone soil fungal communities from Angelo Coast Range Reserve, California, USA - CZODoug1_16fungal (Hybrid Assembly) | ecosystem: Environmental > Terrestrial > Soil > Vadose zone...
CCCAGGTCTTCACGAGGTCTCCGGAAAAATCGTATGCCCTGTATGAGTAATCATCACCACCGCTGCCTCCGAGGGGTGAAAATGGGAGCCCACCGTTGAAGAACAACCCAGTGGGGAAGGTCGCTAGAGATTGAGCCAGGTTCTTCACCCCGTACATCCCGGAATAGAAGGAAACACCCATTAAGAATTGAGTAGCCACGGAAGGCCCAAACGAGCGAGTCTCGACGACCTCGCCTTTCCACCACCCGCTAGACCCATCTTGGTCAAACATCGAGTTGATGGGGTCGTTGGAGCCTGCGCTGACTCCGCCATCGCGCTCTAGGCGCAGAAAGACCCGATCGCTTCGGCTTGCGTTCCAATCTACACGCCCGGATGTCAGCGCCTCCTGACTGGGGCGGCCGCGATTCTTGATGAAGCTCACCGAGCACGGCACATCCTTGCCCAGGCCGAACGTGTCGAATTGGTCCACCCAGGTGTAGTAGCTGGCTTCCGCGCTGCCGGAATCCGGTACGTCCCTGAATTGCGGCCCGGGCAGCGCATGGAGCATCCAGCCCTCCGGGCAATGCTTGCCCGTCGCGGCAGCCGGCCCATTGAGCGGGGCCTTGCACTTGCGGCGGTCGAAAGCGGCGAGGTGCCCGCTGGCCATCGATGACCAGGCTATGCCGTTACGATCGACGTCCATGCCGCGGAATCCGTACGCCGGGAACGGCGGCTCGTAGATTTCCGTCAGCGCGGTTTCGGAGGGGTTCGACCCGGGGGCGACCCGGACGAGATAGCCCGGGAATCCGCTGAGCGAGGATCCCCAGATGGAACCGTCCACCGGGCTGACCGCGATGCCGTAGTAGTTCACCGCGACCCGTTTGTCCTTGGTCGGATCCACGGGCTGGTTGGGCTCGACGTATTCATCACGCTTGCCGTTGCCGTTGGTATCGAGGATGAAGGGCGTCCAGCCCTGCGCCCGTTCCTCATCACCGGTCTCATCGAACGCCTTCCGGTTGATCCAGCCGAGTACGCCGTTGCCGCCGCCGCCGCTGGAAAGCCACAGCGTGTTGTTCGCGTCTTCCGCGAACACGAGGTGATGCGTGGGAAAGCAGGTGCTGATCAACGCGAACTTACCGCTCTTCGGGTCGTACATGGAAACATGACGGGTAGATCGCTCCATCGGGAAGATCTTCGCCGACGGGTGGCTCGAGCCTTTCCGGCAGAACGCGGGGTTCTCCGGAGCGCGCACCCTCGCGGTAAACCAGACCCGTCCCTGCTCGTCCATCATCGGGTTATGCATGCTGGTCTGGCTGTCCCAGATAGCCTCCTCTCCCCAGTAGGGGGAAGGCGCCATCGTGTTCTGCCTCGAAGAGGGCGTATTCGGATCGCGGACCGGGTGCTTCACTTCGGTCGCAACGTGGCGCACCGGATCCAGGATGGGCACCCAGTCCGTGCTGTCTTCCGGTGATCCGTAGAGCTTGCCGTAGGCATTGACCGTGGGCTTGCGCTTGTCGGTCGAGATCTCGTCGTGTAGGTAAAACGTGGGGCGGCTCCAGTCCCACACGCTGATGACGACGTTGCGTTCCACGCCCTGTGGGCGCTGCGGTTGCGCGAATGGCAGCTCGCCGCCGGCGATGCGGTCGGTCCAGTCGGCCAACAACGCAAGGGCGCGCTGGGGCTCCAGCCGGCCGATGGCGTTGATCATCTGCGTCATCGCCTGCCCGGAGGTGATGCGCCGCGCCCACGCCTCCGCGGAGGTCTTGAAATGCGTGAAGTCCTTGGGCATCACGCGCGTGCCCCGGTTGCCGATCTGGTGGCACGAAATGCAACCGTTGGTTTTCACGACGTTCAGCCACTCGCCCTGGCTCTTCAGCGATTCCGGCATGCCGTTGCCCTTCGGGCCAGTGCCCGGAAATTCGGCCTTGGAAGGAATCTTGAGCATGGAATACCAGTAGATCGCCGGATAGTATTCCGCCGCCGCGGCCGCACTCGGCGCCACGACCGCTTTCAGGTCGAGGGATTTTCCGGGCACGGTCTGCACCTTGGGCGAATCCACCAGCCCGTAACCGCGCACCCACACCTGGTAGTTGGCCTTCGGCAAATCGGGCAGGACGTAGCGCCCGCGATCATCCGTGACCACGATCTTGGCGAACTTGGTGGGCAAGTCGGTGGTTTCGGCAATCACCCAGACGCCTGCTTCAGGGCCTTTGGCGCCGGTGACGATGCCGCCGAGATCGCTTTCGCCGATGCGGATGGCCGGGTCGGCGCTCTGCTGTGCGCCGAGTTGAGCCTGGCCGGCCAGCAACGCGACGATGCCGGCCGCCGCCACGGTCCAGTAGCTCTGGTTCTTATTCATGCCCTGCTCCTTAGCCGATTATTACCGCATCACCATACCCCGTCGCGAACCAGCCGTTACTTAGCGCGCCAGTGGATCGGGGCGTATCTGAAACTTGTACACTTTGGGCCGATTCTGCGTGCCGCCTTCGTTGTGGAACACCGTGCGCGTGCCCGACATCGTCCACAATCCGCGTCCCTTCCAGCCGGTATTCGGATCGTCGATGCGCCCATCCACGAGCTTGGTGAAGAAGCCCAGGGGATACGGCACGCGCAGGTCCACCAGCTTGCCGTTCACCACCGCGAGCAGCGACTCGCCGCCGTTGGTCGAGGCAATCGGCACGTTGGCGCCGAGTCCCAGCGTGTTGTAGCGATCCACCCAGATGTAATAGGCGTGGTTGGCGCTGCCTGGGTCGTTGATGCCTTTGAACTGCGGCCCTGGCATTTGATAAAGCGTCCAGCCCTCGGGGCAGTGCTTTCCGGTCGCCGCTGCAGGACCGTTTAACGGCCCCTTGCACTTGCGCCGGTCGAAACTGGCCACGTGGCCGCTCGCCAGCGTGGTCCAGGCCACGCCGCTGAGATCCATGTCGAGGCCGCGCGAGCCGAAAGCACCGTCCGGCGGCAGATAGATTTCGGAGAGCGAGGTTTCGGAAGGATTGGACCCCGGCACCATCCGGATGAGATAGCCGGGCTGGTCCACGCGCGAGAAGCCGACGTCCATCGCCTGGCCCCAGACCGAATCGTCCACCGGGCTCGGCATGACGCCGTAGAACGCAGCCATGATGCGCTTGTCCTTCGCCGGGTCGAGCGGATCGTTCGGCCCGACCCAGGCGTCGCGCTTGCCGTTGCCGTTCGTATCGACAATGATCGGCGTCCAGCCCTGCGACTTCGCCGAGTCGCCGGTCTCAAGGAACAGCTTCGTATTCACCCAGCCGACCACGCCGCTTTGCGGTCCGCCGGCGCTGGTCCACAGCGTGCTGTTGGCGTCCTTGGCGAAATAAAGATGGTGCGTGGAAAAACAGGTATCGACGTGCGCCCACTTGCCCGTCTTCGGATCGTAGACTGACACCTGACGCGGGGAAGCGTCCAGCGGCACGACTTTCGCCGACGGATGATCGGAGCCTTTCTTGCAGAAGTCCGGGTTGGGCGCCGGCCGGTGCCGGGCGGTGAACCACACCCGCCCCTGGCTATCCATCATCGCGTTGTGAATACTGCTGTGGCCGTCCCAGATCGGCTCCTTGCCCCAATAGGGCGAGGGCTGCATCGGCAAGCTGAGCGAATTCGGCGTCTTCGGGTTGGGAACAGGATGCTTGATCTGCTTCGCCTCATGCTTGACCGGGTCGAGCACCGGAACGAAGTCGGTACTTTCCTCGGGCGCGCCATAGATCGGGCCATTGGCGTTGATGGTCGGATTATTCCGGTCGGTCGAGATTCCGTCGTGGAGATAATATTTCGGAGTGGAAAAATCCCACATGGTGATCACGACGTTGCGCTCCAGCCCTTTCGGCCGCTCGGGCTTCGCGAAGGGCAACTCGCCCGCCGCGACGCGGTCGGTCCAGTCGGCAAACTGCTTGAGCGCCCGTTCCGCGCCCATGTTGCCGAGCGTGAGCGCCATGTTGGTCATCGCCTGCCCGGACTGCACGCGCCGCGCCCAGCCGTCGAAGCCGGGCCCGAATTCCTTCGGCACCGAGCGTATGCCCTTGCTGCCCAACGCATGGCAGGACTGGCAGGAGTTCTTTACCGAATCGATCCAGTAGTGCTGCGCTTTCATGTTTTCCGAAATGCCGTTGCCCTTGCCGGCGGCGCCGGGAAACTCGCTCTTGCCCGGCATCTGCAGCAGCGAATACCAGTACATGCCCGGATAGTATTCGGCCGCGGCCGCGGCGCTCGGCGCCGGCATTGCAGTCAGATTGAGACTTTTTCCTGGCGCGCTGCTCACCTTGGGCGAGTCCACCAGCCCGTAGCCGCGCACCCACACGCTGTAATTCGCCTTCGGCAGTTCGGGGATGACGAAACGCCCGCGATCATCGGTGACCACGACCTTCGCATACTTGGTCGGGAGATCTGTCGTCTCGGCGACGACCCAGACGCCCGCCTCCGGACCGTTGGTGCTGGCGACCACGCCGCCAATATCGTTCGCGCCAACGCCCGAATCGCCGCCTTCCATTGCCGCGCACGCGGCCAGGAGCCCGACAATGCCGATGGCGGTAGCGCCCCAGTACCTATTCTTCGCTTTCATGTCCCCGCTCCTCTCGCAAAACCGCGAGTCGTTAGTCAAATGGATGCTGACTACCGGTCACTCGTCACCCATCACCGATTCACTGGCATCCCGCGACGCAGTTCGCGCTGCCGTCGAATTCCATGGTGCGCCCGCTGATGGCCGGGTACACCGGCTTCCTCACCATCTTGGCGAATGCGGCGGTACGCGAGCTCGGCCTCAACTTGCCGCCTTCCGTCGCACCCTCGTTCACGTGCGTCGCGATGATCGCCGCGGGCTTGATGAGATCGTTGACCGCGTACGTCGCCGAAAGTCCGGTGATCGCGTTCGGGCCGAGGTTGAGCACCGCCAGGTTCGCCTTGTGAAAATCGGCAACGATCGTCTTCATTTCGGCGTGAATGCCGGTGTCGCCCGACAGGTAGGCAGTGAGTCCGTTGGTGAACTTGATGACGTAGCCGCTTGGCGGGCCCAGGTACAGGCTGGTGTTATCAGCGGCGAGGTTGGATCGTTCCGGGTCCGACAGCAGCGCGCGCGACACGGTGCTGTCGTGCGAAGCGGGAACGATCGTAATCTCCACTCCGCGTTGCGCGCCCGCGGCCTTGATCGTGCGCGCGCCGCCCAGTTGGACCAGCGCCTGGCAGGGCGCCGCGAACGGCGGCACCAGGTCGCCGCCCGGCGACGGACAGGCGCCAATCGGCTTGCCACGGATGTTTTCGATTTTCTTGCTGATGAATGCGCCCATGGGAGCGATCATCATGATGGCGGCGTTCTTGGCAGCAGCAATTTCCGCGGTCGTCGAGTTCGGCGCCGCGGAAACGGTCTCCGGCTTGTCGCAGGTGCCTGCCCCGAGCGCTTTCATCTTCTGGTCGCCCATGTGATCGCCATGAGCGTGAGATAGCAGAACAATGTGTACTTCACCCAGCCGCGGATCGTCGCCGCCGGTGACGGAATGACCGGCATCGTAGAGGATGCGGACGCCGGTCGGATCCTCGAAGATCGTGGCACGGTCGCGATCGCACAATTCGCCGGCGTGCGAGCCCAACGGCGTGATCTTCACGTTCTGGGCCCAGCCCGTGGAACCGGCAAGGGCCAGCGCAGACACCATCAACATCCTGGTAAGCGTCTTATTATTCATGCCGCCTCCTTTGTGCTCGCTACATTACCCCAAAAGCCCGCGAGGGCGTGAGTTCGGAAGAGCGTGAGGGCGAATAACCCGAATCCAGCACGTGGCTGTAAAAGTTAAGCTTTTCGATCTCCCGACTCCCGATCTCCCGTCTTTTTGGTCTACCGGAATCATGGGACAACGCTCTCCGTGAACCACTCCGTTGGCAGCTCGTGCCCGCGGCCCGCGGCGAGGGCCTTGCGGTAGAACGCAGCACCAACCGCAGCGAATTGCAGTCCCGTGCCGGGCAAGTTCACGAAGCAAGTTTTCTGATGCGGAGCGTCGCGGCCCGGCGCTGTGCCTGCAACGAGCTCGGACAGGCTGGGGGCGCTCGCAATGTCGAATCCCGGAATGGCATGGCGGCTTGGCGGCAGCCTGACGCCACGCGTGGCCTTGACGTTCTCGTGAACCGTGCGGTCATGCACCGCTACCCGGTCCGCCCGCTGCACCACGCCGGGTTCAAGTTCCGGGCCGCGTATGGTGCAGACGTACATGCCGGGCTCGAACCACTTCTCGAGGAAAATGTTTCCCGAAGCATTGGTTGCGCACAGCACGATGCCTGCCCCCTTGACCGCTTCCTCCGCCGACGCGGCCGGGCGCACCGCAACGCCGGTGCGTCCGCCCATGTCCCGGCAAAACGTCTCGAGCTTTTGCCGGGTCGGGCTGTAACAGCGTATCTCTTCAATTTCGCGCAGGGCGGCGATCGCCTCCACGTGCCCACTCGCCTGCCAGCCGGCACCGATGACCGCCACCGTGCGCGCATCCCGCCGCGCGAGATACTTCGCTCCCAGCGCGGATGTCGCGCCAACGCGCATGCGCTGCAGCACGCCGTCCGGGAAGATCGCGAGGGGTTCGCCGGTCGCCGTGCTGAACAACAGCACCAGGCCGGTATAGCGGTCACCCGGCGCGAGCGGCAGCTTCTTCTGGCGCTGGTTGGCAAATGAAATAATGTCGGAATTGAGCCGCACCACGCCCACGCCGAGGCCGCTCGCGACTGCACCCATCAGCTTCAGCGAATAGACCGTATCGGGACGCGCCACCGTCGTCACGGCATCGGTGCGTGTCGCGTTGACGGCGTTTCCCTGCGCCTCGTCGCGGTAAACCGCCTCGAGCGATGCGATGCACTCCTGCATCGTCAGCAACGATTCCGCGTCTTCGTTAGCAAGAATCAGCATGGCTTTCTGACCGCAATAAACCGGGGTGGCGGGATTCTAACAGTCGCCTTGCAGCGCCGCCCGAGTTGTAGAATGGCGCAATGGAATTGAAACTGCTCGGTCCCGGCTTCGCCGCGGAAGTGCGCGGGGTCAGCATGGCGGACGTCGCCGAGCGCGACGATGCCTACCGCGAGGTGCGCGCGGCATTCGAGCAGCATTCGGTCCTGCTCTTCCGCGGTCAGCCCGTCACCGACGAGCTGCAGGTCGCCTACTCGAAGCGCTTCGGGCCGCTGGAGCTGGCCAAGGCCGCTTCGCGCGCCGAGGGCACGCCGTTCAGCGTCCTTACCAACGTCGAGCCCGACGGCAGCCTGGTGCCGCCCAACCATAAGGAAGCGCTGCGCGCCCGCGCGAACCAGCTCTGGCACACCGACAGCTGCTTCAAGGACCCGCCCGCACTGGCGTCCGTGCTTTCAGTGCGGATCCTCCCGGGCAGCGGCGGCGAGACCGAGTTCGCCTCGAAGCGCCTCGGCTGGGAACGTCTGCCCGAGCCGACGCGGGCGCGCCTGGAGAATGCCTGCGCCTGGCACGACTACGCCCATTCGCGCGGCAAGATATCACCGCAGATGATCTCCGAGCGTGAGCGCTCCACGCTGCCGCCGGTGCGCTGGCGCATCCGCTGGCGCAACCCGGCGAACGGACGCGACTCGCTCTACCTCGCCTCGCACACGTACGCGATCGACGGCATGCCGCGGGACGAGGCGCAGAATCTCCTGGCGGAATTGATCGACCACGTCACCGCGCCCGGCCAAACCTACCTTCACCACTGGCAACCGGGTGACATCATCATGTGGGACAACCGCTGCATCCTGCACCGGGGTCGCCCGTGGCCGGACGACCAGCCGCGCCACATCGTCCGCACCACGATCACAGCAACCGATGCCGATGGCCTGGCCGAGTTACGGCCCGCTGCTTGAGAGGTGAAGCATGAGAATTGACCGCCGCAGTTCGGATGCGAGAGATAAGCCACCCTCCCGACTTCCGACATCCGCCCTCCTCCTTGCCTTCCTGGCCGGCTGTGCGACGACGGCCGACATCGAAAAGGCCAGGAATTCCTGGCACGGCGCCGCGTATGAAGAGGTGGTATCGCGTTGGGGCACGCCTAATCGCAGCGAGACGCTCAAGGACGGGCGGCAAGTCGCAACGTGGGTGGCCGAGGGTGCATCAGGGGGATTCCCTGGGTCGATCGGCGTATTCGGTGGCTCGGGCGGCGCGGGCGTCGGCGCCAGCTTCGGTCTGCCGGGCATGGGCGGCGGCGAGCTGCAGCGTTGCGAGCGCACCCTGACTTTCAGGGATGGGCGCGTGGCGGAGCAGTCCTGGATCGGGCAGCCTGCGCTCTGCAGCGCGTTCCGCCGGGAATAAGTCCGCTACTCCCCTTTTATCCCGGCGTCGCGGACGACCTTGCTCCAGCGCGCGTATTCGCCGCGCATAAATTCCAGCGTCTCGCCGGGCGTGCGCGCTTCCGGCTCGCCGCCCATCGCACGCAGGCGTGACTGTACGTCCGGCGGAGACATCACCTTGACCGATTCGGCGTGGAGCCGCTCGACGATCGCGCGCGGCGTGCCGGCGGGCGCCATCAGCGCGTACCAGTTCACCGCCCGCAATTCCGGCATCCCCGCCTCGGCCGACGTAGGCATGTCCGGCAGCGACTGCGAGCGTCTGGCGTCCATCACGACGATCCCGCGCATCCGCCCGTCCTTCACGTAGCTCACGCCGCTCGAGACGACGGTAATGACCATGTCCACGTCCCCGCTCATCGCGCCGACCAGGCCCAGGCTCGCCGTCTTGTAGGGAACGTGCGTGAACTTCACCTTCGCCAGGCTTTCCAGTAATGCTGCGGCGATATGGTTGGCCGAGCCCATGCCGCCCGAGCCGTAGGCGATCCTGCCCGGCGCCTTGCGCGCGAGCTGCGTAAGCTCCCGCAGGGTCTTCGCCGGCACCGTTGGATGGAGGAACAGCCCGTTGGGGATGGTCGAGAGCAGCACGATCGGGGTGAAATCCCGCATCGGCTCATAGTTGACCTTGGGGTAGATGAGCGGGTTCGTCAGCAGCGGCACGGCGCCCATCAGCAGCGTGTAGCCATCCGGCGCGGACTTGGCCACGGCGTCGAACGCAATGTTGCCGGCAGCGCCCATGCGCGGCTCGACATACACCTGCTGGCCCAGCGCGGGCGACAGCTGCTGCGCCACCATGCGCGCCATCAGCTCCGAACCGCCCGCGAAGCCGACGAGGATGCGGACCGGCTTCACGGGATAACCTTGCGCGATCGCGCCGGTTATCCCAAGGGAAAAGGCGAAAGGGAAAAGGGAAAAGGCGAGATACCGGAACAACATGGTCAGACCCCTCGTTCGTTCAATGTTCTTCTTCTAAAGAAAGTATATTCGCGCAGCGATTCGTTGTCCTTTCCCCTTTCCCCTTTTAACTTTTCCCTTGCTCTTCGTCTTCCGCCTCGACCATCGCCCACACGCGCCGGAACGGCCCGCGGTTCTTCAAGAGCTCGTCGCCGGCGTCGGCGGCGGTGCGATCGTCTATCCACACGGGCTTGCCGAGACCGGCGCTGATGCAGGCGCGGCGCGCGTTCTCCTCGAACAGGAATGCGCCGCCCACCGCCTCCTCCACGCTGGCGCCGGTGATGGCCGCGCCGTGCGCGCGCAGCAGCACGGCACGATGCGGGCCGAGCGCCCGCGCCAGTGCCTCGCCACGCTGCCGGTTGCTCACCAGCCGCGGGTCCGGAAAAACCGGTATGCCATCGTGAAACAACGTGCCCATGAGATGAATGGGTTTCAGTGCCTGCTCGCTGGTCGTGAACGCCGTGGAATACATCCCGTGATAGTGAACCACGCAGCCGATGTCGGGACGCGAGCGCAATATTTCCAGGTGTATCGGGTACTCACCCGGCAGGTCGCCGCGGCCGGAGAGCTTCTTGCCGTCCATGTCCACGAGCAGAAAATCGTCCGCGTCCGCCTGGTAGGCCAGCGAATGGCGCGTGAGCAGGAAGCGGTCCGTGCCGAGGCGAACGCTGATATGGCCGAATCCCTCGATGAACCCCCGCCGGTAGAGAAAGCGCCAGGCCTTGAGCGCGTTGGCCGTTAGCATCGCGTCGGGCGTCGTGCCGGCGGGGCTCATTTTTTCTCCGGTATCACGGGCAGCAGCAGGTACGACGGCTTGTCTCCACCCGAGTAAACCGTGGTCTCGGCACCCTGGTTGTAGTCGGCATGAAAGTGCGTGAAGTGCTGCGTACCGACACCGTCCGCGGGAGAAACGTCGAGACGGATCTTGTGGCCCTTCCGGAACACCATCGAAGTTGGCCAGATTTCGACCTGGCATTCAACGGCCTCGCCGGGCTTTAGCCACCAGCGCTCGTCATGCGCGTGGTACGGCCGGTACGGCAGCGATTTCTCCGGGTCGAGCTTGCGGTGCGAGGCACGCAACCAACCCTTGGTCACGCAGGCGAGCGGATCGTGCATCTGTCCCACTTCGCACACGTCGTTGCCGGCGGGGTCGATGTTTCGGATCGTCGCGAAGAGGTCGGTGTCTTCCCCGCTGCTGGATACCCAGATATTGAGCACGATTGGACCGGTGATTTCGGTGTCCTCGGCCAGCGGCGGCGTCTCGAAGGCTACGCCGCGCGGCATTTTCCCGGGTCGCGTCGGCGCGCTCTGCTGGTAACTTACTTTCCCGGTCCTGCCGGGGGCTGTTTTCGTCAGCTCGCCCTCAGCCGCCTTGGGATCCTCCGACCCGGCGCGGTCGATCTTGAGGTGGAACTTCGTCCACTGCGTGCGCGGAATCGGCCAGTCGTCCTCGAAGCGGAATGCGTACGGCCCGGGACTGCCGCCGGTGCGGATCTCGAGCTTGACCGGCGGCTCGTCCGTGATGCCGGTGTCAATGCCCTTCAGCCAGTAATCGAACCAGCGCAGCTGGTCGACGCGCGCCTCCTCGGCATAAAACGGGTGGTAGTGCGTGCCGGTGTGAACGCGCAGCTTCCTGAACTTCGACGCCTTGGCGCTCAGGTAGCCCTCGGTATTGCCGCGCAGGTGCATGGAGGAACCGCCCCAGTTGCCGGCGCTGAACACCGGCACCTTGATCTTGTCCCAGCACGCGCTGTTCTTGCGCCAGTACTCGGAGTCGAGGTCGTTGCGCATATAGTTCCACAACAGGTTGTTGTCGAACGAATCGGGGTTGTAGGAGCGCGGCTTGCCGAGCAGGTGCAGCGCGGTGTTATTGTTGGCCCAGCGCGCGATGAAACCCATCGCGAAGATGCCGCCGTGGTAGGCCTGGTCGCGGTACTGGTCGGCGCGGCCCTCCCACGGCACGATCGCCTTGAGCGCCGGGGGATTCAGGTTCGCAACGCGCCACTGGAAAGCCGCGTGGTAGGAAATGCCGCAGGTGCCGACGTTGCCGTTGCACCAGGGTAGCTTCGCGACCCACTCGATGCAGTCGTAACAATCGAGCGACTCCTGGTACGAACTCGGGTCCGACTTGCCGGGCGATTTGCCGGATCCGCGGGTGTCCACGCGCAGCAGCGCGTAGCCGCGCGGGCACCACCACAGCGGATTGACGCATTCCCAGTTCATGTAGGGATTGGGCTTTTCCTCCAGGTCGGGCGGCGGCACCCACAGCTTGTCCTTCATGTACGGCCCGATGTTCATGATCACCGGGAAGCGCTCGCTGGCCGCTCCCTCGGGCCGGAAAATATCGCCGCACAGGATCGTCCCGTCGCGCAGCGGTATCTTCACGTCCTTCTCGACGACCAGCTTGTAGTCTTTCGGCTCGGACATCTTGTGTTTCGCGTTCGCCACTTGTTGTTCCTCACTTCCTCAAAATGCGTGATAGGGGATAAGGGATAGGGGATAGGACTCAACTTCCGCGCAAAGCGCGGGTACCTTGTCCCTCATCCTTCATCCCTCATCCCTCATCCCTCATCCCTCATCCCTCATCCCTCATCCCTCATCCCTCATCCCTCATCCCTCATCCCGCCTTATTGCTTGGCAGTCATGCCCAGGTCGGCAAGCATCTTCGCCAACAGCTCGTACTCCGCATCGAGGTGCTTGCGCGTCTCGGCGCTCGTTTTGTAATCCTCGGCCCAGCCGTTTTCCTCCAGGTCCTGCTTCCATTCATCGCTGCGGATTACGCGCGCGAACGCCTGGTCCCAGAACGCGACTTGGGGCGCCGCCATTTTCCCGGGGGCGACGAAACCGCGCCAGGCGTAGTACGAGGCTTCGACGCCCTGCTCCCGGAAGGTCGGCACCGCAGCCAGCTTGCCCGGCTGGCGCTGCGTCGAGCTGATGCCCAGCGCACGGGCCGCCCCGCTCTGCATGTGCTGTATCGCCCCGCCCGGGGTTCCGACCCAGACGTCGATGTGCCCGCCCAGCGCCGCCGTCATGCCCTGCCCGCCCGAGGAAAAGACCACGGTCTTCACCACCTTTGGATCCAGGCCGGCCGCCCGCGCGATCATGCCGATCACGATGTGATTCTGATTGCCGCGGGCGGTCGCAAACGCGAAGCTCACCGATGCCGGGTCTTTTTTCAGTCGCGCGATCACGTCCTTTGCCGAGGCGAGCGGCGAATCGGTCTTGACCCAGGCCACCACGTACTCGCGCATCAGGATGTTGAGCGGCGTGAGGTCCTGGTAGCGCAACTGACCAACGCCCAGGATCTGGTTGGTGAGCATCGCGGTGGATAGCGTAGCGATGAAATGCGCGTCGCCGGCATGCTGGGCAAGTGACGTCCATGCGACCAGGCCGCCGCCGCCCGGCTTGTTGGTCACGGTGATGCTGGGAATGGACGGAACCGCCTGCATCAGCAACTTCTGCAACTGCCGGCCCTGGCGATCCGCCGCACCGCCCGCGCCGGACGCGATGGCGATGTCCACGTTACGACTCGGCTTCCACTCCTGCGCGATCGCCAGATTTGCGACCGCGCAAAGGAGAAAGGCGAAAGGCGAAAGGCGAAAGACCCGGCTACGCGCGTGCTGTTTCACGTTTATTCCTTCCTCCTTCCGACTTCCGCTTTGCTCTTCAGGCTCCACGGTCGTAGCCGGGCAGCACGCGCGCGTCGATCACGACGATCTTACCTTCGCGCGCCAGCGCCAGCCCCTTCGTGATGGCCGGCAGCACGTCGGGCACCTTGTCCACGGGACCGATGCCCTCGCCGCCCATCATGCGTGCCATGCCGGCTATGTCCACGTCCGGGTTGGTCAGGTGCTGGCCGATCCACTTGTTTTCTTCCGGCCGGCCGCGCGCCTTGGCCATGCGGCCCTGATGGCGCTCATCGTTGTAGAACGAACGGTTGTTGCACACGACCATCACGCAGGGAATCTGGTAGTGGGCCGCCGTCCACACCGCGGTGTTGCCCATCAGGAAATCGCCGTCGCCGAGTACGCCGATCGGGATACGGCCGCTGCCCTTCAACGCGAGGCCCGCGCCAACGGTCATGCCCGGCCCCGAGCCGACACCGGCGCCGCCGTCGTGGCCGATGTAGTCCAGCGGATGGCGGAAATGCGAATAAGCGCCACTCCAGCCGAGCGGCATGCGCGTGTAGCAGACGTCAATGCCGCGCGTCGCTTCCTCGAGCGCGGCGCCGACGCCGCGCAAGGAGACCTCGGCCGGTATCGGTGGCAACGGCACGCGCTCCGGCAGCGGCGCAACCTTCATGCGTGGCTTGACCGCGTCGAGCAGTAGCGGCACCGCGGCATCCGTCTCGCACATCAGGTAGACGTCTATCGGCGGCAGCCCCTGGTGATCATGGCTCCAGCCGCGGTGGCTGTGGGCATCGCAGGATACCTGGATGATTTTCGCGGCTATAGTGCCGCTGCGGCTGTCGCCGAACGTCTGCTTGAGCGTACCCGCGAGGTCGAGCCAGTCCAGAGACACGATGACGTCCGCGGCCTGGATCAGCTTCTTTGCCTCGGACAGCAGCGTCTGGAATGGCGGCACCGGGTGCAGCCGGTGGTCGGTCGGGAACGCGGCGGCGAGCTTGATGCTGGTCAGCACCGGCGCGTTCAACTTCTCCGCGAGCGCCACGCGTTGCTTCCAGCCCTCGAGGCTGCGTGAGCAGCGGCCGGCGAGGATCAACGGGTTCTTCGCATTCGACAGGAGTTTCGCCGCTTGCTCGACGAGATCGGGCGCCGGCAGTGTCGGCTTCGGCACCGGATAGCGCGACACGTCCGGCATCGGCGGCATTGCGGCGATCTTGTTCTCCTGCATCTCGACTTCGAGGTTGATGTAGACCGGCCCTTTCGGCGCGGTCTGCGCGATCTGGGACGCACGCAGCAACGCCTCCATCGCGGCCTCCGGCGAGCCGGGCTGGTTGTCCCACTTGGTGAAGTTGCGGATCAGCCCACCCTGGTCGGAGCTGGTGTGGATCCAGTCGATCCAAGGACGGCGCTTCGTCGCGTCCCACGGCCCGGTTGCGCCGAGCATCAGGATCGGCGCGCGGTCGCACCACGCGTTGTAGACCGCCATCGGCGTGCGCAGCAGGCCGATATTGGCGTGCACCGCCGCGGCAATCATGCGATCGGTGACCTTGGCATAACCGTGCGCGACCGCGATCGCGTTCTCCTCGTGAATCGAGAGCACCATCTGCGGCGCGCGGTTGCCGAGGTAATTGACGATACTGTCGTGAAGCCCCCGGTAAGTCGCGCCGGGCACGAGCGAGATGTAGGGGATGTCGAGCTCGCGCAGCATCGCGGCGATGGGGTCGCTGCCCCAGAATTCCTCGCTTTCGCGCGCGGGGACCGGCGTGTCGTGGACGATGGTGGCGCGGGTACGTTCCTTGGATTTCATCCTGACTTTCTTGTCTCGGGAAGACAGCATGCGGATTGCGCGCGGCCAGCGGCTTGGGAGCCCGCAATATACTATCGGCGCCGGCCCGCCAGCAATACCGCAGCCGGTTGAGTCCGCGGCTTGGACACACAGAATCAGCTATCAGCTATCAGCTATCAGCTATCAGCTATCAGCTATCAGCTATCAGCTATCAGCTATCAGCTATCAGCTATCAGAAACGACCCATTGGTTTCAGAAGGTTCAAGCCAAGTGCTGACGGCTGATGGCTGACAGCTACTCAACCTTCAGGTTGAGCTTTTTGATGATCCTCGCGTTAATTTCCATCTCACGCCGGATAAAGCCGTCGAATTCGGACGGGCTCATGGGCGCGGGAATCATGCCTACCTTGCTCAGCGCGTCATTCACTTCCGGCAGCTTGAGCGCCCGCCCGATCTCTGTACTCAGCCGGTCGATCATGGTCCTGGGCGTGCCCGAGCGGACGACGGCGCCGAACCAGTTGATCGCCTCGAAACCGGGGTAGCCGGACTCCGCAACCGTGGGCACGTCGGGCAACGTATTGGACCGCGTTGCCGATGTCACGGCGATCGGGCGGATTTTTCCCGACGCGACATGCGTGGAACAATCCAGCATGTTGCCGATCAACATGCTGGTGTGCCCACCCAGCACCGCCGTCAATGCCGGAGCGCCCCCGCCGTAAGGCACGACGGTCATGGAGATCTTGGCTGCCTCCATGAACATTTCTCCGCCAATGCGACCGCCGCCGATGACGCTCGAGATTGCCCATGTCAGCTCGCTCGGCCGCGCACGCGCGAGCGCGACCAGTTCCCTGACGGTTTTCACCGGCAGCGATGGATGAGTGCAGATGATCAGCGGGTTATAGACGAGGCGCGTCACCCCGGCGAAGTCTTTCAGGGTGTCGAACGGCAGCTTGGCCTGCACGAATGGATTGATTGTGAAGCTGGGCGCCATGAACAACAGCGTGTACCCGTCGGCAGGCGCCCGCATCACCACCTCGGCACCGATCACCGTGTTGCCGCCGGGCCGGTTCTCGATGACCACGCTCTGGCCGAGCGCCTTGCTCAGGGGCGGTGCCACCGTGCGCCCTATCGTGTCGGTCGTTCCCGCGGCCGGAAACGGGACGACGAACCTCACGGCTCTGGACGAAAACTCCTGCGCCATTGCCAGACTCGCGGCAGAGCCGGTAACGGCCGCAATCACCAGCGTCACAAATCTTTTGAAATTCATGACCTCCTCCTTTTTTATTCCCGCCTCGGTCGTGCGGGTTGAGCCAGTTTACCGCGCCCGCCCCTTCGGAGGGCTGGCCTCAAGGTGCCGATCGAAGAAGTCCATCAGGAGATCGAACGCCTGCTGCTGGACCGGGTCGGGCCGGTACGAGCCGTCGGCCTGGCGATAGATGAAAGGATAGCCGTGCTCGGGGTGATCGAAGCACGCCCAGGTCGAAGCCTTGCCGGCTTCCAGCATCCATTCATGGGCAAGCCGGAAGATGCCCTGAAGGTGGTCCCGCTCGCGGCCGATGTGCAGGATCGGCGTGGCAATGCGCCGGATGCGTGCGATCGCCTGCGCCTTGTCGGCGTTTTTCCTCACCAGCTCGACGTCCTGGTATTGAAGCTCGTTTCCGCGGCGCGGCGCGTTGGCACCCGTGTCCACCGCCAGAAATTCGTGGGAAGCGCCTTCGATGACCACGCCTGCGGCAAAACGCGTTTCCGCCGCCGCCTTGAGGATGATTTCGCCACCGTGGCTGACACCGAGCGCGCCGATGGCCCCCGGCTTTACGTACGGCAGCGTCTGCAAGAAGCGCAGCACGGCCAGGAAATCGTCGGAGTCCAGGCTCGCGGATGACTTGAGCGTCCGGTTCTCGCCGCCGCTCATGTCGTCGGGCAGGTTCTGCGCGCGCGCGGAACGGGCGTAGAGGTAGGGAATTTCATTGCGGTAGGTCACATACGCGACCGCGTATCCGCGAGCAATCATGCGGTCCTGCATCGAAGCCAGGCGCTCGACCTGCGTTTCCACGTGGGGCAACCCGCCCCTGCCGGCCCCGCGTCCCATGGTAATAACGGGGAACGGGCCGTCGCCCGCGGGTTTTCGGATCGCGAGCGGCACGTAGATTTCGTCACGCGTCAGCACGAAGGTCAGGTCCACCGGAATATCAGAACCGCGCACCGGCCTGGTGATGACGTAGCCGTGCGACGGCAGCTCGGACGCAATGGGGGCGCCGGGCGGATCAGCTCGGGGATTCATGGCGCGATGATAACCCGGCATTGAAAGCGCCTGAAGGGAACTATAAAGTGGGCGTGATGCAAACGCTCTCCACCCGTCACTCCTCACCCGTCGCGCGTCACGCTACCTAAGCAGGATGCCGCGCGTCGTCGCACTCTATCGCTACCCGGTCAAAGGCTTTACGCCCGAGGTCTGCGATTCACTCACGGTCCTCGACCAGGGCCGGATCGCGGGCGACCGGGCCCTCGCCTTCCGATTCGCGGATTCGGGCACGCCGGATGGCGCCTGGAGCAGGAAACAGGAATGCGTCGTGCTGATGAACACGCCTGGGCTGGCACAACTGACGGTGCGCCTCGATCAGAAGACGTTGCGGTTGAGCATCGTCCTGGGCAATGTCGTCCTTGCAGAAGCGGCGCTGGACGAGGACGGCCGCAAGCGGATTGCCGCGGCGCTCGCGGATTACGTGCTGACACTCGGCGAGAACCCGTTGAGCGGCCACCCGGAACGCTTGCCGCTGCGGCTCATCGGCAATGGAGTCACGCCGCGCTACCAGGACAATGAGGGCGGGCAAGCCACGCTCCACGGCCGCGGCAGTCTCGCCGCGGTCGCGATCGCGACCGGCGACAAGGATTTCAGTGAAGCGCGGTTCCGCTCCAACATCGCGGTCGGCGGCCTGGAAACCTGGGAAGAACTCGGCTGGCTCGGGCGCAAGGTCCGCGTCGGCGAAGTCGAATTCGAGGTAGAGCGGCAGAAGACCCGTTGCCTCGCCACGCACGCGAATCCGCGCACCGGCGAGCGCGATATCCCGGTCATGATAACGCTGATGAAGGCCTTCGCGCAGAAACAGCCAACGTTCGCCATCGGGATGGTGACCCGCGGTCACGGCGGGCAGGTCCGCCTCGGGGACAGTGTCAGTCTCCTCGACTGACACCGGAAAGGCGTGATAAGTGATACGTGACAGGTGATAGGGGTAACTCCCGCGGTGCGGGAATCCTTATCACTTATCACCTATCACTTATCACTCTAGCTTGATGCCGGCCGCCTTGACTACCTTCGCCCATTTCGCCATGTTGGTTTTCATCAGCACCTGAAACTCGTCCGGCGCAGCGAGGGTCACCTCAATTCCCTGTCCGGCGAGCCGCTCGGCTGTTTGCGGATCACGCAACGCCTTGGCAATCTCGCCGTAGAGCCGGTCAATCGTACTGCGCGGCGTGCCCACCGGGGCGAGCAGGCCGCCCCAGTTATCGAGCGCGAATCCCGGCAGCGCCGCTTCGGCAATGGTCGGCACGTCAGGCAGCAATGGCGTTCTGCGATTGCCCGCGATGCCCAGCGCGCGCAGCCGCGCGGCCTGCACGTGCGGAAGCAGCGAATTGAGGGCGCCGATGACCGAGGACACCTCTCCTGTCACCAGCGCCGGAACGAATTGCCCGGCACCCTTGTACGGAACGTGAGTGAGCTCGACATGCGCCATGGATTTCAGCAGCTCCATCGCCAGGTGGTGCGGCGCGCCGTTGCCCGCCGAGGCAAAAGTGAGTGCGCCCGGCCTGGTTTTTGCGACGGCGATGAACTCCTTGACGCTGCGTGCCGGCACCGAAGGGTGCGTGACCAGGACAAATTGAACCGAACTCATCAACGCGACCGGCGCGAAGTCCCGGATCGGGTCGTACGGCAGTTTCGCGAACAGGCTCGGGTTGATGACGTGGGCCGTGTTGGCCATCAGCAGCGTGTGGCCGTCCGGAGCGCTCCTCGCGACGAATTCGGTGCCGATGTTGCCGCTTGCGCCCGGCCGGTTATCCACTACCGCAGGCTGCCCCAGGCCTGCCGTCAGCCTTTCCGCGGCAATGCGCGCGAGCAGATCGTTGCTGCCGCCCGGCGGCAACGGCACGACGATGCGTATCAGGCGGGAGGGGAAGCTCTGGCCGCAAGCAGGGGCTGCGGCCAGACCAAGGCAAAAGGCGAAAGGTAAAATGGAAAAGGGCAGATACCGAAGAGAATTTTCCAGTCGTCCCGTTTCGTTCACTGATTTCCCTTTTCCCTTTTCCCTTCCTGCTATTCCGGCTTGATGCCGGCTTCCTTGATGACCTTCGCGTACTTGGTCAACTCGCTCTTGATGAAAGCCGCAAACTCGCGCGGCGTGCTGCCGACGGGGTCAGCCCCCTGCTTGATGAGCGCGTCGCGCATGTCGGCCGACTTCGTGCCCTTGATGATCTCGCCCGCGAGCTTGTCGAGCACCGCCGGCGGCAGGCCGGCGGGCGCCACCATGCCGTACCACGCAATCGATTCGTAGCCTTTCAGCCCCGACTCGGACACTGTCGGAATCTCCGGGTACGCGGCACTGCGCTTTGCCGTCGTGATGGCGAGCACGCGCAGCTTGCTGGTCTTTGCGAGCGGCGCCACGGTGAGGATGGTCGTGGCCATCATTTCCACGTGGCCGCCGACGACGTCGAGCAGGCCCTGGTTGCCGCCTTTGTACGGCACGTGGTTCATCTTGACCTTCGCCATGTATTCCATCAGCGCGCCGGCAAGGTGCTGGGACGAACCTACGCCGCCGGACGCGTAGCTCACCGTCTTCGATTTGGCGAGCGCGATCAGCTCCTGGATGTTGCCCGCCTTTACCGAGGGGTGAACCGCCACCAGCAGCGGGAGTACCGCCGTCAGGCTGAGCGGCTGGAAGGAACGCTCGGTGTCGTACGGCAGCTTTTTCTGCAGCGACGGATTGAGGGCGTGGCCGATCGCCACCATCAGCAGCGTGTGCCCGTCCGGGTTGGCGCGCGCCGCCATCTCCGCCGCAACGACGCCGTTAGCACCGGCGCGGTTGTCCACGATGACCTGCTGGCCCCAGGCATCGGTGAGCTTCTGGCCGATCATCCGCGCCAGGATATCGGTCGAGCCGCCGGGCGTGAACGGAACGAGGATGCGGATGGGACGGGAGGGGTACTCTTGCGCCGCGGCCCCTCCCGGGACGAGCACCGCAAGAGCAAAGAGGAAGGCGGTAGGCGGAAGGATGAACTTGAACCAAGCCCTTTTTGCCTGGTGCCTTGTGCCTTTTACCTTATTCATCCCTCATCCTTCATCCCTCATCCTATGGTTACGTGACTACGTAACCGCTTGGCGTGCCCAGCACCGTCGTCCGCTCCATGTGGCGCAGTTGCGTCTCGTCGAAATCACCGAGCGCCTGGTGCATGGCGCAGCGGTTGTCCCACACCAGGATGTCGTTCTTGCGCCACTGGTGGCGGTAGACGAACTCCGGCTTGGTGGCATGCTGCACGAGGTATTCGATGAGCGGCGCGCTCTCCTCCTCGGTCAGGCCCTCGAAGCGGCTCACCTTCTCGCCGATGTAGAGCGCCTTGCGCCCGGTCTCCGGGTGCACGCGCACGACCGGCTGTGCCACGGGCGGGTTGAGCTTCTTCTGCTCCGCCTGGCGCGCGATGCCGGTGTTGTCGTTCGCGAGCTTGCGCGTTCCCGACTGGTGGATGCCGTGGAGGCCGGCGATCAGCCTCTTCATTCCGTCGGACAGCGCGTCGTACGCCAGGTACATATTGGCGAACAGCGTGTCGCCGCCGACCTCCGGCACTGCGTAGCTCTTCAGCAGCGAGCCGAGCGACGGCGCGGTGGTGAACGACATGTCGGAATGCCACTGCCGGCCGGTGTACTTGGTGTCGGAGGCCGAGCCATCGGGCTTGGGCTCGTTGGTGACCATCAGCAGTTCGGGGTATTTCGGATGGCGGTCTCGCGGCAGCGACTCGTGCCGGTCGAGCTCGCCAAAACGTCGGCTGAACTCGATGTGCTGCTCGCGCGTGATGTCCTGGTTGCGAAACAGCAGGATGCCGTTGTCGAGAAACGCCCGGTAGATTTCGCCGAACTGCCCTTCGCTCATCGGCTTCGCGACGTCGATTTCGCAGATTTCCGCGCCGAGCGCGTACGAGAGTTTGCGCAGCTTGAGTGACATGCAACCTCCTCCTTGCCGAGGCTGGAGAATGCGGAGCTTACCCCAGCCCAAATATTCCATACAATGAATTGGAGTCATCAGAGTATATCCTTTTGGTTATACTGGCAGAATTCGAATTCGTTGAGATCCCCAGGGAGGAAGCATGCTGCACCTGTTACTGCGGCGCGCAATCGTCGTTTTGCTTGCCGGCATCTCCGCAAGCGCGCTGGCACAAGCCTATCCCGCGAAGCCCATCCGGCTGCTGGTGCCGTTCGGCCCCGGCGGCGTGGGCGACATCACTGCGCGGATTGCGGCTCAGAAGATGGGCGAAGCGATGGGCCAGCAATTCATTATCGACAACCGCCCGAGCGCAGGCGGCATCGTCGCTACCGAGCTCGTGGCGAAAGCGGCGCCCGACGGCTACACGCTGCTGCTGCTGAACAACACGAATGCCGTCAGCGCCGCCATGTTCCGGAAACTTCCCTACGACACGGTCAAGGACTTTGCGATGGTCTCGACCCTGGGCGCCTTCAGCCTGGTGGTCGTGGTCAGCCCCGATTCACCTGCGAAGACGCTCAAGGACCTCGTCAACCAGGCCAAGGCGAGCCCGGGCAAGCTCAACATCGGCACCATCAATATCGGCAGCACCCAGCACCTTTCGGCGGAGCTGCTCAAGGCGGTGGCGGGCGTCGACATGGTGCACGTGCCGTTCAACGCGACGGGCACGGTGCTGACCGGGCTGCGGGCGAACAACGTGCAGGTTGCGATCGATTTCCTGCCGCCGCTCCTGGGGCAAATCAAGGGCGGCGGCCTGCGCGCGCTCGCGGTAACGCCCGCAAGGCGTTTTGCCGTCCTTCCCGACGTGCCGACGGTGGCAGAGGCCGGCGTGCCGGGCTACGAGGTTACGGGCTGGAACGGCATCTCCGCGCCTGCCGGCACGCCACGCGCCATCATCACGCGCCTGAACCGGGAGTTGCACGCCGCGGTCAGCGCGCCCGACGTCACCAAACGCTTCCAGGATCTCGGCGTGGAGCCGAACCTCCGCACGCCCGAGGCCATGCGCGAATTCGTGGTCGCCGAAATCGCCAAGTACAACAAGGTGATCGACACCGCCAAAATTTCCAGACAGTAAGTGCGTGATAAGTGACGAGTGACAAGCGGTAAGACTACCGCGCAGCGGAACGTTTTAAACACCTATCACCTATCACTTATCACCTGTCACGCTCCTGCAGGCAATGCCGCCATACACCCTCCGCCTCCATACCGACCTGCTTTCGTCGAAGTCGGAGTTTGAAATGCCGGCGTGCAATCGCGTCGTGTACGTTCGTGAGGGCGACGCCATCGTGCGCGCGGGTGGACAAGCGTCGGGGCTTGCCGCGAACAGCGCGTGGCACGGGCGCGATACGGTCACCGTGACCGCGGGCACATCGGGCGCCACGCTGCTGCGCTGGGAACTCGTGCCCGGCGGCGCGCGGCCGGGCGAAGCATCGGGAGCCGGTGTTACTTCCGCACTCACGATCTCCCACGCTCTCGAGCTTGAGGACCCGGGCGGTTACCTGATGCGCTGCGATCGCGTGGACTTTCCCCCGGGCGGCATCGCCTACACGCACGTCCATCGAGGTCCCGGCATCCGCTGTCTGCTCGCGGGCAGCATCCGGGTCGAAGTAAACAGAAGCTCACACGACGTCGCGCCGGGCGCGGCGTGGTTCGAAGCC
>Ga0137409_10001890_pt1 | contig 22570 bp, 18 predicted proteins | sample CZODoug1_16funga_FD_122059 | JGI IMG/M metagenome (GOLD analysis project Ga0137409, IMG submission 122059) | Vadose zone soil fungal communities from Angelo Coast Range Reserve, California, USA - CZODoug1_16fungal (Hybrid Assembly) | ecosystem: Environmental > Terrestrial > Soil > Vadose zone...
CGAGGTGCGAAGATCGTCGGCTACATCACGCGCGGCAAAGGCGTGTCGGTCCATTCGGCGACCTGTCCGAACGTCGTCAACCTCCTCTACGACCCGGAGCGGCGCATCGACGTCGAGTGGGACAAGACCGACGCCGTCGCGCGCTACACCGTGAAGCTGACGATGGAGGTCGAGGACCGCAAGGGATTGCTGGCCGCGGTCAGCGCGAAGATCGCGGACATCAACACGAACATCAAGAACATGGAAGCGCACACCGACGATGCGCGGGGCGCGCGCATCGACGTGACCGTCGAGATCAACGACCTCAAGCACCTCGAGAAGGTGATCAAGTCGCTTCGGGGTGTCGAGGGAGTGCTCGGCGTCGAGCGGGCGGGGCGAGCCGGGTGACGCACTTGGGGACTAGGGACTAGGGACTAGGGATTAGGGATTAGCACTACTTTGTCAGGTTCAAATGATCGCACCTGACGATTTCAGACGTCCGAACTTGTACTAATGACGAGAGTTTCGTACGCTGTCGCGCGTGACCGGGCCGTCGGCTCGAGCGCTTCTGCGCCGGTTCGGACAGTTTGCCGACCAGTTCGGCGGTTGCTTCACGCGGCGGCCGCAGCGGGAGGCGGCCAGTCAATACATCGAGGCCCTCTTCAACGACAGCGAGCGGAAGTCCATGCAGGCGATGCATGGACGGCTCAGCGACCCGGTCAGTTACCAAGCGCTGCAGCATTTCATCACCGACTCGCCGTGGGAGGCGGCGCGGCTGTGGAAGCGCTTGCACGCGCAGATCCCGGTGCGCGGCGGTATTCTGGCCCTCGACGACACGAGCTTTCCCAAGCAGGGCAAACACTCCGTCGGGGTGAAACGCCAGTACTGCGGGGCGCTGGGCAAAGTGGCCAATTGCCAGGTCGCGGTCTCGACCGTCCTTTTCGGCGACGCGCTCGCGTGGCCTCTCAGTTTCGAGCTGTACCTGCCGCGCGAATGGTTCACGGATGCGACGCGTCGCACCAAGACGCGTATTCCGGCCGGCGTGCGATTTCGCGAGAAGTGGCGGATCGCCCTGGCCCATATCCGCCAGGTGCGGAAGGCGGGGTTCCACCTGACCGCCGTCGTGGCGGACGCCGATTACGGCTCGACGGCCGCATTTCGCGGCGGGCTCGAGCGGCTCGGATTGCGCTACGGCGTGGCGATCCGCTGGTTCTTGGTCATGTGGACGCCGGGGGCGCGGCGCACCCAGACGGCGGCCGAGATCGCCGCGGCGATTCCCGACCCCGACTGGCAGCGCGTCTCCTGGGCCGACGGAACCAAAGGGCCGTTGGCCGCCCGATTCACGGCCATCCGTGTCCGCCCGGCCAAGAGCCGCGGCGAGCGGTGGCTCTTGTGCGAGCGCTCGCTGATCGACGACGAGCGGAAATACTATTTGCTCAACCTCGACGCCACCGCCTCGCTGCGCGACTTGGTCACGCTGGCGCGCAGTCGGTGGCCCATCGAGCAACAGTACCGCGAGCTCAAGGACGAACTGGGCATCGACCATTTCGAAGGGCGCAGTTATCGCGGCTGGACGCATCACACGGTCCTCACCGCGATCGCCTTCACGTTTCTCCAACTCGAACGGCGGCGCGCCGACGACGAGCCTCGCCCGACGTTGCCGCACGTCCGCTCTTGGGTTCGAGAGATCATGGCGGTGCTCTATGTGATCGGCAATCGCAAGTTGTTGAATCTACTCGTCAGCTTCCAGCGGAATCCACCGCTGAGAAGGTGACAAAGTAGTGCTAATCCCTAATCCCTAAACTAACCTATTGGCTCGAAAGAAGACCCCGCTCGGAGGCGACCGCAACGGCTTGCGCGCGGTTGTCGGCGCCAAGTTTGTTGAAGATGGCCGTCACGTGGAACTTGACGGTCCGCTCTGAAATCGAGAGCGCTGCCGCGATTTGGCGATTGGACTGACCGGCGGCAACCAGCCGCAGCACGCCGCGCTCTCGAGCGCTGAGCAGACCGGTTCGACCACGCGGCCGTGTCACGCCTTCGACGAGCTTCGCGGCGATGCGCGGACTCAGGTACGACTCGCCGGCGTGAACCTGTCGTACCGCCTTGGCGATCTCCGCCGCCGGCGATCCCTTCAGCAGGTAGCCTCGCGCCCCGCCCCGAATCGCGCGAAAGACATCATCGTCTGCTTCGTACGCCGTGAAAACGACGATGCTGCGGCGCTCGCGGGCGAAGCTTGCAACGCCGTCGAAAGCGTCGGCATCAGGCAGCTTGAGATCCAGGAGGATGACGTCGGGGTTGAGCTTCGCGGCCAATCGAAGCCCCTCGCTGATCGTGTCGGCCGCTCCAACGACGTCGATGTCGCGTTCGCGCTCGAGCACCATCGTGACCCCTTCGCGGACGATCGGATGATCCTCGACGATGAGGACTGTGATCATGCCGGGCGGTCCAGCGGAACGGTCACGGTGACGGTCGTGCCGCGTCCGGGTGCGCTCAGGATCGTGGCGCGGCCGCCCACGGCGCGCGCGCGGTCTTCGATGCCCGACAGGCCGAACCCGCGAACGCGCGCGCCGCGCATGCGGAAACCGACCCCGCCGTCCGACACGGTCAGACGAAGCTGACGGCGCACGACGTCGAGCCGAAGCGAGACCTCGCGCGCGCCAGCGTGCTTCCGAACGTTCGTCAGCGCCTCGCCCGCGATTCGGAACAACTCGGACTCCATCTCCGCCGGGAGCGGACCGACATCGGCCATGTCGACGCGAACGCGCACGCCGGTGTCGGCCGTGAACCGACGTGCGAGCGCGCCGAGCGCCTCGGCGAGCGACCGGTTCTCGAGCGGCGACGCACGCAGGCTCGTGATGGATCGCCTGGCCCCTTCGAGGCCCTGACGGGCCGCTTCCAGCGCCAGGTTCAGCGCCGGCCGCGCCTCGTTGCGCGGCTCGAGATGCGACAGGCCCGCTTCGATGTGCAGTCCGACCGCCGTGAATTCCTGCGCGAACGTGTCGTGGACGTCGCGGGCGATGCGCGATCGTTCGTCGGCGCGGGCGTGCTCGATCGATTGCTCGCCCAGACGCGCCCGCTCGATCGCCACGCCGACCTGATCGGCAATCGTGGTGAGCAGATCGAGCTCTTGTCGCGTCAGCCGGCGCCATCCGCGCATCGCGAGGTTCATCACGCCGAGCGGCCGATCCGCCGCGTAGAGCGGCACGCTTGCGTGGCAGCGCAGGCCGTGCGTCGCCGCGGTCTCATGCGATTCCACGGCCGGGGCGAGCCGGCTGCACTCGACCACATCGATATTCCGCGCGTCCAGCTGCCCGCTCTTGAACAGCTCGAGGCACCAGCACGATCGTCCGGTCATGCGGACGGGCTCCTGCAGGTACGGAGGGAGACTCTGCACCGCGGCGTTGTAGAAGCGATCGGAGGCCGGGTCGCGCAGCCAGACCCACCCTGTCTCCACCCCGAGGAGGTCCGCCATGCGGCGCAGCGCCTCGCTGGTGGCGCGCTGCTCCGTCGTCGCGCTGTTGAGCGCTTCGGCGACTTCCTTGAGCACGCGGAGCGCCCGCGTTTGCGAGAGCGGGCGGCGACTCCCACGCCGGGAGGCGCCACGCGTCCGAGATCTTCGTTGACGGACACCCACGAAATGGGATTCTAATCTGGCAGCCGTCCTTCGTATGTTGAAACACCTATCCGCTGCCACGACCCGCGCCGCCACGTCGGTCCGCATGCTCTTCGACCAAACGCGGCAGCTGCTGGCACCAGGACAAGTCATCGCCAGCCCGGAAACGCAGCTCCGGTACCGCATCGAACGGCTGCTCGGCGCAGGCGGGTTCGGCCAGGTCTATCTCGCCAGGCGGCTCGGTCGATCGGCGATCGTTCCCGAGATCATCTGCATCAAGGTGAGCGCTCGCATCGACGGCTGGCTGCGCGAGGCGTACTTCGGGCAGCTGCTGGACGGACATGCGCGGGCGATTCGCGTGTTCGACACGTTTCCGTTGCTGCGCATCGACGGGCCGGTCCTCTACTGCCTCACGCTCGAGTACGCCCGCCACGGCGACCTGGGCGCGTTCCTTTCCCGCACCGGCAAGGGCTGGTCTGAAACGATCGCGCGGCGCGAAATCGCGGGGATCCTCCACGTCCTTGGCAAGCTGCACCGCGGTCAGACGCTCCATCGCGACCTCACGCCGTTGAACGTCTTCGTCTGCGACGGCCGGCGGCTGAAGCTCGGGGACTTCGGGATCGTGCGCCAGCAGAGCGACCGGCGCGGCATCACCGCACGCACGATGAACGCGCTGACGGCGCCGAGCGACATCCTCGCGCGCGCCGTCCCGAGGTGGCAGGCGCGAGACGATGTGTATCAAGTGGGGCAGCTGCTGGGGATGCTGATCAAGGGGGACGCGCGGGCGCGGATTCGCCCGCACGAGATTCGCCGGCTCGCGTGCACCGATCACCTGAAGGAGATCGTGTACCGCTGCATCGGCGAGCGGCGGAAGCGGTACGAGAGCGCCGACGAAATGATCGACGCGCTCAGCCATCCGCCCGCTGCGCTGAAGGTCGGTGTGCTGCGGTCGCTCAAGGGCGTCCACCTCGCCTTCACCGGAATTCTGAGCAAACGCCGCAGTGAAGCGGTCCGGGCCGCGCGGCGCGCCGGCGCGATCATCCACGGCATGCCCTCCGTGAAGACGACCGTCGTCGTCCGGGGGCGGCCGAACCCGCTGCAGGCGGCGGGCCGGGATGCGGGGCTGAAGTTGATGGAGATCAAGCGGCTGCGCCAGAAGGGGCACCGGATCACCCTGCTCAACGAGACGCAGTTCTGGCGCCTCGCGACGCTCAATCGGCGGAGACGACGTTGAAACCGACAGGCGATCGGTGGGTTACGGAATTGCGATCCGACTCGAGAGACAGCGAGACAAAAGTCTGCCCTGGAAGCGACTTTTGTCTCCCGTTTCCGCATGGTCGGTCTCCCGCCCTGGCGGTCAACTATCGCCGAACCAGCCCTTTGCAGTCGCGACGCCCGAGAGAACGTCACGGTCAGCCGTGGACGACCGTTTGCTATCGCTACTCAGATGCAGGAACTCTTCGCTCGCACGCTCTCGGAGGGCCTTCAGGCCTTCATGCCGGCCGCGGTCTGGCTGGTCTGGCTTCGTCGTAGCGGTCGGGTCGCGATTCTTTCGACCGCACGGCTGGGGCTCGTTGGTGCCATCCCGCTCACGGCGATCGCCGGCTGGCTGTTTCAGAGCAGCCAATATCAGGCCCGATGGGAATCGCTGATGGCGATCGGCGCGACCGGTCTCGTTTTGGCAGCCGGAATGGGCGTCTGGCGGGGAATCTCAGCTCCCGAAACATCTTCTTCCGATCGACGCCGCGTGCTGTGGCTGGTCGCCCTTGCAGCGGCGGCTGCCTTGATTGTCGTCCGTCAGACGATGGTGATGGCTGCCGTATTCGGTGCCGCGGCTATCCAGATGCGTTCGCTCGATGCTACTGTGGCGGTTGTCGGCGCGGCTGCGCTGGCGTTTGGCGTCGCAGGCGCTTGCGTCCTGGTTGGCAACCGGCTGCCGCAACGCGGAGTCCTCGGCGCCGCGAAAGCGTTTGCTGTCCTGTTCCTCGCACAGGTCGCGTTCTACGCAGTTCATAAATCCGCTGAAGCTCGCTTCCTGCCGTGGAGCGAGGTGCTCGATGCCGCGACCGAGCCGTACGGCCCTGACAGCATTTTCGGCCGCTATGTCAGCTACCTCCTCGTCGGCCTGCCTGCCGTGGCCGCCGGGTTGAGCGTGACGCGCGGCCATGATCGCAGGGACCGGAACTGGCGTCCGTCGGTCGTCCTGGTGCGGCGAGCCGCTCTGGCCGCCTCTGGAATCATCATCGCAGTGTCCATCGTGCTTGCGGGCACGAAGGCGCGTGGCTCGAGCGCGCCGCGCGTGAGCGAGACCGCCGGAGCGGCTCCGGCGATCGAGTTGACGTCCGCCGCTCCGGCGATCGAGCTTACGTCGGTCGCCGCTGCGCCGCACCTGGTCTTTCTCTCAAAGAATATCGACGCGAATTACACCGTGCTCAGCGTCGCGCCGCTGCAGGCGCCGTCTGCGGCGCGAGCCCCGGGCGGGCTGCGCTGCGAGCGAGTATCGTTCTCGGTGGGACAGGGCATCTGTCTGCAGGCCGACCGCGGTGTCTTCACGACATATCGAGCGGTGCTGTTCAACGAGCGACTGCAATCACGCATGTCATTCAAGCTCGAGGGAAGTCCGAGTCGGACGCGCATTTCCTCTGATGGCCGCGTAGGCGCGATTACCGTCTTCGTGACCGGCCAGGCGCACGGTTATGCATCGTCGTCGTTCTCCACCAAGACGATGCTCGTCGACATGGCGAGCGGCGACGTGCTCGGCGATCTCGAGCAATTCGCCACCTGGCGTGACGGGAAACGATTCAGCGCCACCGATTTCAACTTCTGGGGAGTCACCTTCGCGCGCGACAGCAACACCTTCTACGCCTCCCTGGGAACGGGCGGAAAGACGTACCTGGTCCGGGGCGACCTCGGACTTCGCAAACTCTCGGTCCTGCATGAGAACGTCGAGTGCCCGTCACTGTCGCCGAACAATCGCTTGATCGCGTACAAGAAGAGGGTCGGCCCGAACCTCGCCCCTTGGCGTTTCTATGTCCTGGACCTTGCGACGATGAACGAAAGGCCGATCGAGGCGGAGACGCGCTCAATCGACGACCAGATCGAGTGGCTCGACGACTCGCAGGTGCTGTACGGCGCGCAACGGTCCTCCCAGTCGGCAATTGTCGACGTCTACGTCGCGTCGATTGAGGGACGCGAACCTGCCCGTGTATTTCTGCCGGCGGCTGAATCTCCCATCGTCGTCCGCTGACAGCCACGACGCGCCGCGTCGCTGCGTCGGGCTCTGAAAGCCCACAAAAACCCGTCCGCGGTTTCGCGGGTTCGGCAATGACGCGCGCGGATCGTTATTCTGTTGCTTAAGTTCCTAGCACCGTGCTAGAAAAGTAAGCAATGAAGCCCGCGTCACGCCCCAGCCTCAGCCGCCGCGAGCGGGAAATCATGGACGTCCTCTACCGGCGCGGCGGCGCCACGGTCGGCGAGGTGATGGCCGAGCTCTCGGGCGACCCCGCCTACTCCACCGTTCGAGCGCAGCTCCGGGTCCTCGAGGAAAAAGGGCATGTCCGCCACGAGGAGCAGCGACTCCGCTATCTTTACATCCCCACAATTCCGCGGCATTCGGCCCGGAAGTCGGCTCTGAAACATCTGATCGACACCTTCTTCGATGGGTCCGGCGCAAAAGTTGTCGCGGCGCTGCTCGGCGGCGAGGCGGCGAGGCTCAGCGACGATGACCTGGACCGCATCGCGAAGCTGGTGAGAAACGCCCGGAGCGAGTCGCGGTGAGGCTGCTGCTCGACCTGGCGATTCGATCGTCGATCCTCGTGTTCGTGGCGCTCGCGGCCGGTGCGCTGCTCCGACGGCGCTCGGCAGCGCTGCGCCACTGGGTCCTCGCCGCCGGCGTCTTCTCAGCAGCGGCCATTCTCCCTTTCAGCCTCGTGCTGCCCGTCTGGCACGTGCCAATCTACGCGGCGGCGCCCGCACCAGGGCAGGCGCGGGCCCCGCGTGCCGTGGCTCCGCCCGCCTCTGCGATGTCGCCAGGTGATCAGGCGCCATCGGAGCTTGCACGCTCGCTGCCGTGGATTGCGATCGGCTGGGGGATGGGGTTTGCCGCCGGCGTGGTGATGCTGCTGGCAGGCTTCGGCCATCTCGTGAGGACGGCGTCGCGCGCCGAGCGCCTGGAGGACGGCCACTGGCCGCGGCTCGCCGAGCAGGTGTCAGCGGCTTACGGGTTGAGGCGGTCCGTCGCCCTCCTGCAGACCGATTCTCCGGAGATGCTCGCGACCTGGGGGCTGTTTCGACCGCGCGTGCTCCTCCCGGCGCATGCGCGTCAGTGGAGCGAGGATCGGGCGCGCGTCGTGCTGTGCCACGAGCTGGCGCACATCAAACGCCGTGACTGGTTCGTGCAGATCACCGCGGAAGCTCTGAAGACCGTCTACTGGTTCAATCCGCTCCTGTGGATCGCGTGCGTCCGCTTGCGGCGCGAGAGCGAACAGGCATGCGACGACGCGGTGCTCGATGCAGGCGTCGCGCCACGCGAGTACGCCGCCCATCTGCTGGATCTCGCCAGGAGCTGTCGCCGACCCGCGTCCAGTTGGTCAACGGCGATGCCGATCGCCCGCCCGTCAACGCTCGAAAGGAGAATTGCCGCCATGTTGAACCCTGCTCTCAATCGCGAGACGCTCACGCATCGCGCCATCATCGTCACCTCCGTGGCGCTGTTGAGCATCACGCTTCCGATCGCCGCGTTCCGCGCGGCCGCGCAAAACTCGCCCGGTACGTTTTCGGGGACCGTCTACGACGCAAGCGGCGCGGTGCTGCCGCAGGTCGACCTGACGCTCGAGGACGCCCAACAGGTCAAGCATCAGGCCACAACCGATGCGTCCGGACGCTTCGAGTTTCCGCTTGTCGGCCCGGGCCGCTATGTGCTCGAGGCATCGCTCCTCGGGTTCCGGCCGCTGCGCCATGCGTTCGAGCTGCGCCAGCCTCGGGACTGGGATCAGGCGGTCACGTTGCAGGTCGGCCCGCTCCGCGAAACGATCATGATCACCGCGCGTCGCGCGCCGGGGACCGGAACACCTTCGCGCGCGGCACGCACCGGCGCTCCACTCAGAGTCGGCGGAAACATTCGCACACCGGGCAAGCTGCATGACGTCAGGCCAATCTATCCCCAGACGATGCGCGACGCTGGCCTGGAGGGCATCGTCCCGATGGAAGCGCTGGTCGGCCGCGACGGCGACGTGCTGTCGGTTCGAGTGCTCAGCGCCCAAGTCCACCCCGAGCTCGCGATGGCGGCCGTCGATGCGGTCCGGCAATGGCGGTTCGATTCCACATTGCTGAACGGCGAAGGCGTCGAGGTGGTGATAACGGTGTCGGTGCAGTTCAGCCTGGCGGACTAATGCCTGGGTCGGCTTTGCGGATCAGGGCGACGAGTCGAGCCGCTCTTCCCGTGGTCGGCTAGTTCGACCAGCGCTGGCGCCGCCAGCGGACCGAGTTGACCGATGACGCTGGCGTGTTTCAAGTACGTCTCGATTGAGGCCACGACTATCCGCGCCTCGAGCGTAACCAGACTAATGCCGGCGACCGACATCAGCATCCATGCGTCGACGACGATGCCTTTGTCGAGCACCCGGTCGAGCACGTCGATCATGTTCGCAGGCCCTGACGGCCGTTCAAGATGCATCGGTCATGGAATCCTTCACGCGCGCGTCACCAGCTTGGCAGGTGTGGTCATCGGGATGTCGCAAAACCAGTCACCCTAGCGGGAGAGAGCCCTCGTCCGTCAGATCCTGCTGCTGTTTCCGATGGATTTGAAGGGTACTTCGAGACCGGAGCAAAGTTGTTGCCATCAACAACGCGCTCGGCTCTCCGCCGCTACGGATCGCGCTTCGTGTCGCTTCAACGCCGTAGAAGTTTTTTTCTGTCACATCCGCTGCGTCGAGCTCTTCATCGGCATTGTCGCGGTCGCCCGGTCGCATCTTGCGTCCGGCGTAGCCCATCAGGATCGGGAGTTCGTCTAGTCGAACAGTAATTTCTCAGACACGCCCCGTGGACTTCCCAGACCCGGCCACCCGAACAGTTGCAGGTCAAACCCTTCAAGGTTTCGATCAAGAGCCACAGTTCATAAGAGTCTCCGGAGGATGGGCCTGATATAGGCCCCGCCTACGTACTCCGTGGTCGCAGCCGCGTGAGCCTCACGAAGCATGCTGGAGGACGGAGAAGGTCAGCCACGGAGAGACGGAAACACAGAAACCACGGAGAAAAAGAAGGCAGGCATACCCTGACGATTCTGTCGAAGGCTCATCAGTTCTGTCTTCCTGTCCAGCCTCACGCCGCGAAATCGAGCGGCCAGCCGGCCCGAGTCGCACCGCTGCGCTGGCCCCGGCTTTGCGGTCTGCTAAATCAGCGGAGTCCCTCTTTTCGATAAACGCAAACCTGCTGAGAAGCGGGAATGCAAAGGCGTGGGTCACGCATCGACCCGCTAGCCGATTTACCGAAGGATGAGGTCTTCTTCCCTAGGTCATGGGACCTTCCGCAGGTGAAAGGTGTCGCCATGATCGCGGGCAAACGCTGGCACGACGATTTCGGAGTCGCGCTGGCGCTCATCTTTGCGGTTGTTGTGTCGTCATCCGCGCCGGCCGGCGCGGTTGACAGCGGCTACGCGAGGAACTTGTGGTGGAACGCGGACGGGACGCGCTATTTGCACCTCAACGCGACCGGTACTCCGAATGCGGGTTTCTTGGCTGTGATCAACGTGGCAACAGGGTTGACCACGCACGATCGAATTCCGATTGGCACCTTGCCCGGAGACGAAGGCTTCGATCCCGTCGATCCGAACGTTCTCTACTATCACGCCTCGAGCACGATCCACAAAGTCACGCTCAACGTGGACGGCACGTGGCTGGACGCCGTCTACTTTACGGCCCCCGGCGCAGCCGCGCTCGCATCACTGGGTTCAACGATCAACTGGCTCGACGCGAGCGGGCGGTACCTTGTGGTGCGCTACGGCCCCGAGCCGTCCGTGCGGCTCTACGACCGGCTGAACATGGCCGCGGGTCTCTACGCGAACGCGATCGACGGATCCAGGATCATCGACAAGGGTTCTTACATCGGAATCACTCCTGACGGCCAGTTCCTGGTCGACATCGGGCAGGGCGTAAGCTGGAAGATCGATCACGCCGGGCGCTCGGTGGCCGCCGCGTCGATGCCTTTGTTGTCGATGACGATCAACGGGTCGCTCGCGCCGGTCGCGGACACGGCGACGGCGACGGCCAGCGCCTCCGCCGGCACCGTCGGCGTCCAGTTCAAGCTCGACGGCGCAAATTTCGGCGCCGAGGTGACGACCGCGCCGTACGCGGTCTCCTGGTCGACCGCACCCGCAAACAGCAGCAGCCGCCGGCTATCGGCCGTCTCCCGCGACGCCGCGGGTAATCAGACCACGAGCGCCGCCGTCACCGTCGTGGTGAGCGGCGACACGACCCCGCCCGTCATCTCGAGTGTCACGGTCTCGACGATCATCGCGTCCGGCGCGACGATCGCCTGGACGACGAATGAAGCCAGCGATTCGCAGGTCGACTACGGCTTGACGACGGCCTACGGCACCACGAGCGCGCTGAACGCCACGCTCGTCACCGCGCACTCCGTGAGCCTGAGCGGGCTCACCGGCAGCACGCTCTATCACGTCCGCGTCCGGTCGCGCGACGCCGCCGGCAATCTCGCCCTCTCGGGCGACATCACGCTGACGACGCTCGCGGCGCCGGACCTCACGCCGCCCACCGTGTCCATCACCGCCCCTGGCGGAGGCGCCACCGTCTCGGGCACCGCGACGGTGACGGCGACCGCCAGCGACAACATCGGCGTCGCCGGTGTCCAGTTCAAAGTCGATGGTGCCGCGCTCGGCAGCGAAGTCACGGCGGCGCCGTATTCCGTCTCCTGGAACACCCGCGGTTCCGCCGATCTCGTCTTCGGCGTCACCAAGGTGGCCGTCGGCCCCATGACGATCGGTGCGGGCACCGCTTTTACCAGCCGCCTGAGCGTCACGTGTCCGTCCTGCGCCGGGGACGACACGGTCAGCGAGGACAAAATCCAGTCCGCGGCGGGCTCGGCGACGGCGACCTTTACCTTCAGCGGGCCGGCCCACTACCTCGCCCAGGTGGCGGCGTTCAAGGCCGCGTCCACGCCGGTTTACGTGCAAGGCGCCACTGCCACGAGCAACACCAGCGGCACCACGATCGCGCAGGCGTTCGCCGCCCCGGCCACCGCGGGCAATCTCATCGTGGTCGTCGTGGGCTGGCAGACCAACGCGGCCCTGACGGTGACCGACAGCCAGGGCAACAGCTATGCAGTGGCGACCACGGCCTACGATGCCGTCAATGGCCAGAGCCTTTCGATCCTCTACGCCGCCAACGTCAGGGGCGGCGCCACTACCGTGACGGCAGGCTTCGGCGCGGCGACGCCCTCCGTCCGGCGGTTGGAGATTCATGAATACGCGGGGCTCGCGACGACCAACCCGCTGGACGGCACCGCGACGAACATCGCCGATGCCGTGACGACGGCCGACGCCGTTACCAGCGGCGCGGCTGCGACGACGGTCATCTCGCCGGCGACCGACGGCAGCCACACGCTCACCGCCGTCGCGCGCGACGCGGCGGGCAATCAGACCACGAGCGCCGCGGTCATCGTCACGGTGAGCAACGACACGACGCCGCCGGTGATTTCGAGTGTCTCCACGTCGGCGATCACCGCGACCGGCGCGACGATCAGCTGGACGACGAATGAGGCGAGCAACACGCAGGCCGAGTACGGCCTGACGGCCGCCTACGGCAGCACGAGCGCGCTGAACGCCATGCTCGTCACCGCGCACTCCGTCAGTCTGAGCGGGCTGACCGGCGGCACGCTCTATCACGTTCGCGTGCGCTCGCGCGACGCCGCCGGCAATCTTGCCCTGTCGAGCGATACGACGCTCACGACGCTCGACGGCACGCCGCCGTCGGTCTCGATCACCGCGCCGGCCGCCGCGGCAATCGTCTCTGGTTCGGTCACGGTGACGGCGACTGCGAGCGACAACGTCGGCGTCGCCGGCGTACAGTTCCAACTCGATGGCGCGCCGCTCGGCAGCGAGGACGTTCTCGCTCCTTATACCGTGGCGTGGAATACGACCACGGCGTCAGCGGGTCTTCATACGCTCACGGCCGTTGCGCGCGACGCGGCGGGCAACCGAACGACCTCGGCTGCGGTCATCGTCACCGTGGCCAACTCAGCCCGCCAGGTGAGCCTGGCGTGGGATCGTAATACCGAGCCGAACATCTCGGGGTACAAGGTTTACGTCGGTACGACCAGTGGTGTGTATGGGGTCCCCCTGGACGTCGGTAACGTCACCGCCTACACGGTCACCGGCCTTGCGGCAGGAACTGCCTACTACATCTCGGTGACGGCGTACGATCAGACCGGTCTCGAGAGCGGTTTTTCGAACGAAGTCACCGCGATCGTTCCTTAGCAGCCCGTGGTGAAAGTCTGACGTCGCACCGAGACGGGCGAGGCGCCCCGATGGCAAGGCGCGACGACCGAGAATACCGGGAGTATTTGAGCGAGGAGCAACGCAGCTAGCGGGGATGCATCGCCCGTCGAATGCAGCCAGACTTTCGCCACGGGCTGTTAGATGAGGAGAGTGCATCAGAAGAGACGAAGACATGCGGCACAAACAAACGATTGTGCTTTCCGCTGCGTTGCTGTGCTTTGCAACCTTACGCCGAAGCACAGTCGATACGGGTCCCGGGCCCGCCTCGCCGACGAACTTGAGAATCGTGCCTTGATCGCGCGCAAGCGCGGCGATCTGAGGGGCGTGCGCACCGCCGCGCAACGCGATCACCGTTCAAGCGTTCTGCTCTTCGAGGGTGAAGGCGAGCGTGTCGTCAACGAGCATCGCAAACGCGAGGCTGGCGCGCTCCTTGCCCACACCTTCGATGCGCCATCCGCTTCCGTCGCGCACGACGCTCATCCGGCTTCTCTCGCGCCACCAGCGATCCACGTCACGAGGGAGAGCAATCCACGTCCGGCCCGCGTCACGCACGCGCGCGAGGTGCTCTAGAAGCGCCTGATACGTGGACCGCGCTCGTTTGGCAATGATGTAGTCGGGATGGACGATGAAGCTGGCCAGGCCGTGTCGCTGCGTGACCGCGGCGACCTGGTGTTTCCAGACATCGATCGAGTAGTCGTTCAGGATGTGGAACAACGTGTAATCCTGGATTGTCGTGAGCGGAAGCTCCAGGATTCTCCCGATGAAGAATGGCATCGCCGTGCAGCAGCCGCCCCGCTGAGGATCCAAATGGGCGACGCTCGGCACCGACATGTCGTAAGAAAAATCCAGCGCGTCGAACCACGCCTGGTTTCGATAGAGCGCGCCCGATCGGAAGCCGACTGCGCCATATTGGCTTCCATACTCATTGATCCGCTCGACCGAGCGGCAGAAGTCTTCGCGGCTGGAGAAGAGCCGGCCGTTATGGTTCAGATCGTGAACGTTGATCTCGAACCCACGACTTCTGATCTCTTCGAGGAGAGTTTCTGGGACTGGATAGCGTCCCTCCGGCACGATCTGGAAGGCGGCTTTGATCCCGACCGAATCGTCCAGATCCATCAGTTGCGAACAGAAATTCCGGCCGGACAGCTGTTCGACGTCATGAGTCATGATCGTGCAGCTCGTCGCACGATCCGGCCAGAACCAGACAAACGGGACGGTCTCGACCGATTGTGCCTTCATGCTCAGGACGAGCAGCCGCTCGAGGCACTGCTCTACGGTTCGATCGACCGGCCAGCGCGGGAAGCGGATGTCTTTCCAGTCGCTCAGGTATGCTCTCTGAATATGTCGCCGGATGGGAACTGGCAAGAACGGGCGCATCCAGTAGTAGAGGCTCCGTGCCATCGACTGGCCACGAAACCCGGATCCGTTTCTACTTCCGTTGTTTCGGTACCGTTCATACCGGAGGTTGTCGATGACTTCGCTGGGATCGAACGGAAGTCGAACGCTGCCTCCGCTGGTTGTGACATCGGCCAGGGCATCGTAGAGCGGGCCAGTGGGCTGCTTGCTCCGGGATCCAGACGACGAGCTCCCATAACAAATCGTCTCGAGGCCAAAGCAGAAATATCCCGGATCGTCGCAGAGCTCTCCGGCGAGCTCGAAACCTGCGACGTTCTCGGGACAGCGATAGTGGTCGACAATCGCCTGGTTTGCTGCCTTCATTGCACACAGCAACGTCGATACTGGTCCTTTCGGCTTCGGCGGAAAGGCGGGTCCAGTGCCTCTTTGGCTGGCATCTGGCGACGACCGTCCTCGCTCTGAAATCGCCCGCAGCGCGGCTTCTCTGTGCGCTTCGACCTTGCGCGTCAAAGATAGTGCGCGGAGAGTACGAACAACATCACCCGGAGGTGACCACTGTCGTGGCACTTCCGGAGGAGTGGCTGGAGGTTGCTGTTCGCTCACACTGGACGTGGTGAGGCATGAGCGGCGCCGGCGTGATGACGACGATTGTGTACATCGCTCATCAGTTCCGTCGCGGTCAACAGTTTTCAGGTTCTCGAAATTGCGCTTCCTGTCGGATCCAGTCCACCGGGCGGCTGGCCCCGGCTTTGCTGTCTTGATCAATCGGCGGAGTGCGTCGTTTCGACGAAGGCGGGCCCCTCTGAGCGGTGGAGACGCCGGGCCACGGATCGGAAAATGAGACCGAACACGTCATTTCTGTTGTCGCTCGTCTTGCTTTGCTGTTCAACGCCTTCGTACGCGCAGACCGGGATCATCGATCCGGGCCGGCGCGTCGACTGGACGAATGCCGGCATACCGGGCGGCATTCCGAATCGCACCGTCATCTGCGCCACGCTCAATCCGGGCGTGACGGCCTCGCAGATCAACGCTGCAATCGCTGCGTGCAACAACGGAGTCGTGTTTCTGAATGCCGGGACCTTCACCCTCTCGTCCGGGATTGACTTTGCCGGGAAGAGCAATGTGACGCTCCGCGGCGCCGGCCCGGATCAGACAACGCTTGTCTTTACCGGGAACGTGAATTGTTGGGGACAAGGCGCATCGATCTGCGTCAGGAACGGGGACCTGAGCTGGGCTGGCGGGCCGGCCCATACCACGACGTGGACGAGCGGTTACGCCAAAGATGCGACGCAGATCACGCTTGGCAGCACTTCCGGCCTCGCAGTGGGCAACATCCTCATTCTCGATCAAGATAACGATACGACCGACACCGGCGCGGTGTATGTCTGCGACACCAACACGGCATGCGCGACGGATACGAGCTCGAGCTCCAGCTCGCCTGGCCGGAACATCAACGGCGTCGATCGAAATCAGCTGCAGTTCGTCCTGGTGACCGCCATCAACGGCAGCACGGTCACCATCTCGCCCGGACTCCACATGCCGAACTGGCGTGCCGCAAAGAACCCTGGCGCCTGGTGGGCGACCACGCAAGCGACCATGGACGGAGTCGAGAGCCTGGCCATCGATAACACGAGTGGCGGTCAAAAAGCGGGCGTCTTCTTTTTCAATGCCTACAAAGGATGGGTCAAGAACGTCAAGTCTCTCAACGCCAACCGGGACCACGTCTGGCTCTATCAATCGGCGCGCATCGTCATCCAGGACAACTACTTCTACGGGACACAGAATGCGGCGTCGCAGAGTTATGGCGTCGAGACGTTCATGAGCTCTGACGATCTCGTGATCAACAACATCTTCCAGCACGTCACGACGCCCATCCTCGAGGGCAACTCTTCAGGGGCCGTCTTTGCGTACAACTTTGCGACCGACATGTACTACTCGCTGAGTCCAGGCTGGATGATGCCGAGCGTATTCACCCATGACGCCGGCACCGGGATGAATCTGTTCGAGAGCAACGCGATGACCGGGTACAACCAGGACAACATCCACGGAAGCCACAATTTCGCGACGGTCTTCCGCAATCAGCTCACGGGGTTCGAGCCAGGCAAAATCCAGCAGACAAATCCGGTCATCCTGGCGGCGCACAGCCGATACGCCAATCTCGTGGGCAATGTGCTGGGGACCTCTGGCGTTCAAACCATCTACGAAGACTCGCAGGCTTCCGGGACCACGAGCCTTCCCGACAAGTCGATCTATCTCCTGGGGTGGTCAGGGGCCGCGGGAACAATCGTCAGCGGGATGCCATACGATCCGCTCGTCGCGACCACCGTGCTCAGGTGGGGCAACTACGACTACATGACGCGGCAGACGCGATGGAACGCGTCGGAGATTCCTGCCGGCAACGCCGTTCCCCCCAGTCAAACCCTGCCGGCGTCCTTCTTCCTTTCCGCGAAACCGACCTGGTGGGGCAGGATGCCGTGGCCGGCGATCGGGCCGGACGTGACCGGCGGCCAGGATCCGTCGGGACACGTGTTCGCCATTCCGGCTCAAGTCTGTTACAACACCACTCCGAAGGATGGCAACGGTATTCTGATCTTCAACGGCGACCGCTGCTACATCACGACTGGACCCCAGGCTCCGACGAACCTCAGGATCGTTCCGTGACCTTTCGCAGCCTGCGCGGATAAGCGCGGGTCAGAGACGATTGTCGTCTCGGCCGGCCCGTGTCTCACACCAGATCCGGGTGGCATTGTATTTCTGCGAGATCGCTCCGGCGTCCGAACGACCAGAGGATCCAGCCAAGCTCGTAGCTGCGGCACTCGAGGCGGAGCTCCACCTCCGAAGAATCGATCAGCGAGCCAGAGCGACCGCTGAGTGTATTCACGATAGCGCGGGCGGCTCGTTTCCGTTTATCGTCGAGCTCACCCTTCCGGACCTGAGAGCGGCACATCATGCCCAGGTGCTTCCAGAGCATTGAACGGTTCAATTGATTCTGTCCGAGGATCCATCTGAATCCCCTGACCAGCGCCTCGGTGGCGCCAGGAACATCGTGCTGTTCCGCGCACTCCAGAAATGCCGGCGCCATGCCTGCCTGGTGCACTGAATACACTTCGTACCAATCGACGACGCGCCTCCCCGGCGTGTAGAAGAACCAGGGCCATTCTCCGCGCGGGCCCTGCAATTCGATGAGCGTGCGCGTGGATGCCTTTGCGAGCGCCAGCGCGCGCTTGTTCCCGCTCCATTCGCCGAATTTGTAGCACGCCAGCGTCAGATACGTGTGGGTCGCGAACGAGGAGAAGCGGCGTCGCGCGCCGATGGCCGCATCGTAGAACAGGCCGCTCGGACAACTGTAGCGCTCGCTCAGGAACTCGAAGAGGTCATGAGCCGTCGATGCCCATCGGCCAGGATCCAGGCGCGCCTGCTCCACGCAGCCAATGAGAATGAGTCCAAGGTCCTGGGCTCGAAACGCCTCCCAATACTTCCGGTTCTCGACGACCGAGGTGATTGCTTTGCGCGTGTCGGTCGGAATGTCGAAGCCGAGCTCGGCCGCGACCCAGAGGGCCATGCCGTAGACATACTTCGGCGAGTTCAACTTCGGCACGAGCGCAACGTTCGTCCGAAATGTCTCCGGCAGATCGAATTCATGGCCTGTGGCCAGGTGCCCGATCCGTGAGAGACCCAACAGGACGTTCAGGGTATAGAAAACATCACTCGCTGGAATGGATTGATTTGGCTGGCTGCGACCATCCAGGTGGTAGATGTGCGACCAGCGCCCGAGCTCCGTCATCCAGCAGCGCCGCAGCCCGCGAAGCGCGTACGTGATGAGCGGCGAGACCTCGCGAGAAGGCGCACTAAAACGCGTCAGCCGCTGGCGCGATATGTTGGACAACGTAACAGTCGGCGGCAGCGGTATCTTACAGTTCTCTGAAATCATGAGCCACCTGCCAGTCGAGCGCCACGGCCGATGGGCGAAACGTGACGGCCGTGCTTTGGCGCACTCCCTTCCCGACGCCGGACATACAAGGTGTGGCCGCCCAACGCAGCGCTGCGGACCGCGGCATCGACCTTTGCCGCTGTGGTGACGTAAAGACTTGTGCCGTTGAAAGACCATTCGTTTATATCGCCCTCGGCGACGAAATTGCGGAGTCGCTTCAACTTCAAGGCAAATCGTGATGACAGCGGATGAGACATCTCGTACGGAATGACTTTTCCCGTCCGGTCGACCAGCTCCACGCGTACGATTGGCGCGGGCTCCCGCGGGACCGGGAACCTGTCCCCAAGAATTTCCTCCATTGCGTGCACCTGGGTCAGCGAACGGTAGTATTCGGTGCCGAGCCCCAGGATCGCCGTTTTGTGGCGGCCCATGATGCCAAACGGCGACAACTCGCCGCAGGCCCACGGACTCAGGTGATGGGTGGCCACGAGCTCGTTGGCGAGTGGCCCACGCGCGCAGACGCTGTGCGTCGGGTGAAGACTGCGCATCACGCCGGGCGAACGGCGAAACAACTCGGAAACCAGGCCCATCTGAGACGCCGTCCGCCGCGCGTCGAAGCGGGCGTGGACGCGGTAAAAGTCACGATGATAGAGCTCGGTTGTTCCGAAAAAGAAAGCGGGCATCGCGAGGGTTCGTTCGGCTCCGACCACCCGCAGCATCAGGTTCAAGATGTCCTGGGCCGTGCCGCCATACATGGGGCGCATGTCCGAAAGCGAACTGTGCACCATCAGTATGTCGAAATCGGCGGGCAGGTGAGCCCGCAGTTCGGCCTCGAGCTTCGCGCTGTCGTACGTTCCGTACCAGGCCCTGAGAAGCGGCGCCGCTCGCGATCGAAGCCGCCAGACTCGACCCTTGAGGTTCTGTCGGAACCGCACAGAGGTAAGCCTTTTCAGTACGTAATGAGTTCCGGCCTTGAGGCTCATATCGGATCCAACGCCTGCATCGGTGCCGCCTGAGCCGTCCCCCGCTCCAAGAACTCGAGCAACAGCTTCGGCCGGGTCACGACCCAGGCGATCCGCCGCGCCTGGAACGCTACGGCGGGAAGGGGTGGCTTTACGATGATATTTCCCCGCTTTCGTAACTCGCAGAGATACGAGTCGAGATCGTCGACTTCATAACACAGGTGGTGCAGGCCACCGCCCCCCCTGAGGAACCGCCACACCGGTGAATCTTCTGCCGCGGGCTCTACGAGCTCGATGTGAGGCTCCGACGATGACGTCGATCGGAGGAACGTCACGCGCACTTTTTGCAGAGGGTCGTGAAAAATTCGCGCGTCCCAACGTGCACCGATCGACCGCGCAAATCCCTCGACTTCGGCTTCTATATCGCGAACAACCACGCCGACGTGGTGCAGGCGTCTCTCGGAGGTCGAGTCTTCGGTCACACCTGGATCTCCTGCCTTCGTGTTCACGCGATCCGCTCGGAGGCGGAGGGGACCGCCGGGCGTGAGTCTTCGCTCAGCCAGTTCAGATAGCTCTCGAAAGAGGTGAGTCTCTCGATCTCCTCCGGCTCGACCTGAACGACGAACTCTTCCTCCACGGCCGCCGCCAGAATCACCGTCTGCAGGGAATCCCACGCGGCCAGCGAGGAAGCGCTCGCGTGGAGCGCTTCATGGTCGCTGCTCAATTCCGGAAATACCGCTCGAAAACAACGAATCAACCGATGCTGCGTTTCAGTCACCTAGGCACTCCATTCGATGGACAACTCACCTATGCATTCCGACTGATGGAACAGCGGCGGGCAGCGACGGGAGAACTCGGCTCGCCGAACGGCGCGAAGGTCTGGAGCCATCTCGGTGAGAAAGTCCAGCATCGGGCCGTTCCGTTCACCCCGTTTCCAATGAAATGTCAGCGGGTCCCAGCGGTCGAGCAGCATCTTCAAGCACTGGTATTCAATGCGCCGCGAAAATGCGCGGCAGCTCATCACCCAGACTTCGACGTCGAAACCGCTCTCCTGCTCACGGCCCGCAAGCACGGCGATCTTTCCGAGCTTTCCGAATCGATCTTCATATTCCACGACTGCCACGTGCGCGGCCGGGTCCGACAGATAGGCCTTCCATTCTGGTTCCGTGAATCGCGCGCCATTCAGATTGAACTGGTTCGTCTTGTTGATCAGCTCCAGCGCCCGCGGATCCATCGGCTTCTTGCCCCACCGAAACGTCACTCTGGCCTCCGCGCCGGCCAGCAGCGTTTCCAGACCCGCGCTGTCCCCGGCAGCCTGCCGTACGGCCTGGCCGCTCCGTAAACTGGTGACTCTCAACTCATCTTCTTCGCGAATCTCCCGCCGGCCGAAGCGATCGCGCAGCTCGACCAGAAAACCGGCATCGTCGTTGCGAAACTCCAGACATTCGAGCCCGGGAAACGCCCTCTGCACCTGCTCCAACTCCAGTCGACTGTCGTCCACGAACACGACGCTGTCCGCGCCTACGTTCCAGGCCTTCAGAATGCGTTCAATCGACTGGAGCTTCGGATGCCAATGTGCCTCGATCGGGAACAGGTGGCCGGGGTCTACCACCAGATCCCGTCGCGTGAACGCTTCGTGCACCAGAGCCGCGTCATTCTTCGACGCCACACCCACGAGGACGCCCGCTTCCGCGAGCAGATTCAACAAACGTTGATAGAGGCCGTGGAAATGCGTCCTGTGATCCGTATCCCAGGAAATTCCGCCCGGCCCGTCATCGCCCAGGACTCCGCTCCACATGGTCTCGTCGAGATCGGTGATCAACCCCTTCTTGGGCGCCGCAGGCAGTGCCACCCGCACCAATCCCGCGGCCAGGGCATCGGCGTATGCAAAACGGTATGGAAAGCCGCTCATCAGCTCCATCCTCAGATCGTGCCGGCTCTCCCGGCACGCCATTTCAGGATGAAGGACAACGGCCCGCGTCGAGGCTGCCAACCCGAACACCATCTCCCTCAGCGCTGCTTCGATGCCGTTCAATTCGCTGCCCCGCGTGTGGAATACGGGCGGCATCGGCAGCGCCGGCAGGCTCAGCGCGACGGGCGCTTTCTCCGCCAACGCCGCGATTGCGTTCTCGATCCGCTCGAGCCGCGCCCGCGCGTCCGATATCACCTTGACGTCGACCACGCTTACCGATCGCCAGCCGAGCCGCGGATCCAGATCGGCCCACTCGAGCACCACGAGGGCCGCATCCGGACGCTCGCGTACGTTCTCGATCGTGCCTGCGAGATCGCCGTACAGCCCGGTCCGGATCTCGACGCTCCGGGCCGGCAAGGCAAGACGGAAATGCGCCTTCAGCGCCGTCAGGAGGTGGAGGGGCTCGCATCCGCAGGCCAGCAGCGCGTGGAACGGCGGCCCCTCCTGGGCAACGTTGGCAATCTGAAGCGCTTCAATTAACCGCATTGACGACGGCTCTTCCTGATATCACGCGACGTTCCGGGCCGACCACTTCAGCGACGTCGATGAACGTCCGATGCCATAGCTCGAACATCAGCAGGCTGAACAGCTGCCGCCGATGATCCTGTTGCCCCGTGATGTGCTCATTGATGAGCGCCTCGATCGCGGCAGGTCGGAAGTAGATCGAGCACGCGGCATCGCGCGACAACAGCAGGCTGCGAACGTAGCCGGAGAGCTCCGAGCGGAACCAGCGATCGACCGGCGTCTCGAATCCACGCTTGCGCCGATAGATGACCTCGGGCCGCAGCCACTTCGCGATCGCGAGCTTGTGGACATACTTCTGGGTCCTTCCGCGTATCCGCAGGGAGGACGGCAGCGCCTCGACGACGCGCATTATCGCATTCATCCGGAGCGCCCCGGCGATCTTCAACGACTGCTCGCGGCTGTCACGGCGCCCGGTGAGCCGGCCTGCCGCGTCGCCGTCCATCTCTGGAGTCTCGACAATTCATCGAGTACAGACCTTGCAACGAAGCTGGAGCGTGCTTGCGGCAGCGGTGTCGCGCTGATTCAGGCATTGCTCCGCGCGGGACGGGTGAAACATCGTGTGTGGTTTGTCACACGTGGCGCCCAATGTGTCGACCAGGACCGGGTCGCCGTACATCAGGCGCCGTTGTGGAGCGTTGTTCGAACGCTGCGGCAGGAACATCCCGAGATTTTGTGCACCTGTATTGATCTCGAATGCGGAGATGCCAATGCCACGCAGTGGCTC